>Ga0210049_1004761_pt1 | contig 11786 bp, 10 predicted proteins | sample CryGeyCG2014_300_2_FD_183964 | JGI IMG/M metagenome (GOLD analysis project Ga0210049, IMG submission 183964) | Groundwater microbial communities from aquifer - Crystal Geyser CG06_land_8/20/14_3.00 (SPAdes) (version 2) | ecosystem: Environmental > Aquatic > Deep subsurface > Groundwater | place...
ACAAAATAAACACTCCCCGGTATATGCCAAACTTTTTTGTTATGTTTTATGTCCTTATTTGGGGCTGGTAAACCTTTGGGGGAGTAGTGTAAAAAATAACTGAATACAAAAAAACCAAACCTCCCCCACGGGAGGTTTTTTAATATATAGCACCTTTTATGTTCTTTTATAAACATTAAGGAGAGATTCTGATCGGATACAAATGTTGATTGTGGCGAGATTTTAAACAAGGATATTGGGAAGAGAGGAAAAACGATGGCTCCGAAACGCGCGCCACGAGGAAGAAAGAGATATGCTCATCCGGGCCGAGGTGACCATGGCCGCCGCAAGAAACGACGCTACTGGTCTCAACATGGCCAGGAAAAACGGTGGCATGTTCAGATCAAAAAAACGCCGCCAGTCGAAGCTGCTGTCCAGCCCACCACACAGGTGGTGGTGACCGTGGAAATCGGCTCAGCCAAGTGGACCATTCGGGGCGACCTGAGGGTTCACGAGGATTGAGTATCAACCTACCTTGCGGCTTTGCCGCGCCAAATTCAATCAGGAGGAAGACTCATGTCACCCTGTGTAAGTGATCAAGTGTTCCGGATGGTTTCAGGCGAAACTCCCCTCCGTTTCATCACAGGACCCGACTCGACCGAAGCCGTTAAACCCGACAAAAATCTCACCCGTGACGAGATTGATTTCTTGTTTCGCGGGGTGAACGTTGATGTCGGTCGCGTCTTGGCCATCTGGGGATGTTTCCTCCGACGGGCCACTTGGGCGATTGACAAGCCTGGACTCTTGCGTCTTCTGAGCCTGGCTATCCAGGAGGTAAAGACTCCTGGTACCCTTGCCGACACTCTCATTCTCAACATGGGGGTAGGGGGCAGCGAAGATGGAGTACCCTTGCGCGCCATCGCCTACGGAATCCCGATCCTGAACGCTTTGCGGGATCTTCAAGAGCTCAATGTCCCACTCCCGCGAGCGCGGCTTTTCACGGGGCAGCAGCTGGCCATATACTGCCTCAGGAAGGACGAAGACCTTCTCTGGGCAAACACGACCATTACGTTTGCCCTAATCAAACTCTTTGCCCAACAATTCTACCCGGGTATCGCTGGCCAACTTTTCTTTGACTTCGACCGCCCGATTGATGAAGGCGTCGAAGAGACCCTCCGCGTGCTTGTGGCTGCACTTAAGCAACGCTCGGCATCTGATCCTGGTCTTGCAGAAGCCGTCTCGGTGCTTGAGGCAATGGCCGTAAACCACGGAGGGGACATCGAATCAGCCCTACAGTATGGGGCCGGACATCCGCTGGTCTTCCCGGACTTCGTGTACGACGGACCTGCCTTAACACCCTTCGTCGAAAGCTTGTCTTTCGTCCCCATGGTTCTCATGGGATGGGGAACTACGGCAGAGATGAAATTCTGGGCGGTACGAAAGGCACTGGCTGCGCAGGCTTCCCGCGTGCTTCCGAAAGTCGTCTCGGTGCCATGGATCCAGGCTATCACCTGGATCGGGGAGGAAAAACCCCCGTACTACCGACATCCCTTGGGTGACCTCAACTGGCCTGAGGCTCACCGCTGGTGGGAACGCTACCCCAAACTTCCCAAGTCAGTGCAGAAAGAACTTGACCTAGTAGCTGCAATCGCAGACGGACCAGGCAATGTCGTTGCGTGGGCTGTCGATATCTGGGACTCGTTCTCAGTTGTCCAGGGAACAGGACCCTTCCCCATGGAGCTCTTGGCTCATTCAATCCTCGGCAACGAGGTTGTCCGAAGTGAGATTGAAGCCAATCACTATGTTGACGCTGCTCTCTGTATAGCTGAGATGTCCTCTGAAGCTGAACGAAAGCTCGTCATGAAAGCACGGAAAGCCTGGATGCAAATCTGATCATTTATACCTGCCGGACCGAAACTTGTACTATACGGACCGGCAGGTCCAACTTCAAAAGGGGTACTTGTATGAAAAGAAGAATCGGCGGGGAACTTGAACTGGCGCTTGTCAATTCGGACGCAACAGCTCTCGACCCACGCGTTGGGAGAAGTTTGGTTCAGGCACACGCCAGGAACGGCATACTCACTGCTGACCCTGTAACTGGTGAGCCTGACTACGTATCACTCGACACACCATGGGGACCGGCCCGCTACGGCTACGACGCCACCTGGTGTACGGCCGAAGGCGCTTTGCCTGTCGTGAGTACCCTTCACGAAATGGACGATGCAATCGAAGCCTACGCCGGCGAGGTTCGTAACATCATCGGGCCACAGGGTGGACGGATTTTCGGCGGAGGCATGCAACCGAAAACATCACCGACTGTTGAAAACTATCGTCGGCAGGTACGCGACCGTGCAGTCTATATGGCCATCACCGATGTATCATGGCGTGGTGGACGCGAAAACTTCCCGTTCCACTACAACTGGGGACATCGACACACGGCCTTCACCGCTCACCACTCGCCGTGGATTGATGTCGCGCCGGATGAAGCTCCCGATGCGCTCGCGGTTGCTCACGCGTTCCGTGGAATTATCTACCTGCTGTTTGCCAGTTCTCCAATCCTAGGAGCACAAGTACAAGATAGCAGGGATTATCGGCCATTAGCCTGGCAGCGCTTTATGACAGCTCCACGGATAGCACAGCATCGTAATATGATCGGCGGTATGTCTTACCGTCCGAGGTCCGTGGAAGATGTGTTGCGTGTTCATTGGCAAGATCAACCCATGTGGTTTCTTCCTGCCAATGATGGCGGAACGTATAAAGGAGGACTCGTTGATTTTGTCGGACCGCAAGGTATCGCTCCGGACTTCATGACCTTCCTGCGTTCGGAAAAATCCTGGCCTACGCTAGATCTGAGCGGTCGGCAAAAAGTTCTCACACCCTCAACGCAACTGATGTCTTCTGCGGCAGACTGGTGGGCATTTTGGACGCGATGGCGCTTCCTACTTAATCCCGAAGCATTCGAGCTTCAGGAATTCTTAGAAGCGTATGACCATGGAGAGATTTCCCGATTGCTGTCCCGTCCCGGAGTAATCAGAATGTCCGCCATCGAGTGGCGGGACTTTTCCGCCCAACCGCAAGAAGATATCATGGCGGCCTGGGCCTGCGCCCTGGGCTGGATCGAAAACCTGTCCGGCGCAGTCGCCCTTCTCAACCAGCTTTCCTGGGAAGGATGGCTATCCATGGCTGAGCTTGCGCTTACTCATGGCTTCCAGGCTCAGCTTGGCGACGTAAGTCTGGTCTCGCTTGCTGATCAAGCTCTAGAAGTTGCCTATGAGGGTTTGCGCAGTCGAGGCCTTGGAGAGGAACTCTATCTGACACCGTTAACGGCACGCCTCAGGACCCAGCAGGCACCTGCCGAGAAGATGGTACGCGTTTTTAATCAGGGCGGTCTTCCCGCTTTGGTCAGTGAATTCACGTACCGTTGAGAGAGACAACAACGAGGGGTGGTTCTTCCACCATGAAATTCCACCCTTCGTCTCTCTTTACTTCGTTTTTATTTATGCTATTATATTTTCATTAAACTAAAAATGAGATATTGGGAGACGAAAAAGTGAAAATCGAAAAAATTGAAATACTGGATCTGGCATTACCTATGATCCATTCGTTCGAAACCAGCTTTGGCAAGATTGAGAATAAACATACAGTAATTGTCAAAGCTTACGATATTTCCGGAATCATTGGTTACGGAGAAGCACCCGCTTTAAACGCACCACTATACAACTACGAAACTTCTGATACCTGCATGTATGTTCTAGAAAAATTTTTAGGACCTATGATGATTAACAAGAAATTCGATTCAATTGAACAACTAGTTAAATTCTACCATCCCATTTTAGGTCATAATTTTGCCAAAGCCGGCCTACAAAACGCCTGTTGGCATATTTTAGCTCAAAAAGAAAATAAATCATTAAAACAGTTGATCGGAGGAGTTAAAGATAAAATTCCAGTTGGAGAAAGCTTGGGAATTAAATCAACTATTGAAGACACTTTAAATGAAGTGGATTACCGATTGAAGGAGGGCTACCGCAGGATTAAAGTAAAAATAAAACCCGGCTGGGATATTAATGTAATTTCAGTTATTCGTAATAAATATCCAGATATTGACTTAATGGTCGACGGCAACTCAGCCTATACTTTGGCAGATTTAAATGTTTTAATGAAACTAGATAATTATAATTTAACGATGATTGAACAACCGTTAGCCCATGATGATATTATCGATCATGCGACTTTACAAAAACAAATTAAAACACCAATTTGCCTGGATGAAAGTATTACAAGCCCCGAGGATGCACGCAAGGCGATTGAGATAGGGGCCTGCAAAATTATTAATATTAAACCCCCGCGGGTTGGCGGTCTTTTGGAAAGTAAAAAAATACATGATATATGCCAGGAAAAGGGTGTCGGCGTTTGGTGCGGCGGTATGCTTGAAAGCGGAATCGGAAGAGCTTTTAATATTGCTGTTGCATCACTACCGAATAATTTATATCCTGCAGATATGTCCCCATATCACTTTTTCTATAAAGAAGATTTGATTGAGCCGTCTTACGAAATAGATAAGGATGGATATGTTGATGTACCTGATAAACCTGGCTTGGGATTTGATGTCGACGAGGATAGAATAAAAAAATATACCAAGAGAAAGGTCGTCTTGTCATGAACACTGAAATTCTTGAACTTACCAAAAAGCTTATGACTTTTGAATCAACGAAAGAAAAACCGGAAAAATTAACCGAAATTGTTGATTTTGTGACGGATTATTTTAAAGACCTACCACTTTTCATCAAAAAATATTCCAAAAACGGTAAACCGTCTATTGTGATTACCTTTCAAGAAACTAAACAACCTACTTTAATTCTAAACGCACACTTGGATGTGGTTGAAGCACCAGAAGAACTGTTTATACCTAAAATCGAAGGTGACAAACTTTTCGGCCGGGGTTCTTTGGATATGAAGGGCTCGGCCGCACTCATGATGGTTTTGGTTAAAAATCTTGCGCTTGGCGGTCAAAAGCCATCTTTAGGTCTGATATTGACCACGGATGAGGAAATCGGCGGCCATGATGGAGTAGAGTATCTGCTAAAAGATGAGGGTTATTCCTGTGATATTGTTTTTGTACCGGACGGTGGAAAAGATTTTAGTTTGATTATTGAAGAAAAGGGGATTATCCATTTCAAATTGAAAACATTAGGAAAGGCCTGTCATGCCTCGCGGCCTTGGGAAGGGGAAAGTGCCGTTGATAAAATGGTAGAAGCCTGCTCTAAACTTCGTCAGATTTTTCCCAACCCGAGAAATTTAGAGGATTGGAAAATTTCTTTTAATGTTGGCAAAATTCAAGGTGGCGATGCCACCAACAAGGTGGCGGATCTGGCTGAATGCTTTTGCGACATCCGCTATCCAGGCACAGAAAAGCCGCAAGAAATCTTGGCCAAAATTGAAGCAGAAACAGGAATCAAACCTGAAATTATCATCCAAGGTGATGCTTTTTTTACCTCACCTCAAAATCCGTACTTTGTAAAATATAAAGCGATTGCCGAAAAAGTTTTGGAGCGGCCTATCCCAGTCACCAAGCATCCGGCTGCCACAGATGCCCGCTTTTTTACTGCTCGAAAAATTCCCGTAATTTTAACTGAACCGACCGGTAATAATGCCCACGGGATAGAAGAATGGGTATCAATAAATGCCCTGCAAAAAATGTATCAGATTTTAGAACGTTTCATCACACAAATTAAAATTTGATGGGAGACTCGTGTTACCAGAAAAAACAGCCGAGATTTTAAAAATTACTCAAGCCCTGATTCCTTTAAAATCCACCAAGGACAATCCCGACGAAATCCAAAAATGCCTTGAATATATCAAAAATTATTTTCAGGCTGGAAACCTTGTTCTTAAACAATATACCTCAAATGATAAACCCTCTCTGGTTATCACCACCCACAAAACCAAAAAGCCTAAAATTCTTCTGGTGGTTCATATTGATGTGGTTGAGGCCGAGGAAAATAAATTTATCCCAAAAATCAAAAATGGCAAACTCTATGGTCGCGGAGCAGATGATAAAAAAACCTTTACCGCACTGGCGATGGTCTTAACTAAAGATTTTGCTCAACTTGAGAATCCGCCAGACATAGGTCTTATAATTACCTCTGATCAGGAAATCGGAGGTGAAAATGGAACACAATATCTCCTGGAAAAAGAAGGATATTCTGCCCAGGTGGCTTTTTTACCAGAACATGGAACCAACTTCAATATCAGCAATGTCGAAAAAGGGGTGATTCACCTAAAAATAAGTGCACATGGGAAAAGTTCACATGGAGCTCGCCCCTGGATGGGTAAAAATGCTTTGGACGAGTTGATTGACGTTTATACCCGCCTGCGTTGTTTATATCCAAGCCCGAAAAATGAAGACGACTGGAAAATTTCGCTAAATTTGGGAAAAATTGAGGGAGGAGAGGCTGTCAATCGAGTACCGGATTGGGGAGCGGCCTATCTTGACTTGCGTTATACAGATGATTATCGTGAAGAACAAATTTTGAGAACAGTACGCAAAATATGCAAAGGTCTTAAACTTGAAGTCATCGCCCGTGGTTTATTTTGCTATACACCCGAAGACAATTTATATTTGCAGCAATATAAAAAAATTGAAGAAAAAATTTTAAGTCATAAAATTGAGTTTCAAAAAAGCTGTACCACTTCGGATGGAAGGTTTTTTACTAATCTGGGAATTCCTACCATTCTTTCACGTTCCCCCGGCAGTGGCAGTCATACCGACAACGAGTGGGTTGAAATCGAACCCTTGGGAACTTTCTATCAAATTTTGTGGGAATTTATCTTATCGCTTTAAAGTATGCTTTTTTAGATGTAATGCGTAATAGCAACTAAAAATGTCATTCTGGCTTGTCCAGAATCCATTGTAGTCCAGTTTAAGATTCTGGATGCGCTAAAATTTTAACTTACCACTTGGAAGTTATATCTTGGATGAATGAGACGGTTTAATATATGGAATATAGGTTAAGTATCTTAGAGTCTCGGCAATTTGGGATAAATCATTAACTTTCTTTAATCCTTCAAGCGAAAGGTCAATCAATTCGCCAGCTTCGCCAACATTCCCTTCGCGGTCAAAAATAAAAGCCAGACGGTTTTGTGCCAAAGACCTAAGATGCAAATTTTTTGTCTTTTGGGCAATCTCGTAGCCTTCTCTAGCCCAACCTTTAGCCTTTTCTAAATTTCCCTTCCAAAAATTGATCCAACTTAAAACATTAATGCAACAATCAGCTTTGATATTTTGATACTGGGGAAGGTCGCTGCATCGGTAAACCAAAAGGCCAAGCCTTTCCAGCTCATCCCAAAGGCCGACTTCAGCAATAAAGCGTGAAATGTTTTTCCAAAGCCCGAGAAACAAATCCTGCTCTTTGTTCTCAAAAGTCCAATCGCAAATGGCTATCATATTATCCAACTCTTGATTTAACAATTCATAATTGGCGAATTGTTTTTGTCTCACCCGCTTTTCTAAAAAATCGGTATAATATTGGGCGGCAAGCAGGAATGGTTCTCTTGTCATGATTTTTTCTTTGGCAAAAACTTTCAGCAGGGGATGAAGAAAAAATCGTCCGGATTGGGAATAATCGAGAAGCGACTTACCGCACAACTGATTTAGAAGCTCGTGACAGATAATCGAATCTAATTTATTGACAAATGAAGCTGCCTCCTGCGAAAAATCCTCACCGCTGAAAACTGCCAAACTCTCAAATAATCTCTTTAGTTTTTCATCCAATGTTGTAAAACTGATCTCAAAAGAAGAGCGTATGCTGATTTCCTCACAAGCCAAAAGCTCCAGTCTGGATTTTTCTCTTTCCAGGATTTTTGTCAACTCGGAAACCGATTCATTTTTTCCCTGCCGGATTTTGGTCAGGATGATATTTAAGGCCAAGGGCAAAAATCCGAGCACTTTTCCGATTCTTTCAATGTCCATTTTATAATCGTTCGAGAAGACCACGGTCCGCCAGCTGGCGGACGTGGATGAATCGAATGATTTCGAACTCGCCGCCCCGCCCCCGCCTGACGGCGAGACAGGGATTCGGCGAGGAGGATACCACGGCTTTAGCCGTGGTAGTTCATTTTTATCAAACCAGGTTTTGCCGAGCTTGGTTTGGAAAAATTGAAAAGTTTCCGTGAGGGTAAAACAGTTTAAATGAATGGGGTAGGCGTCAGCCAAAATTTCCATGGCGGAGTTTCTGGATGTGATAATAATACAGGATTTAGTTTTGGCCGGAAGCAAATGTCTCAGTTGTGAGCTTGATTCAACGTCGTCAAAAATTAGCAGAGCTTTTTTATCGGAAAGGATAGAGCGGACAATTTCACTTCTGGATTCTAAATCTTTGACCGAAGTTACGTTTTTCCCGAAAGTAAAAGCGATTTTGGCTAAAATATTCATTGGGTCGGTGATATTTAATTTTGACCATAAAATACCATCGGGAAAAAGATGGCCGAAAAGGCGGCCGGCTTCCACTGCTAAAACACTTTTTCCGACTCCGGCCGGGCCATAAATAGCAATGATGGGAGATTTATCCTTTTGCAGAATCTGATTAATTTTGTGGAGTTCGCCGTTCCTTCCGATAAAATGCTGGGTGAGGTTAGGAGCTTGGCATAAGGAGAATTTTTGATCAGTCGCGAAAAGAAAAGAGGGAAGTTCGTCTTTTTCCTTTTGAGTTAAATAACCGAACCCGGCGCTTTCAAAAAACTGATCGGCTTCGTTTATATTGGTTATGCCGCCGTTTTCAGCGAAAATTTTGATCAAGACTAAAAGAATTTTCCGGTCATTGGGAATTCTATCACCGATTTGCCATTTGGAAAGAGTAGAATCTTCAAAAAAGAAGCCGCTGGCGCTTAATGTATCGCCCAGTTCTTTCAAGGTTATAAATTGGGATTTAAGACGGTATTTTTTGAACAGTTTGGTAAAAGAAACGTTTTGCTGATCTTTCATTGTATCGGTTTTTCCGAGACCTCCCACAGATTTTCGAAAATAGAATCCAATGTTTTACGGTAATATTCATTCTCAATCAAAACTCCGTAAGGTTTACCGACGATAGTAAAAATCGAAACATAATTTCCGAAGATATAAAAACAGTCACACATTTCAAAATTATCAGGTAAAAAACGTTTCTCGCGCAGTTCTTTTATATCATCTTCTTCGTATTTATATTTTAATATTTGCTTTCGTAAAATTTTAAGTTGAATTTTATTTTTAATCCTTAATCGCATAAATTCAAGAATATCGTTGATTGATAAGATTGAAAACATTGAATCAAAATCAATTAAAGATTTAATCATATTAATTTCTTTAATATAAAATGGGAAATGAAGAAGTTTAGTTAAAGATGCTTTACCTTCAAAGAAATGTACACCGGAAATTCGTTTGATGGAAGGAATTTTACTAAAATAATCTTCGGCTTTAGATTGGTTTACCATATTTAGCCTATTCACAATCAGAATTTTGTGATATATTTATGGCGCAATTATACCATATATCTACATTTAAAACGATTTTTCAAACCTTGAGTAACTATGTTGAGAAAGTTAAAAAATAACTTAGTTAATATTAATGTCCGTCAAGCCTGGCTTGATTATTATAAAGACCTCGGATTTGAAGAAATCCCTAGCGCTCCTTTGATTCATCCCGCTTTTCCAACAAGTTTCAATATGAGCGCCGGTTTGGTTCAAATTGCTCCTATTGTCGCAAGTAAAACAAAGGTAAGTCCAATTAAGCAATGTTTAATACAAAAGTGTATACGGTATTTTGATATTAAAAAAGTTGTAGATGGTATTCACCTCTCTTTCTTTGAAATGCCTGGTGCTTTTGAGATTGTTGATTTTGAAGAGATTGAAGTCGTAGCAAAATTATGGCGGTTTCTGACATCAGTTATTCAAATTAATCCAAATAAAATTTGGGTTACGTCATTTGATGAAAATCAAATTAATCAAATTCAAATTAAACAGGATATCAATAGTTACTTAAAGAAGCAGTTTAAGGAAAAATTGATCCTTGGAGATAAAAAAACCAATTTTTGGGTTCATCGTGGTAATGAATTAACTAATAATATTAATCTCTGTGGTCCACGGGTCGAATTTTTCTATGACTTACGCAGCAAGTTGAATCCTGATGATAAATTGGATAATCCTCTAACTAATGTAGAAAACTTCTTAGAAATTGCAAGTGTCCTTTTCATTAAATATTACATTGAAAATAAGGATTCTTCTGTAAAAAAGATTATCAATTGTGCATCAGAATCAGTTATTGGCCTTGAACGTGTTAGCTCTGTTTTGGAAGGAAAGGGAAGTAATTTATTTGAATCTTCATTCTTTTCGTCGTTCTCGGCAAAATTACCGCTAGCAAAAATTACTTCCGATGTACAAATTATTCTTGACCATATTAAATCATTGATTTTTATTCTATCAGAAGATACTATATTGCCTGATTCTAAAAGCGAACGCGGTATAATAATTCGAAATCTGATTCAAAATTTTCTAATATCTTGTTATGTTCTATCAATTTCTCCACAAAAATATTTACCAATTCTAGTGGATGAAATAATTATATATTATAAACCTATTTATCCGGAGATAGAAATGGCTAAAAAAATTGTTATAGATATTGTACTAAATCATGAAAAAAATTTTAGGGTAACTTTAAAAAAACGGAGTGAGATGATGAATAATTATTTAAAAACAAATCAAATTGAAAACATACAACCAGTGCAAAAACAATATTTAAAAGAAAATTTTGGCATAGAAGCAAAATTAATTCCTCTTTTAATGAAAGGCACCTTTAATCTTAATCGATAGAACTATTCCATAAATTTTCGAAGATTGAACGAAGAGTTTCAGCAAAATATTTACTTTCGATTAAAATTCCGAAGGGTTCACCTGGAGTTGTAATAATTGCAACCTTGTTTCCAAAAATCATAAATCCTGCATCTAGCTCGAATTTATCAGATAAGAATCTTTTTTCACGTAACTCTTCTTTATCCAATTCTTGAATAATAATAAAAGATTTAGTGTTTCTTTTCCTTAAAATTCTTAATTTAATGCCTTTTTCTAATCGTTGATCTCTGAATTTTAATCCATCTTGTTCAGGAATGTAGGAAAAAAGGGTATCAAAATCAATAAGTATTAACACCTCATTAATTTTTGAAACTTGTGTCGGCATTAAAAACAGTTCGCTTATCGCTTTTTGACCTTCATAAAGTTTTACATGTGGATGATCGGTTTTTTTGGAAATATTAATTAAGTCAGATAGAGAATTTTTGGCTATTGTTAAAGCTTTTTGTTTCTTCTCCGTTTCTTCCTTTAGTTTTTCTAAAATTGCATGTGGATCTTCGGCGACAAAAAAGGTTCTCCCGTCTTTTTCTATTTGGGAAACCAGGTTTTTGGACTCCAGCCGGCTGAAAATTTTATAAAGAGTGGCCCGCAGAATATTTGTCTTTTTGGAAATCTGCAAGACCGTTGCCGGGCCGAGTTTAAGACAAATCAAATAGACTTCTGCCTCATCCTCACCTAATCCAATTTCCGCAAACATGAGTCTGAGTTTGTCGATCATAAAATCTCCTTTTTACGAATCGTCATGCTGTCTGCCAGTCGGCGGATCAGCATCTGGATCCTGAATTAAATTCAGGATGACGCTAACTACTTAAAAGATAACTTCTTAATTGCTTTTAGAACAAACGTTTTGCTATAATATTTCCATTATGCAAACAACCGTAAACATCTTACCAAAATCTCAAGTTGAAATCAAAGTTGTAATTCCGTCACAA
>Ga0210049_1004765_pt1 | contig 11782 bp, 17 predicted proteins | sample CryGeyCG2014_300_2_FD_183964 | JGI IMG/M metagenome (GOLD analysis project Ga0210049, IMG submission 183964) | Groundwater microbial communities from aquifer - Crystal Geyser CG06_land_8/20/14_3.00 (SPAdes) (version 2) | ecosystem: Environmental > Aquatic > Deep subsurface > Groundwater | place...
TTTTTCAAAACCTTGCTAATATTCCGTATGTATGCTATTATAAAAATATAAATATAAAAAACCCATGACAAAATCAGAAATCCTTCATAATCTTCTTATTCAATATGGAGATTCAGCTATTGGTCGGACAGAAGAAGAAAAAAACTTCACACGATTTATCATTCACACAAATGGAAAATCATTTGCCTGTATACTCCCAAAGAATGAAAAAGGAGGGTATGATTTTGATGATGTTATGGAAATTACAAAATCAGTGATAAAACACGCAAAACAATGCTCAAAGAAAAGAGGAATTTTCCGAAGAATTGTAAATGGCCTCTGGAAATAAGTCCTAAGACTGGATTACCAGATGGATATGTTACAATGTGGGAACAAAGAGTATTAGAAGAAACTAGGAAAGAAGAAGAAAGAAAAAGAATTTCAGAAGAAAAGAAAAAGGAAAGGAGAAAACTCCCGTGGAGAGCTAAATTATGGTCAATACTTGCTATGCAACTCAAAGATGAAGTAGAGGCGGCAAAAGTCGCATACGATTTGGATGATACTCCTGAGGCTCGTAAATTTGCTATTGCTATTTCATCTCGGAATAAAAAGGATAAACGCATTCACGAATTTGTTCAGGATATTGCAGAATCATCTTGTACAACGGTACTTGAATTATCCAAGACAGCGGAAAAAGAAGCAGTTCGCCTCGCAGCAGCGATTGATATTTTGAATAGGTTGGGGTTAAAAGCTCCTGATAGGATTGAAATTGATGATAAACGAGAACTGACGGACAATGATAGACTCGCGATTTCAAGCGTCATAGATATCCTGCATCCGAAGGTTACCGATGCAGAGATTATTGAAGGAGAAAAGAGAGAAATAACGCCAGATATGATTTCTGGGATAACTGACCAAGCGAGAGGCTGAGATATAAAATAATATTGCGAGGAAAAAACTATGAAACATTTGGATTTGTTCAGCGGGTATGGAGGGTTTTCTCAGGCTTGTGGTGAAACAATAGGTTTTAGCGAAATAGAAAAAAATGCTATTTCTGTACTAAAATATCATTATCCTAATATCATAAATTATGGCGACATCAACAAAATTACCGACTTACCCGACTTTGATTTGCTTACATTTGGTTTTCCTTGTCAGTCATATTCTATTGCAGGGGAAAGAAAAGGACTTGAAGATTTAAGGGGGCAAGTCATTTATTCTGTTATAAAGATATTAAGAGATAAAAAACCGAAGTATTTTATTGGTGAAAATGTGAAAGGCTTACTATCTCATAATCAAGGAAGAAGCCTAGAAATTATTTTAGAGGAATTGTGCGAAAGTGGATATGCAATAGATTTTGAGGTTTTGAATGCTAAGAATTTTGGCGTTCCGCAAAATAGAGAGAGGCTGTTTATTATAGGGAAAAGACTTGACATCTGCCAAGACATAATATAGAATATAAGAGTAATAATAATATTTTTATATGAAAAAACAGCCATTAGTAAAACTCACACAAAAACAATTATTGGAATCAATAGATTTATATCAAAGAGGTGTATCACTGCAACAATTAGGAATTTTATACAATGTTTCTCGCCAAGCGATGTGGGATTTACTCAGGAGAAGAATAAAATTAAGAAATAATACACGAATCGGAAAAGATAATCATTTTTATCGAGGAGGGATAAGGGCTGAAGATAAAATACATAATTTATTTGAAGAAGCAATAGAAAGGGGAAAAATAATTCCTAAAAATAAATGTGAGAAATGTGGAGAACAAAAAATATTTAGAAATGGTCGAAGAGGTATAGAAGCACATCATTCTGATTACAACAAGTCTTTTGATGTTATGTGGCTTTGCAGACAATGTCATTATGAATGGCATAAAAAAAATAAAGCAAAAAGATATGAAAACAATTGATAACCTTAAAAAAAAGTTATTATGCAACCCAAAAATAAAATTCCATTGCTTCAACTTCCCTTATCACGATGGGAGTCCTACAAAATCGCTAAAGGACATCTTGGAAACGAATGTTCCAGAGAAATATTTTTTGAGCAAGAAGACGGAGGAAAAAATCTTAGAGAGTTTACAAAGAACGCAAGCCAAGGCTACCGAGTGTATGACCAAGACGGAATCGCTTGCACCCAAGCCTCGCAAGCGGGTGGAGTAGGAGCAAAGACTGGGCTGTATTTTGTTGACCTATTAACAAATTCAGCCAAAACTACTGACAACGCTAGAGCTATACAAGCGAGATACGCTAAAGGATATTCAAAACATTCAGGGGAAATTTCAGGGGTAGCTGTCCCAGTATTAACTCCAGATAGAATAGAAAAAAGGCAGAATGGAAGAAGATTTAAAGAAGATGGAGAACCGATGTTTACTTTAACTGGTCAAGACAAACACGGAATTTATAATGGATTTAGAATCCGAAGACTAACACCAAGAGAATGTGAAAAATTGATGGGACTGCCAGTAGATTGGACAAAATATGGAATAGGAGAAAAAGGTTTATATGAATTATCTGATAATGCTCGATATAAATTATGTGGCAACGGAGTTGTCGTCAATGTAGTAGAAGCGATTATGAAAAAACTAAAATAATATGGCAAGGTCTCAATGGTGCAAATTACATAGAGTAGCATTCCATGATAAGTGCGATGTATGTTTCCCACCTCCGCCTGTTATTATAGGAGATGCTGTTATAAGAGCAGATGTATTTACTTCTCGTACTCCAGACTATTCAAATCTTCCGTCTATTGAGTCCGTTATGCTGATACCTAAGATTGAATGGGGAGAAAAACAATGGCTTACTTGGAGGGTCTGGAATGCTTCTAAAAATAAACAATAATAATATGAAGAACATGGATAAGGTCCTGAAAAGCATAGTTGAGAGTTGTAAACTCTTCGGAATTATTCTTGATAAACCACATTGGAAAGTTGAGAAAAGACCAGCAGGTAAAATGGCAGAATTTTATTTTACATATAAGGGTTCATTGTATGGCGGCGGTGCTTATTATAAAGACATATCAGATGCTCTTAAAAGAGAAGAAATTGTTTTAAGAATTGTTTCGTCAATGAGAACTATATCAAAATGATAACAAATGAAATACTTTCAGAAGCACTTAAGAAGCTTTCTGAAATGAGTCCGTACGCACGGGTTCAGACAATAAAGCAATCTGAATATGGAGAAGAACTCTTCATGGGGTATTATTTTTCTGAATATATAAAATATCCATTTGCTCCATTCCATTTTGATATGTTTCAGGATTGGAGGGATTTACGCTCTGGGAAAATTCGTGAATTAGCTTGGATTGTTTTTCGAGAAGCCGCAAAGTCGTCAATAGCAAAAGTTCTTATGACGAAAATGGTTTGCTTAGATGAGCGAGCATATCTGAATGTTGACTCATTTGACAAAACAAACGCAGAAAACTTTCTCTTTGACGTTGCTCAAAATCTTTTGACAAATCATAGAATTATTTCTGATTTTGGAGTCCTCTATGATAGGAAACGCTCGACAGAAGAATTGACTCGAACTCGTATGGACAATTTTCTCACAAAAAATAATGTTCTTGTAGAAGCTCACTCTGTTGCTGAATCTGTTCGTGGTCGTATCTTCGGACACGAGCGTCCTTCTTGGTTAATTCTTGATGATTTTGAGACAAATAAGACGAAAGATTCGCTCGCATATACATCGGCGACAAGAGGACATATTGAAGAATTTGCAACAGGTCTTGATTCGAATGCAGGTATTCTCTATCTCGGAAACTATATTACGAAGACTGGTGTCGTTCAGTGGCTTATGGATAGGGCACTGGAAGACCCACGAGTACGCGTGCGTATGGTTCCTGTTATTGAAAATGATGTACCAACATGGCCAGCAAAATATGCCCTGACAACAGAAGAAGCAATATCAACAGGGAAGGTTTCTTTGGAAGATAAGCGGAAACAATTCGGAACAGTCGTCTTCGAAACAGAGATGATGAATAATCCTATCGGTTCAGAATATCAGGTATTCAAAAGTGAGATGTTCCATAGAATATCGCTCGATGAAGTTCTTAAGAAGAATTGTCGAGTGTTTATGTCTATTGATACCGCTATTTCGCAGACAAAGAATGGAGATTATACTGGTATTGCAATCAACTTTGTTGATATGGAAGGTAAGTGGAATATTATGGCAATAAATCGTAGGATGACACCGAAAGAATTGATTGATTTTATCTTTGAATACTGGGAAAAATATAAGATAGAAGCTATAGGAATTGAAAAAACAACCTTTCAAATGGCACTGAAAGAATTTTTTGATGAAGAAATGAGGAAGAGAAATAAGTTCCCAAATATCGTAGATTTGCTTCACGGAGGAAAGAAAAAAGAAGAGCGCATTCGTGGTTCTTTACTTGGTCGCTATGAATCAAATTCAATCAATCATATTGAAGGATATTGTGCGGAATTGGAACAACAATTACTTGCATTCCCAAATAGCAAAAACGATGACATCGCGGATGGATTATCCTATCAGGACCAAATTGCACAATCACCATTTCAAAAAGTAGAGATGAAAGTTAAGGCTTATAAACCGCAATCTTGTGCATAGTTGACATAGTTCGTATTTGTTTTATAATGAAGAAAAATACAAATACCTCTGTGAATATATCTTGCCGACAATTCGTAGATGAACATGGTAATGGAAGAGTACAGGTTTCTTCTGATATTTCGTATAACACGAAAGATGTTATTAACGAATCTTATCGACTCTACAATGGAAAGCACAAGACAGAGAAAGATTCGGACGGATTACAAATGATAATGGTCAATATAGCGTGGATTGTATATCGCACGCTTTTTTATGGTTCTGATGTTGATACAAAGGATGCTCAGCTTCGAAGTTTGAATGGTCGTGGTACATCAATCTTGCAAATGCTTCGAATGGCGATGATTTCTCATTTGAATCGAACGGGATTTGGAGATTTTATTGATGATGTTCGCTCAGATTTAGCTGCTTTTGGCTCTGTTCTTATAAAAATTGTTGATGGTGTACCAAAAACAGTTGATTTAAGAAATGCTGTTATTCCTGCTCATTCAAGTGATATTCAAAAAACAGGACTTGTAGAACACCAATACTGGACATACGATGATTGTTTGAACCATAAAAAAGACTGGAGTAAAAAAAATTGGAAAATCGTTCAAGAAATTTTTGAAAAAAATTCTATTACTGGAATCTATCAAGTGAAGATGGATGAATTCTGGACATATCAGGAATTTGAAGGAAAAATGCACAAGGTTTGTGAGCGGTCTATTGATATGACGAATATCGACCCAAAGATATTTGATGATAGTTCTCTTTGGTCGCCTTCGATTGTTTTGGAAACATTTAAGACTCCACACAAGAAACGAAGAGCAACAGCATATCTTCGAAAGAAATATGGAACATACGAAGAACTTTTCCCATACATTTACTTTCCTTTTATTAAGATTAAAGGTCGCGGTCTTGGAGTCGGTGTCTTCGAAATTCTTGCTGGCTTGAATACACTGTATAATGAACGGTGGTATTACTCTCGGAAGAAGGATATTCTCGATTTGACTTCCATTATTGTTCACAAAGTAAAGGACGGAAATCGTTCATTAGAGCAACAAAATCTCGCTAATCTTACCTCTGGAGCAGTCGTTCAGATTGGTATTGATGAAGACCTGCAAAGGCTTATTATAGACACAAAAACAGGAGAACTCATTGCTTCAACTGATAAACTTTTTGAAATCGCTCGTCAAATTGTTGGCATTACCGCACAGGGAGCTGGGCAGGATATGCCAGCAACAACGACCGCAACGGTTGCAATAGCCAACAAGCAGACTGCACAAAATACATACGACTTCCTCATTGAGCGAGTCTCAATATGCCTGAAAAATCTTTTTCAGGACTTTTATCTTGAACAGATAGTCTCAGAGCTCACTGAGGAAGAAGTTGTATCTATCACTGGTTCAACTCGTGAACTGGAAGAAATGGATAAGTGGCTCGTTGAAAATGCAGTCAATCAGGCAGTTGTAAATGAATATGATAAAACTGGAGTATACCCAACTCAGGAAGAAGTGGATTTTATCAAGCAATCAGCATACAATGGACTAAAATCTCTCGGAAAAAATCGTTTTCCACAAATTAAAAAAGATGTTTTGAAAGATATTGATTATTATGTCGAGTTCTATATTAACAATGAAGGATTTGATAAGGCAGTCAAGATTCAGAATCTTATGCAAATTTTACAGATGGATACGAACCTTTCTCGTGAACAGATTGAAGCTGTTATTATTGATTTAATGGGAGAAAATTCGAAACAATTTGAAAAGACTGAAGAGGAAAAGAAGCGTGATGCAGCTACAGCTCAGGCAGAGCAGGACGCTGCCGCACAAAACGGGAAACCAGTGAATCCGCTTCCTCAAGACCAACAGTTCCAATATGCTAATGCTCCAATACGGCGATGAAAATAATTGAAAAAGATGAATTTCTGAAGAAAGAAGAGGACGATAAGAATTCTTATCTCTTAAAATTACAATTTGATAGAAAATTTCAGAAATATTATGTTAGAGGAATCGTTCTTCCTGTATTGAAAAATCTTCGTGATTTGAAATGGATTTATTCGAATGAACAAGAACTCTTAAAAGCAAGCGATGAAGAAATCGCAGACATAATTAGGAACAATCGTGTCAATTATTCAGCACTTGTAAAATTGCTCACACCAATAATTGATGAGGAAATAAAGGAAGAATTGTAGTTATTTGACAATATTGTTATTCATTTTATAATATAGATAGTTGATTTTATAATTCTTTTCTTGTGAGGGAAATAACCCTCGTAGAAAGATAGTAAAATTAAATAAATATGGAAACCCCAAACCAAAATGAGGAACCTACTGGTAACCCTGATGAAGGAGGAGAGTCCGAAGAGCAGAAGGAGTTCAATAAGTTATTTGAGGGAGTTAACCTCGATGACGAAAATGCTGATGTTGAAGAACTTAAAAAGAAAGTTGAAAACATCCAGAAAGGAGCCGCAAAGTTCTTTTCCGAAAAAGGCATGAAGAAAGGAGTACCAAAGGAAGAAGCGTCTAAACCAGTTGCAAAGCAGGAAAATGCCTCAGACCTCGAAGTAATTTTCTTTGAAAGTAAGCCAGAAGCAAGTCTTGTTGAAGATGATTTGAAAGCCGTCGCAAAAGCTAAGGGGATTTCTCTTATCCAAGCATGGAAACAAGAATCGTGGATTCAGACTAAAGCCAAGGCACTCCAAGAAGAGAAGTCAGAAAATGATGGAAACAGCAAAAAGGTTGGTGAGCCATCAGGTTCTATCCCTGCAGAAAAAGATTCTGAACAGAAAGCAATTGAACGAGCGTTCACTTCAAATCTTCCGTCAGGATTTTCGGCAGAGAAACCAAAGATGTAATTGATAAAATAATATAAAAATATGGCTGCTAAATATAAGGTTCGTGATAGCGAAATGCTTCGGACGATTATCGCTCCGATTGCTACTGATACCGTAATTGAAGCTGGTGATTTAGTAACAGTTTCTTCAGGTCTCATTATCAAAGCAGTAGCAGCGTCTACTACGCTCGCATTTTCTCCAAAAGCTCATGTTGCAAACTCTGGTACTGAAATCGAAGTGACTGTCGGTAATGACTTTACGCTCACTGGGACTATGGATGTGAACTTTGCTGCTGCATACCGTGGAGTAGAGTATGACATCAATGATACAACACAAACTATCGACCAAGGAGCATCTGCAACAAAGGTTCTTAAAGTGAGTATTGGAGCTGATGCTGGAACAGTTGGTACTGCTACTGGTGTTAATGTCAGAATCAACAAACCGTGCTTCTAATCTAAAAAATAAAAACGTAACAATATGAATTCACAAGACGTCGCAGTTGGTGCCGTGAAAGGTATCAGCGAAGTATTCAAAAATAGTGCGACAAATAAAATTCTTGAATACAAAAATATTCCTATCTTTTCGATGAAGACTACTTCAGAACTCTCTGAAATCTTCACATCGACAGAAGGAATGAGTGGTGTAAAAAAGCTTGCAGAATCTGAAACTCCTCCATCACTTTCTATCGGACAGGGTGCTTCAGTGACGCTTGTTGCTGACACTTACGGTGGAGCTATTGAAGTAACTCGCAAGATGTTGCTTGAGGCAAAGGACAATACGCTCAAAATTCGTGAAATCGTCAATGACCTTTCTTCAGACCTTCTTTTGGCTAACAACGCCAACTTCCTTTCCGTTATTTATGGAATGTTGAATGATGGTTTTACAGGGGCTACTTATCTTACTCCTGAAGCTACTCCAGTATCTCTCTTCCATGCTACGCATACTTGGGGTTCAGGAAGGACTTTTAGTAACACTGGAACTGCAGCTCTTTCTCAAACAGCTTGGGACGCAGTTGTAAAGCAAGGTGGTGCATTTGTTGATGCAACAGGAAAGTATATGCCACAGACCTATGACACTATTCTCGTGAAACTCGGTTCTTCGGCTGCTACAATGGCAAAGAAACTGTTTGCTGAGAAAATTTCTCCAACAACTGTTGGTGATGTAAACATCTATGCTGGTTCAGTCCGTGTTATTGAAACTCCTGGTATCGAATCTGACACCGCTTGGTTTGCAATGAACACAAAGTTCAAGTCTCCTCTCTATGTTGGCATCACAAATATGCCTTACCTTGATGAGCCAATCAAAGAAAAGAATGGTTCTGTTTGGACAAACTGTTTTGGTGACTTTAAGACGGGTATCAAAAATATGCCTTTCAATATTTACGGAAGCACAGGAACCGTATAAGATTACTGAAAGCAGTAGAATAATAAAAAGATAAACAAAAATACAACTTAAAGCAGAGAGATGGGAGAAATCCCTCTCGATGGACTCGCTTGGAGTCTCGTCAGCGTCCGATTCGCTGAGAGTCCACATTTAATAAAAAAACAATATGTCACAACTTTGGAAAGTAGGAGCTAGTTGGTTGAATATCGAACAAATTCGTGCATTGGAAAAAGAAGAAGAAGAAAAATCTCCAGTAGAGGAAGAAGATGTTATTCAAGAAGTAATTAAAGAAGAAGAAGAAGTTACTCCTGTGGTTACTTCAGTAGAAGATATTATTCCTGCTGTTAAAAGTGATGTTTTTGTAGAATCAGAACTTGCTGAAATGACTGTTCTTGAACTTCGAGAAATAGCAAAACAAAATAGTGTCAGAATTATCGGTCAACCAAGCAAGTTGGCTATTATAAATATTCTAATGAACAAAAAATAATGGAAGCATCAACATCAAAATCAATATTAAGTTCGGTAGTCGCAACAACCACTTCTGAAGCTATCGAAGTTGGAAACGCAGAAAAAATTACTCTTACTTTTACTGCTTCTGCTATCTCTACTGGTAATGGAGTATTTACCGTAACAGGTTCTATCGATGGCACAAATTATGTTGCTCTCAATACTCTCATTGATAATGTAACGAACACAAACGCACAAAATCTTACAAGGGTTTCTTCCTGTACACTTTCTTCAAATATTTCAAAAATATATGCTATTGATTTAGAGAAATTTGGGTATAAATTTATCAAAGTAACCGCAACAAGAACTACTGATGGTGTATACTCTTGTTCGTGTCTTTTGGAATACTAATAAATGAACACAGCATCAATTTACACACTTACAAGAGACATACTTGGAACAAACGTAACTGTTCTTCCTGATTCAAAGTTACTTGAATGGCTCAATATCTCACTTGGTCATCGGACTCTCGATATTCTCAAATATGAAGTCGATAGAAATGCTTCGATGGAGATGTCGAAGACTGATTTAGTTGATACGACATCGCTTGTTGAAGGAGATAACGGATACGATGGAGAATATTCGTTTCCTTCTGATTTACTTCGTCCTATTCGGATGGAGATTTCTTTTGATGGAACGACATTTGTTCCAGCAAAAATATATGATTTGAACGAAATTGAAGAAAGCGAAATTTCTGGATTGAATGATATTTATTCTCAAGAAGAACCGTATGTACGATTTGAAAGGGACTCATATTTTATTCGACCACTCCATACTACTACTACCGTTACTTCTGGAATAAGAATATGGTACGAAAAGAGACAGACAGCACTTACTGATGGTGGAACACCTACTTTTGAACAAAATTTACACGATATTCTAGCATTTGACCTCGCAGAGATGGAACTTATGAGAAATGCTCGATTGTATCCTTCGGAAACTGCTGCAAGAATTAGAAATGAACGAACTCGGAGAGAAAATAGATTCATCGCATTTTATAATGACCGAATGAAGCGTAATTTCAAAGTCATCACGAAAGTTCAGGACTGTGCATAATATACAAATATTATAGCTGAACAACGCTTCATTGAACAAGATTATAACTTTCAATCTTCCTAAGTGTAATTAAAAATATAAAAATATGCCAATAGTATCAAGCGATATAAAATTATACCTTAGCGGTGGAACAGGCAACTCTGATAAAAATGCTTCTCTTGGTGGCGGTATTTCTACGGCAGAAATCGTTGATAACTCTGTGAACAACTTATTTGCTTTTGCAGTAGCTTCAGAAGCAGAAGCTGGCTCTACAAAATACAGAGCGTTTTTCGTGAAGAATACCCACGCTACATTGACGTATACATCATCAAAAATATACATATCTTCAAACACATCTTCTCCTACAACATCTGTTTCCGTTGCTCTTGCTGATGAAGCAGTAGGAGTTTCAACAATCGAAACTATTGCTGATGAAAATACAGCTCCAGTAGGTCCAATATTTTCAACAGCAGACGGTATTTCAAACGCTATCACAATAGGTGATATAGCTCCTGGAGAAATGAAGGGTATATGGGTAAAATGGGTAATTAACGCATCAACAGAAGCTGTAGCTGATGAGATGACGTTTACTTTCAAAGGGGAAACATTAGCATAATAAGACTAAAAAATAAAATATGTCCCTCGAAAGAAAAGATAATATAGGCGATACCAGTAATACCACAGGAACTGGAACGCTTAATCTCGAAGCAGTAGCCCAAACAGGTGCTCGTATTTTCGCTGGCAATGTTACTTCTGGTGCAACGGTACACTATGATATTCGCCTAGCTGATGGTTCTGAATGGGAAATAGGCGAAGGTGTCTTTACTGATGGTACTCCTGATACTCTTACTCGTGTTACAGTTTACGCTTCTTCCAATGCTGGGTCTCTGGTTTCATTTTCTGCTGGAACAAAGAATGTAAGTTTGGTATTCTCAGTAGCCGATGTCTTTGGAGAAAACTCTGTAGTAGCGAATGAAACACCAGCAGGAACGCTCAACGGTTCTAATGTTACCTTTACACTTGCTAACAGCCCTATCACTAATTCTCTGGCTCTTTATCTCAATGGACAAAGACTGACATACACCGATGACTACACGTTGTCCGCTAATACAATTACTTTTGTTGTCCCTCCTGTTTCTACTGATATTATAAGAGCAGATTATCTTATCGCTAGCTCTGTAAGTGGTAATGCTGATACTTTGGACGGACATAATTGGTCAGAAATACCCATTACACCAGCCTCCGCCTCTGCCCCTGCTTCGATTGACCTTGCAGAAGACACAGATAATGGAACGAATAAAATCACCCTTACAGCTCCCTCTGCTATTGCTTCGGATAAGGTTATTACGCTTCCTGATGCGACTGATACTTTAGTGGGAAAGGCAACGACTGATACTTTGACGAATAAAACCTTAACAGCACCAGTCTTGAATGGAGCTTTATCAGGAGACGCAAAAGCCACTGGTGCAACAATA
>Ga0210049_1004767_pt1 | contig 11781 bp, 10 predicted proteins | sample CryGeyCG2014_300_2_FD_183964 | JGI IMG/M metagenome (GOLD analysis project Ga0210049, IMG submission 183964) | Groundwater microbial communities from aquifer - Crystal Geyser CG06_land_8/20/14_3.00 (SPAdes) (version 2) | ecosystem: Environmental > Aquatic > Deep subsurface > Groundwater | place...
CATTTAAATGAACTGCAGGTAAATTTATGCTGGGCAGTTGGAGGCGTATTTAAGATATTTTCCGGTGAATTAAAAAGGCCTCCCTGCTGGATTAGTAATTATGGATTAGAATGGCTGTATTTGGGCCTGCAGGATTCTAAGAGATTGCTTGGAAGGTATTTATTTGGGAACCTTATTTTTGTATTTAATATACTTCGTTATAAACTAAGACAATATACCACTCATGTTCAAATTAAAACATAGTCTCTGACGGAAATATGTGTTTGAGATTTGATTTCAAACTGTCATTGCGAGGAGTCCGCCATTGTTTCTGTGGCGGACGACGAAGCGACCGAGGACGAAATGTCCGAGGAAGTGCCGAGTCCTCCGGACGAGGCCAATCTCTTGAGATTTCTCGCTTCGCTCATTTTATTCGCTCGCAATGACGCTAATTTGGACAGTAATGAATAGCAGTATAAACGTTTTTGCGGACAGGATTTTAGACATATTGAATAACAATAATATCAGGAAAAGGTTTATAATCAATTCGCTGGATGTGGTTAAAAATTATAGCATGGATAAAATATGCGATAGTTTTATAGACTTATACAATAGTTTATTATTAAGTTAACATAAAATTTTTTATAAAAGCTCCCATAAAAGGCATCAAGAAAAACTGCAAAAATACCTTGCAATCGTTGTAGCTTTATACTACAATTGTTGTAGAAAGGTATACATAATGGTTAATTTCCTCCTGTTAACTAAATCAAGATTACGGCAAAAGATACTGTCTTATTACTTTACCAACCCATTTAAGCGCTTGTATTTAAGGCAAGCGGCTTCAATCCTGGAAGAGGATCCTGGCAATCTTTCAAAGGAATTTTCCCGTTTAGAAAAAGAAGGCATTTTTATTGCTGAAACACAGGGGAATCAGAAGTATTTTTACCTCAATAAACAATACCCTCTTTATGATGAGTTGAAATCTATTTTGTTTAAAACTATAGGCGTAGAAGGGCGGTTGAAGGGCATAATAGAAAAGATAAGAGGCGTCCAGCTCTCTTTTATTTATGGTTCTTATGCGGCCAATAAAGAGAATGCCTTAAGCGATATAGATTTATTAATAGTCGGTGGAGTTGACGAGGATAAATTACTTAAAGAAATAGAATCTGCTGAGCGGGTATTGGGGAGAGAGATAAATTATAATATCTATCCGCTGAAGGAGTTTAAAGACAGTACTTTGTCAAAAAATATTTTCGTTTACGATTATTTTCAAAATTGTTGTTTATGTAACTTTTGAATTTTCATAACTTACGTAAATACAATGCGTTGCGTAAAAATTACTGTTGCTTTTTGTCGTAACTTGTGCTATTCTATGAGCATATACGGCAATTAAACTATCCTGACAAGGAGCAACGCATGAACTATTCTACCATCCGGCCCACACGATTCATAGATCAATTCCTGAATCATTTTCAACCGCTGTTTTCAAAGACACAGATGAGAGCGTTACGTCAACTTGTCTGCGCCATGTTTTTCGATTATAAGCGCTTATCTTTGACTGCCGTATCCAAACGCCTGCATTCCGATTATCAAAAACTACAGTACTTCTTCAGTGAATCAAGCTGGGATATTGAACAGCTCAATACCGTGCGCGTTAATATTCTCCAGAATCAAAACACAACTCGTGCTACAATAAGAGGCGTCATGGCTATTGATGATACAGCCGTACCCAAGCCTTACGCCTCAAAAACCGAAGGCGCTTCTTTTCAATACTGCGGATGTTTGGACAGAAAAGAAAACGCCAATGTCGCGGTCGCAAGCTGCTTTGTCTCCGAGAGTAAACATTTTCCCATCAATTTCAAATCTTATATCCCTTTTCAAGGAACGCCGCCTGAAAGCTTTAAATCTAAACTTGACTTAGCGCGCGAACTTATCGAAGACGCCCTGGATAAAAAAATACCATTTTCAGCCGTTGTCTTTGATAGTTGGTACGCATCAACGAATTTAATTGAATTCATCGCTTCAAAGAACATTCATCTCGTAGCCGAAACAAAGATCAACCGCTCCATTCTCTTCACTCATCCTGTAACAAAGCAAGCGGCCAATACGCGAGCTGACAAAATAATCCCGCTTATCAGGCAATACTTCTCTGGTAAGCTTAAGGCCGTATCAATCCCGCAGTCAGATGGCTCAGTAAAATCCGTATTGACATATACTTTAAAGTCCAAGCTCAAAGACTGCTCAACGCCATTACAGATCTTCTTTGTCTTTGACAAATGGTCCTCCGCGGATGATAAAGACGTCCATATCCTTATTGCCAACAACCTTACGATGTCGGCAGAAGATGCCATTCTAACCTACCTGTTACGCTGGGGGATTGAAGAATCTTTTCGGGAACTCAAGGACGATTTTTGCTTTGACCAGTATCAGGTCCGCCATCAGGAACAGATCCAACGTCACTGGATCATGTCTTTTTTGGCGTGGTCGCTTGCCTACTGGACAAAACAAAACGCCTGCTTATCCAAGATCATTTACGAGCCGCCGAATTCTATCTCTCAATGCAAAGAAGCAGTCGCCGCACTCATCATCATCGACTCTGCCATGCTCTTGTCAAAGAACCCTGATGCTGCTCAATTCAAACATATCAAATCACAACGCTTCAGGCAACGGCTTGGAAATTAACAAAGTACTGTAATGTAATATTTTAAGCTTTTTTTATATAAAAATAAAGAAGTATTTTATGACAAAGCTAATAATTCCCGGATCTTATCCAGAAGCACGCCCGGTTCAAACGGCTTGGTTATGTAGGCATTGGCCCCTACCTCTTTACCTATTTTTTTGTCTGAGCCCTGAGCCCTGGCAGTGAATAGAATTATAGGGATATTTTTATATTTATTATCAAATTTTAACATGCGGCAAACCTTGTAACCGTCTATCTTCGGCAGCATTAGATCTAATATGATTAAATCCGGCTTTTTCGTGCGCGCCTTGTCAAGCCCATCCCTGCCGTCGGAAGCGGTAATGACTTCATAGCCCTTCGCTTCCAATTGAAGAGTTACCGCGTACACCATATCTTTTTCGTCTTCAACAAGCAAAATCCTTTTCTTATCATTCTTTTTCTCTGTCATGTTTTATCTCCGGTATAAGCCCTTAACTCTCTGGAAATAACCTTTCTATATTTACTTTCCAGATCTATGAATTCTACTCCCACCTTATATTTATTAAAAGGCCCCCCGGATAACAGCTCTATCTTTTTTATCCAGGCCACCCGCGCCCTGGCATGAATAACTGGTTCTTTTGTCTTATCAAACTCTAATCTAATATTTATCCGAGAATCTGTCTTCAGCGGCTTCCTTGTTATAAAACAAATCCCTCCTTCGGAGATATCCACGGTTTGCATTGTCTCTGTTTCATTTTTGGACGGAAAGATTTTAACCTTTGCCTTATAAAGAACCCTCTCAAATCGTCTCATTTCCAGGCCGATATACACTTCCTTGACAGAAATTTTTGCGGAAAAACGCCTGATAACAGGCAGGCAGGCTTTATCCGGGCATGACAATACTCCTATGTTCACAAAAGCAGATTCAACCTTCTGCCCCATAAAATAGTTCTTTATCCTATCTTTAAACAAATGGATTACCCCGGTATTTTCTCTTTCTGTCAGTCTCGGGAAAATGATGCTGCATTTTCCATTTTTTATATCCGTAAAAATCAGGGGAAGCCCTTTAAGATTATCCTTGTGAATTCCTTTAAATGCCGTATCCATGATAAGCTTCAGGTCTTCAAACAACTCCTCGGGGTCAATTTTAATCCTTTCCCTGAATCTTTTATAATTAACGATTATTAAATTAATAAACTGCAGCGCCATGCCTTTATTTAAGAAACTATCTATTTTATCCTTGATATTCTTATCCAATGCGTCAGGCCTATAAAAACGAGGTAAAGTAAAATAAAATTTACTGCCCACCCCTAATTTAGATTCAACCCAGGTCTCGCCTCCATGCCTCTTTACAAGTTCTTTTACTATTGAAAGCCCTAATCCCACGCCTTTTCCCCCGGCGCCGCCGGCATTAGGAACCTGCACAAATCTATTAAACAACTGAGGTAAATCCGATTTAGAAATGCCGATACCGGTATCTATCACCCCTATCCTGATCTTTGTCTCCAAAATCTTTATTTCTACAGAAATCTTCCCGCCTTCTTCGGTAAATTTTATGGCATTATTAATAAGATTCGCTATGACCTGATTTATCCTATCCGCGTCAATAAAAAGATTGATGTCTTTATCCGGCAGATAATATTTTAAATCTATGCCTTTTTCTTCCGCTAATTTTTTATAGAAAGCTGCGGAGTCCTTCACCAAATCATTAAGATTAATCAAAGAATAGCGCAAGTCAAGCCTATCCCGTTCTATCCTGGACATGTCAAGCAAATCGTCTATCAGATTTTTTAAGCGTTTTATGTTATCTTCCACTTTTTTGATTATTTCCTTCTGTTTATTATTAATCGGGCCCGCTGTTTCTTCAAAGATAAGCGCGGCCAGCTGTTTTATAATCGCGAGGGGGGTTCTCAGCTCATGCGAGACAGTGGATATAAAATCGGATTTTACCTTATTCATCGCCTCAAGGACTTCTAATTTTTTTTCGACGCGCGCCTTTTCTTTCTCCAGATGCTCGAACTGCATGCGCCTGGTAATATCCCTGGTAATACCGGCAAGCCCTATGATATTTCCCTGCTCATCGCGCATGGGTATTTTAGTTGTAGATACATAGTTATCTACGCCGTCCGGCCGGGTAGCCCTTTCCACCTTATCAATCATGGGCCTTCCGGTATTTATAACATACATATCATCCTTGGCCATTTTTCTGGCCTTATCTTTTGGAAAGAAATTGAAATCCGTTTTTCCGATGACATCCTCGGGCTTCATGCCTAAACCCTTCGCATGGGCCTGATTTACTAAAACTAACGCGCCTTTTTTGTCCTTGAAATAAATCACATCCGGGATATTGTCCATAAAATAAGACAATAGCCTGTATTTATACGCTATCTCTTTGTGATCAGGCCGGCTTTGCAGGGTTTTCTTTTGTTTATTTTTGAGCTTTCTCTTCATTTTAGATTATATTACACCATATTTTCTTTAGTGTCAAGAGATTAGACACAAAAAAAGTATTGGACAAACGAGAAAAATGTGGTATACTTTATTTCATCGTATTTCTGCTAAAAAAGGGGGGACAAAGACATGAGAAATGCTCTAATTATACTTTTTCTGGGTTCAATATTGGTTCTTCCTATAAAAAACGCCTATAGCGCCGGCTCAGGGGCATTTCGCCTTGAGGTTCCTGACGCAGAAGCAATGGGGAAAGGCTCTGCTTTTGTGGCCCAGGCAGATAATCCATCAGCTGTCTATTACAATCCTGCAGGACTCACCCAGTTAAAAGGAAAAGCGTATGTTTCAGTAGGAACTGCGGTTGTCCAGCCCTTATGTACCTATAAAAACGCCTCTGACAATGAAACAAACAGGCGCAGGCAAACATTTGTTATTCCTCATACGTATTTTGTCAGCGATTTTGGCCTTGAGAAATTTACCTTTGGATTCGGGGCAACCTCTTACTGGGGCATGGGTACCTGGTGGGCAGAAGACAGTTTCTCTAAATATGTATCAACCAAAGCTGACTACTCCACGCAGGACGCTATGATAACCGGGGCATATGAGCTAAATGAAAAGGTATCTTTAGGCGCGGGCGTTGACTATGCAGGCTCCTTCGCGAACAAGAAAAAGAAACTTATACAGCCAGGAGGCGCCGATGGAGATTTTCAGTTAAAAGCAAAAGACACTAATGCCTGGGGCTATAGGTTATCAACATTATATAAGATTAATGAAAAACATCAGTTAGGCCTTATGTACCGCAGTGAGGTAGAAGTAAAATATAGAGGTAAGGTTTACTTGAATGACTTAAATGCTTCTGGATCAAACTACCAGGCTATCTTTGGAGGGACTTCTTATGAAACTGACATTACCTCAAAGTCAACACTGCCTCAGAGTATTGTTCTGGGTTATTGTTATAAGCCGAATAAAAAATGGACCTTTGAAAGTGACATTGAATGGATGGATTGGTCTTCAGTGCAGGAAGAAATGATTGATTATACATCCGAAAGCGATACTACCCGCCTTTTGGTATTAAATGACGGCAACCCTGTGCCAAAAAACTGGCACTCTGCTTTTTCATGCGGCCTTGGAACAGAATATAAAGTAAATGATAAATGGAAACTGAGAGGCGGTTATTTTTACCACCAAAGCCCCATAGCAGGAGCGAATTTCGACACCTCTTTGCCTGATTCTGATTCTCACAGCATAACCACTGGATTAGGCTATAAGTTTAATAAAGACATGGGACTTGATTTTGCATATGCCGGGATGTTCTACAATAAAAGAGGTGTGCAAAACACTAAGGGCGCATCAAGCGGCGCCAGCATTAATGGAGACTATGAGTCATTTGTCAATATCTATATGTTAACCTTTAGCTTTAAACTATAAAATATGAACGAAACCTATTTAAGAGAACATTTAAAAGAACGCAGAAAAGCTGAAAGAATCTCGTTTACCTTTCCAGCTAGAACACCGGCAGGAATTATTGGAGAGACTGTAAATCTAAGCGCCTCTGGTTTACGCCTTGCATTAGAAAGGCCTCTATTATCAACCCGCACAATCCCGATTCGAATCGACTTTCCATTCTCTTCTCCTTTTGAATCGCACGTAGAGATTGTCTGGAATAGGCCTGAGTCTGAAAATAACCGTTTTTTATGCGGGGTAAGATTTCTAAAGTTACAGAAAGATGCTTCCGGTATCTTAAAAGAAGCATTTGGTCAATGTAAAACTTTAAATTCTGATTTTGTTTCTCTTACAGAAATGATGCGCAGCTGGTTAGTTGACTTTAAAACAAAATGCGACAATTTTGATTTAATGTACCCTGATGATTTTGATCGAATCAATTTTATCGAAAAAAACAATTTCTATGTTGAAACCAAGCTGACTCAGCACTTTAAAAGTATCGGGCGCTGTATTAAAAATTTTAACAGTGAAGAATATATTTTACATCAAAAATACTACAGGGATATGCTGTGGTTCTTTCTGTCAGATCTAGTTGAGATTAATAGATTTATCCGCTATAAGCCGTTGGGGTACGCAGGCGATTTTATTATTATGAACTACTTTTATGATTACTGTTACAAATACCTGGGTGAATCTTCGTATGAGAAAAGCATCAATTTTTATACTTGCAATATTCCTATGGCCTTTTCGGTTGTTGAACGAAAGGATTTCTTTAAAGAGAAGATACTGGAGACCTTGAGAAATAAAGATTCAATTAAAATCTTGAGCATTGCCAGCGGGTCAGCGCGGGAATTAACAGAGCTTGTTGAAGAAGGGAAGATAACTAAACCGCTATATTTTGACTGCTTAGATTTCGAAACAGAAGCATTCCAAGATATAAAAAATACGCTTCAGAAAGCTAAACCAGAAGATACTAGATATCTAAGCATCAGATTCAATAATGAAAGCTTCATGGATTTTATAAAAGGTAAACCCATGCTAAACCTGTTTGAAAAGTATGACATGATTTATTCATCCGGACTTTTTGACTATCTGAGTAATAGGATAGCACGAAAATTAGTCGCTCATCTATTTGACTTTTTAGATAACGAAGCGACTTTATTCGTCACAAATGCAAAAAATGATATGGATTACCAGGCGTATTACGAAATGCTTGGCGGCTGGAAATTGATACATCGCAAAGAAGAAGAGGTTCTCGCTTGGGCAGATAAAATCCAAGAAAGCCACAGAACTGAATTAATTAATTTAGACACAATAAAACCTTTTATGTTTTTTATATTGGCATTACAAAAAAATCCTGCCAAACTATTTTAAACGGAGTTTAGAATTACTTTCTGGGCTTTAAGCGGATTAATTAACGGCATCACCAGCACAGTATTAGGCGCTGTAATTTATTTTAAAAATCGCAAAAACCCCGCCAATATAACCTATGGCCTCTTTTGCTTTAGCGTAGCTATCTGGAGCTACTCTTACTTCTTCTGGCAAATTTCTTCTGACAAAGAATCAGCTCTCTTCTGGTGCAGGGCATTAATGGCAGGAGCCATTTTTATACCCAGTTTCTATATTCACCATATTTTTACATTCTTAAATCTATGTATACAAAAAAAGAAAGCTTTGATTGTTGTTTATTCTCTTGCTGTTATATTTTCCATTATCAATTTCACTCCTTTTTTTGTAAAAAGCGTTGAGCAAAAACTATGGTTCAAATATTGGCCTAATGCCGGATTACTCTATGGACCATTTTTGATTATATGGTTCTTAACTTTATCGTATGGTTTATACTTTATTATTAAATCAATACAGAACTCGACTGGTGAAAAGAAAAATCAATTACGCTATCTTTTAGTTGCAAACATCTTAGGATGGGGCGGAGGCTCAACAAATTTCCCCCTCTGGTTTAATATCCCATTCCCCCCCATAGGTAATATCTTAGTTTCCATATATGTAGTCGTTGTTGCTTTCGCTATAGTCAAATACCGGCTTATGGATATAAAAATTGCTGTTACACGCGCCGGAATATTCCTGATAGTCTATACCTTTGTTTTAGGTATCCCTTTTATAGTCCTTGGCTGCACAGGTTCAGGTTTAATTGCTACTACTCTTGCGGTTGTCTTCGCCACAATAGGCCCTCTTATCTACCGTTTCCTGCAGAAAAAAGCTGAATCTGCTCTGTTAATCCAGCAGCACCGTTACCAAAAAATCCTGCTTCAGACAGCATTGGGCATGGTTACAGAGCATAACTTGAACAAATTATCAAGGCTTATCGTCTATATCCTAAGAAAGACGATAAACCTTAATTTTTCCGCAATTTTTATAAGCGATAAAAAAAATCAGCTCTATAAACTGGAAGCCATCCAAAATCAGGATAACCCCGATAATCATAATATAAACCTCAGTGAAGAGCACCCTTTTATTTTTTATCTTAAAAAAAACCACGAACCTTTCTTTTTTGAAGAAATGCCTGTCTATATAAAGAGCTCTTTTGACCTGCCTCTTAAACCAAGAATTATTATCCCGGCATTTGCCGGAAGCGACCTTTTAGCTTTTGTCCTTTTAGGCGAGAAATCAAACACCCAGCCCTATACTGAGGAGGATATAAATGTCTTTAAGATCCTTTCCCGGCAGGCTGCCCTGGCAATTCAAAACTGCATATTCTTTGAAGAGTCAAAAGATGCCCAGCAAAAAATGTTCTCCGCGGAAAAACTCGCCTCAATAGGCGGAATGGCGGACGGCCTCGCTCACCAGATAAAAAACCGCCTGAACCAATTTTCTATGGCCAGCGGGGAATTAAAACTTGAGATAGAAGATTTTATCGCAAAGCATGATAAATTTATTAATGATACCCCTGAATTAAATAAAACATTCGGCTATCTGAAGAAAATAGCTATTTCCCTTGTTGATAATGTAAAAAAGACAGACGGTATTATTAAAGGCATCCTGGATTTTGCCAGGATGGAGAAAAAAGAGAATTTCTTTGCATCCTTTTCATTAAATGAAATAGCGGGCCTCTCTTATAACCTGCTTATGGTTAAACATGAGATTTCCGCGCTTCCCATCACCATAAAAATTGACGATAAAGATATAGTGTATGGGATTAAGTCGCAGTTAACCGAGGTCATCTACAACATGCTTGATAATGCTTACGAAGCCATACAAGAGAAAAAGATGATACTTGGCAAAAAAGAGCCGGAAACCTTTGTCCCCTCCATAGAACTGCGCCTGACACATACGCAAGATCTTCAAGTAATCAAGATCTCGGATAACGGCGTCGGCATAAAAGAAGAAGACAAGCATAAAATATTTGCCCCATTTTTTACCACAAAATCATCCTATAAATCCGGCTCAGGCATCGGCGTATATGTGGTAAAAAGGATTGTGGAAGAGAACCATAAAGGTAAAATCTGGTTTGTTTCCGCTTATATGAAAGGAACGGATTTTTTTATAGAGCTGCCTAAAAATCAATGATACGGCTTTATTGAATGGAGGCCCTGACGATGAAAATTCTTGTCGTAGACGATGAAGTTGAAGTTGCAAATTTCTTGTGCGTTTTTCTCAATCGCCTTGGCATAAGCGCAGAGAAAGCAATCTGCGGCAAAGAAGCGCTTGAGGCATTCCGTAACAACAGGCCTGAATGGGTTTTTCTGGATATTAAGATGCCAGATATGGATGGCCTTGAGGTCCTAAAAAAGATGAAAGAGATAGACCCTAATATAAAAGCGATGATGATTACCGGAAGAAATGATGAGTCTGCTCAAAACGAAGCGCAGGCGCTTGGCGCAAGTGATTACCTTATGAAGCCTATAGACCTGGATAACCTGCGAGAAAAAATAGAACAATATATCCTGACCAAGGGATAAAATATACCTTACTATGGAAAACATGCCTCTAGATTACAAAAAAGAATTGGAAAAAGCGGCAAAACAAATGATCCTTATCCATCGCGTGGATACACTTGTAAAGATAATCCTGAGGACTATTGTCAGGATGCTGAAGATAGAGCACGCCAGCCTCATTCTCTACGATAAAATACAGGATGCTTATGTAGCCAATGCCTCTAGAGGAAAATCCGGCTTAAAAATACCCAAAGGATTTTCCAAGATCTCAAAGGATAACCCCATAATACGCTATTTTACAGATAGGCGGCCACAGGGCCCTGGTTTGGATTATCTCCTTTTCGACCAGATTGAATGTTCGACAGGCCCTCTCTATGAAGAAATAAAAAACCAATTTTTATTATATAACGCCAAGGCCTGCATACCGGGATTTTTCAGGAACAAGCTTATCTTTGCGCTATTCCTGGGAGAAAAGCTTAACAGGGAAGATTTCACGCCCGAAGAGTTAGGTTTTATGTCTGTCCTTTCTTCTGATACGGTAATGGCTGTTCAAAATGCCTGGTTATTCCAGGACCTGAATGAACAATTGCAGAAGAATACCAGGTTATTCCTGCAAACTGCCCTTGCCCTAAGTTCTGCCATAGAAGCAAAGGATCCATATACGCAGGGACACACTGAACGGGTTGCCAATTATTCTTTAGTTGTTGCGAATGAACTTAAAGTAATCGGGAGAATTCCTAAAAACGAGAAAAATCTATTAGAGAACCTACGCATCTCCTCTCTATTGCATGATATAGGAAAAATCGGGATACCGGAGAGGATCCTGAATAAAAACGGCCTTTTGAATCAGGAAGAACTCAAGGAAATGAAGAAGCACCCGCTCATAGGGGCCAATATATTAAGCATGATTGATGAATTTCATGTGCCAATACTTGGCATAAAATACCATCATGAGCATCATGATGGCTCAGGTTATCCTGAAGGGCTGAAAGGAGAAAAAATTCCCCTCATTGCCCAGATAATCGCAGTAGCTGACACATTCGACGCAATGACCACATCGAGGCCATACCGCCACGCTAGCCTGAGCAAAGAAGAAGCGGCCCGCTTAATAGAGAGCGAAAAGAATAAGCAATTCAATCCCATCATCGCAGACGCCTTCCTAAATGCCTATAAAAAAGGTAAGATACAAGGTTAGAATTGATTTTACATGGCGGTGTGTCTACCGCTTTGTTCGAACTTAGCGCACCTTCGGTGCGGACTTTTAATTACTGACATATTTCATCTGTTTATTACATTTAGGGCAAGTAAACGTTGGATATACGCCTTTCTTACAGCCTTGTGAGTAAAAATATGCGTTAA
>Ga0210049_1004769_pt1 | contig 11776 bp, 15 predicted proteins | sample CryGeyCG2014_300_2_FD_183964 | JGI IMG/M metagenome (GOLD analysis project Ga0210049, IMG submission 183964) | Groundwater microbial communities from aquifer - Crystal Geyser CG06_land_8/20/14_3.00 (SPAdes) (version 2) | ecosystem: Environmental > Aquatic > Deep subsurface > Groundwater | place...
CAACAGAATTGTCGGTAGGACAGGCATTTCTGCCTGTCCTGTTGCAGATGACAGGCAAGAATGCCTGTCCTACCGATTAATCTCCATATCTCCCCCTTATCCATTTTACCATAATGAGAATTGCTGCTTAAATTAAAATAGAACTTGACAATGCCCATTCTTTATTGTATACTACAATATAGTGCCATGGAATACAGAGGTGTTTATAATGAATACTCAATTAACTGTCCGCCTACCCAGTGAACTATATCAAGTACTTGGAAAAGAAGCCAGAAATATAGGACTCAATCGTTCTGACATTGTTCGGATGGCTATACACCAATATCTTAACAGTTTCAAACATAAACTTGATGATTACCCTTACAGCAAAATTTCCGACCTTGTTGGCATAACCAATAGTGGAATTAGTGATCTTGGGGAAAGGCATCGAGAGCACCTATTAACAAGGATGAAAAAAGATGCATAATATGCTTCTTGATACCGGACCTCTGGTAGCAATTCTGGATCGAAGTGAGCATAATCATATCAGATGCGTGGAGTTCTTAAAGAGTTACCATGGTCGTCTTATTACCACGGAATCAGTGTTAACTGAAAGCATATATCTGTTAAATCATTCTATTTACGCCCAACGAGCCTGCATAGATTTTATCCTGAAAGGTGGTGCAACTCTTTTCCCTTTTTCTCCCAAAACCCTTGCCAGATGTATTGAACTTATGGAACGCTATAGTGATACCCCAATGGATTTTGCTGATGCTACATTGGTTGCTTTAGCTGAAGAAATTAACACCAATTCTATATTCACCCTCGACAGAAGGAATTTTTCAATCTATCGAACTCATCATGGAAAGTCTTTTGATATATTTCCTAATTAGTTTTTTTTCTTCCACATATAATTACAAATCCACCATGGCCGTATCCTTTTCTAACATTTGCTTGCGACCCTTTCGTACAACCTCCTGAACTTCTCTCTCCACTCAGGCATTTTTTCCACCATAGGCACCCCAATCGAATAAGCCTCAGCAATTTTTCTATCCATTGGTATTTCCATCAGGATAGGGATATTTTCTCTTGAGCAATACTGCCTTACTCCCTCATCCCCAATATCTGCCCGATTGATAATCACCCCAAATGGAATTTTCATAAGCCGAATTGCCTCAACTGCCAGTTCAAGATCATTTAAGCCAAAGGGTGTAGGTTCGGTAACAAGAAGGCAAAAATCCGTTCCTTTAACCGCTACAATAACCGGACATGATGTCCCGGGTGGGGCATCAATAATGCAGGTACGGATAGAATTGATGTTTTGCTTAACCGCTCGAATAAGCGGGGGGGACATCGCCTCACCAATATTGAGTCTGCCATGCCCAAATTGCACCCCATTACCCTCTCCAAGCTCTACAACGCCAATCTCTTTGTTAGTTTCACTAATGGCCCCTTGAGGACAAAGCAGGCTACAGCCTCCACATCCATGACATAACTCCTTAAATATCAAAATGTTATCCTTGATTACCGCAATAGCATTGTAGGCACAAACCTTAGCACACACGCCGCAATAGTTACATTTAGTCTCATCCACTTTGGGCACCGGGATGCTAATTGTCTGAGTATCCACAATTTTGGGTTTCAAGAAGATATGGGCATTCGGCTCTTCCACATCGCAGTCCAAAAGCTGTATGCAGTCAAGCGAAAGGGCTAAATTCACGGCAATAGTGGTTTTGCCTGTCCCACCTTTCCCGCTGGCAACAGCAATAATCATTTTCTTTTACTCCCTGACCATAGTAGTAGCACATTTAGGGCATTTTAGTTGAACACAAGGAACTCCTTGTTGATGAGGTATTTTTGTTTCGCAGGAAGGGCAAAGGCAATTTCCTCCCGGCCCCAATACTCGATCGCCCATTCTACCTTGTCCACCACCCATTCCTTGTCCGTTGCCACGACCCATTCCACCGCCACGACCTGTTCCTGGTCCCTGACCAGTCGGTCCTGTTCCATCTCCTCTTGGCATTTTGTTTACCTCCTTTATTGTCCGCAACAGCTCTTTGGGTTGCTACATGGATTGGTTGCTCCACAACAACTCCCTGATGTTTCTGAATGGCTATTTCTCCCCATTATTGGACGAGCTGGTGTGGAGAGGAGTCTGGTTAAATCTTTACTTCCACAATTGTTGCATACAGGGGTTTCATTTATCCCTTGCAGAAGCTCAAACCTCTCTCCGCATCCTTTACATTTATACTCATATATGGGCATAATCTCTTACCTCCTTTTTAGCGGTGAAACTCTGAAGATATTCCATTTGTATCAATCCTTTTTTCCATAAAGTTCTTCTTGTGCCTTCCAGAAAGGACACCACTTGCCATGCCATTGCATCAATCTTCCAAACCAATTTTCTGGATATTTACGGGCATATCGACAGAGTGGACAATTTTCGCACCTTACAGCCATAAACTTTTTGAGGAGATTCATTTCTACTTACACCACCTTTCTTGCTGGTAATCTAATCACCAATTTTTATTACCATCCCTGCTTTTACAGAGATGAAGTCATCCTGATACTCTTTTCTAAACAATTCTACTGCCTCTTTACCACTGCAATGGGTTGCCCCGACCTTTTTCACCCCTAACTGGCGAAACTTATTTATAATTAAAGCAACAACCCGTTTGTCTGTTTTCATTAGGTGGAATCCGCCCATGACTAAATAAATATTCCCACCCAGAGTCTCCTTTACTTTCTCCAGAATCTTAATTATCCCTGGATGGGCACAGCCGGTAAGGACAACAAGCCCCCTTTGGGATTTAATTATTAATGACTGCTCAGCCATATACCCACCACCATACTCCCCGGCAATCTCCCCGGTGGTATAAATATCTTCGGCTATCTGAGTAAGTCGGCTGACCTCAACCAGCTCTGCTCCAGCGGACATAACCTTTTCCTTAAACTCTGAGCTAAAGTTAGGACAAGCGTAAACCTTAATCTGAGGATTCTGCTCCAGCAATGCCCACAGTCCTCCGGTATGATCCCAGTGGTCATGCGAAAGCACTACTGCCTTTATATCTGCCGCCAGGGCATCCATCTGTTGCATGTTATTAAGCAGGCTCTGCCCTTTTTCTCCGGTGTCAAACAGCACTTCTTTCCCGGCAAGGAAAGAAACCCCCCAACCGATAGAATACCTTTTGTCCACGGCATTACTGTCCGCCAGCACCTTGATTTGCATGTAATTCCCCCCCTAATGGTCACACACATTCTCGCCTGTCTTAAGCGTGCCGTTCAGATAGGCAGTGACCACTTCCTCTGGGGTATGTCCGGGTGCACCAACAATCACATGTACACCTTGCTGTTCAAACAAACTTACTGCCCGGCTGCCCATCCCTCCGGCAATAACCATGGTTGCCCCCTGCTCATGCACCCATTGAGGAATAACACCCGGTGCATGTGGTGGTGGGGTAAGCATCTGTTTTCCTTTAATCTGCCCATCCTCCACATCAAAGAAAGCAAATTCCTCGCAGTGCCCAAAGTGCATACAGAGTTGTCCTTGTGCTATCGGCATAGCAATTCTCATTTTACCATCCTCCTTGTTTTCTGCCATCTTGACCTCCTTCTGTATTCTGTATTCTTATCCCCAATGTCCTTCCACATTGGCATCAATTGCATACTGGTACTCTCCTTTCTTGAACCTCTCAAGCACCTCAGAGACCTTCCCTTCTGCATTGATAACAATCTTGATTCCTGCTGACTTTAGGGTCATAAATGCCTTTGGGCCACAATTACCTGTAATGACCACTTCAGCCCCGGCTCTGGCTACATTTTGTGCGGCCTGAATACCTGCTCCTTGCATAGCATTAAGATTCTGCTGATTATCTACTACCTCAAAACTATCTGTTTCTGCATCACAGACAACAAAAAACCTTGCCCGACCAAATCGTAGGTCAACCATTGAATCCATCGAGCCATCCTGTGCGGTTATGGCTACTTTCATCTCAATCACCTCCTTTCGTTAATGATAACCATTTCCATTATAGGAACAAAAAAATATAGTGGTTATTCCTTACCGCTACATTTGTCACATAAGCCGTAAAACTGGATGATATGATTAGTAATCTTAAAATTATACTTCGCCCCTAAACCCTTCTCGGTTTTCCTTAAAAGCTCTAACTCTTCATCTATAAAATTCGTATAATCAATCACCTTATTGCAATTGGTACAAACTAAATGATGGTGATGATGCGTGTCTTCAGTCCCTTCTGCTAATTCATAACGCGATCTTCCATCTCCGAAATCAAGTTTGCAAACTATGCCAAGATTCGATAATACATTTAATGTCCGGTAAATAGTAGTTAACCCTACATTGGGATACTTTGGATGGACTTTCATGTATACATCTTCGGCGCTCAAATGTCCTTCGGATTTGGATAAAATATCAAGAATAGCCTCCCTGCCCAATGTAAGCCTATACCCACAGCACCTGAACTTCCCGTGCCACCATTCCTGTCTTTGACAATTACCGCCTGGCATGACAACTCCTTAATGAAAATGGTTTCCATTAATAATTATACTGATTTATCCCTAACTTGTCAAGTGTTTTTTTAAAATTTGTTAAAAATTTCAGCAATTCTAATTTTGGCATTAATTTTGTAGCCCAAGATTCTATCTTGGCTTATCCATTTCCATTTTATAAAGCCAACATAGAATGTTGGGCTACACTTGTTACTCGTCGAGTTTCATAATGAGAATTGCTGTAAAAATTTCGTAATCGGTTAATGTCTAACTCTTATTACCTTTACACAGGCTACTATTATCAGCACTAATCCAAAACTACAAACAATTGAGGCTCCTGTAGGAAAATCAAAGGTACAGGAGGCATGGAGACCAACAATGCTTGTTAATGTACCAATTATCCAGCCAATTATCAACCGCCTTCCAAATCCCCTTACCAGAAGCATAGCACATACCGCTGGGATGATTAAATAAGAGAAGATTAACAGAACCCCCACTATTCGGACAGAAACCGTAACTATCAAACCAAAGGTAATGTAGAATAGAAAGTCCCACCACCTGATTGAAATCCCTTCTTGAGGTACCTGGTCAGGAGAAAGTGAGATAAGATGGAATTTCCTGCGGAGTTTCGTAACAGCCTGTCGACCGTATCCAACGGTAAAGTACTTCGCAAGCAATTTTCCTTTGGATACAACCACAGAACTCCCTTTGCTTTAGGGAAATACATTCCTCATAACCTCTACCGGTGCAGGACACCCTGTCCATATCTCAAAGGCTAATGCCCCTTGATGGATTAACATGCCCAGCCCATTCATTACCCTTGCCCCGCGAGCCTTAGCCGCTTGCAAAAGGAGTGTTTCTGGGGGGGAATAGATGATGTCATAGACTATCTGTCTTTTTCTTATCCATTCCGGGTTAATCAATAATGGATCACCCTGTTTCATCCCTATTGAGGTGGTATTGATTATCATATCTGCCTGGGCAATCTCATCCCTGCTGTCTATTATTCCCATGCCTGCAACGGATATACCCATTGACTGAAATGATCCTGCAATGGATTCTGCCTTTGATACAGTACGATTACAGAATATTAACCTACCCACCCCATCTTTGATCAAGCTATGTCCTATTGCTCTGGCAGAGCCACCAGCCCCAAGAATAACCACGCTCTTACCTGCAATAATTATGCCTTCATCCTCAATCAATGCCCTGATAAATCCTCGACCATCAGTATTGTCACCAATACATTTATTATCCTTAAAAAAGATAGTGTTCACTGCCCCAATAGCCTTAGCGTCAGGAGAAACCTCATCAAGATATTTCATTACCTCAATCTTATGAGGCACCGTAACATTCAACCCAACCATAGCCAATGCCCTCATCCCCTTTATTGCCTCACCCACTGATTCTGGTTTGACATGAAAGGGGATATATACAAAATCCAGATTAAGATGCTTAAAGGCAACATTATGCATCTGTGGAGAAAGCGAATGTTTCACCGGATCCCCAATGATACCCACAACCTTTGTTTGACCATTGATTGGCATAATATTGCTCCTTTAGATCACTAATCAATAAATTTCTTCACCGCAGATGAAAATTCTGGCGGCAGGAGAAGACAGATAAGTTGAAGAAACGACTTGAAGGTAGGGATAATGTTTGATGAGACTATTAATTCCTTGCTTGACCCTATCGGAAACTTAAGTAAAACAATAATGGCTATGCTAACCAATATCAGCCCTCTAATTGTCCCAAAGATTATCCCACCAAGATTATCTACCCAACCCAGCATGGCAATTTTCATTAGCTTTTGAAGCACTATCCCGCCAAAATTTATCAAGATATTCACCAGAACGGTGATAATCGCAAAGGCAACAGGTTTGGCTATCCCTGCCGGCATCCATTGCTGAAGCAAAACAGCCCCATGTTCAAAGGTTTTTCCAGCAACAACAACCCCGGCAATAACCCCGGCCAGAGAAAATACCTCCCGAGTTAACCCCTTCATCATGCTGAGGACAATGCTTATCACTATAACTACAAAGAATAATATATCGAGGATGTTCATCTGTAACTACCCCTGTTTGTAACTCGTGGCTTGTGATCTAATTCAATAATGCTTACCTTACCACCGCAATCTTACCCTTTCTCTGCTGTCCAGTATTCTCATCCTCAATCAAGAAGAAATAAATACCACTGGCAACACGAGTGTTGTCGTTATTAACCGCATCCCATGTCAATGGTCTGCCTATTATATGTCCCTTCTCATACACCAACTCACCGGCAATATTATATATCTTGATGCAAATAAAATGATCGGGAAGCTGTCCGAATGTGAAGACTGTTTGCCCTTGTGCCAGCAATAATGGATTAGGATACACCACCATGGCATTCAAGTCCTCATACAGCGGTATCAGCACAAAGTTTACCCCCATGAGTTTGCTGGCAAGTGGTGGTGCTCCCTTAAATCCGGGTGTTGTTGAAACCTTAGCGATTTTGGTAGCCATCATGGGTTGATAGTTCGCTGGTGGAAGGATGGCAATGGTATATGTTCCCCTCGGTAAACCGTCAATTGCATAATCTCCGTCTGCATTGGTCGAGGTGGTGCCTTTTAATGCCAACTCGTTATTAGCTAACACCCTATATGCCTTGATAGGTACACCAGACATAGAAATCTTCTGGGATTCTTCCACATCCTTATACATTCCGCCGCTTACCTGTCCACCAATAACACTGAATGCGTTGCTCTTGCCCTCTTTACCATTTGTTTGAGCAAGGATGATTATTCCTGAAACAACAGATGGGATTGACACGCTTCCAATGGCTACTCCATTTTCAAACATCAGGGTAACGCTCCCCATTGCACCAGCAGAATCAAACAGCGTAACGGGTCCAAATTGATCAAGAATGGGATTACTCAAGGCATCACAGGCAATAATCTGCACCTCAAATTTTTCCTCCACTACCTGTGTCTGGATGGATGCAATGGAAAGATATGCAAGGCTACCAGAATTAACCGCAATTATTCCGGTACAGCCGCGATGATTTTCTGCATCTGCAACCATAATCGAACCTGTACCAATCCTGACTGCCTTAAATGTTGCCTGTGTACCTGCTTGAGACGACATCGTGCCAATATCCCCATTTATCTCCCAATTAGCCTGAACCTGTCCAAGCGAGTTATTGTCTGCATCATAGCCAGCAGCACTCAGGCTAAGCATATCCCCGGCAACCAGAGAGACATGATGCACAGGATTATTGTCCTCGTTTGTAACCATAAGGTGATGAATTGCACCGGTCGCAACCATAATGTTGTCTAATTGAGCACTATGCCCCTTACCATCCTTAGCAATAATACTTCCTGTGCCTGGTTTTCTGGGATCAAAGGTAACCATTGGCGATCTTCTTCCTGACAGTACCCCAATGTCTCCCTGAATCCCCCATTGAACCGAAACATTCCTGACAAAATTCCCTGCCTCATCATACCCTTTTGCCTCTAAGGAGAGGGTATCATCTGTGGTTAAAGCAATTTGTTCACCTTGAGGCACATTTTTAGCCACGATGGCTAATCGATGAATAGGTATTGATGGAACTTGTTCATTGTTATAGAGCTTAAGGATTGGCGTTCCGGTGGCATTTTCTCCGGCCAGAGCCAGATCAATATCCCCATCATTATCATAGTCAATCCAATTTACACAACAGAAGATAACCCCGGGCAGATCCTGCGTGGTATCCACGGTAAAGGTGCCAGTTTCGTTTTTATACAGGGTGGTGGTACGGCTGCCAGACATGTTTTGACCAGCAATAATCAGGTCAAGGCTGCCATCCCCATCATAATCCCCAAAAGCCATGGATGAATGAAAAACAGGAGTAAGTTTTTGCCTTGTATCCTCAACAAACCGTCCATTATCATTAATATATGCCTTTATAATTGCCCCATCAGGCAGCCAGCCACCTATAATTAGATCAAGATCGCCATCCCCATCGTAATCTCCCCATGCAAGTGAGCCATAATAGGTGCTTATTAATGTTTGAGGGTCTTCAATAAACTCCCCCTCCTTAGTCTTTCTATATATTCTGGTATATGGTTTCCAATCCGTTGTTTCATCACAGCCAGCCATGCAATAAGAATCTTTTTCCTCATCTTTATTGCTATCTGTCCAGGCAATAGAGCCATAGCGGATAGGTGGGTGCTGCGTTGTATCTTCTATCAGAATGCCATCTACATTCTGATATACCTTTGAAACAGGTTGTCTATCGGCATTATAGCCAGCTACTGATAAATCCAATCTCCCATCATTATTATAATCATTCCAACTAATCTTTCCATAAGAAACACCGGTTATTTTTTGGGTAATATCCTCTTGAAAGGTAACACTTCCCGGCTCGTTTTTATAAATCTTGGTCACTGGTTGTCCTGATTTTTCCATTCCACACACAGCCAGATCAAGGTCTCCATCCCTATCATAATCACCCCATGAAAGCGATGCCTGAGTAATCCCAAGAAATTGCTCCCCAGAATCAACTAATCCCTCACAAAAGGCAGAGATTGACAAGCATAGGAGAAATACCATAGCAAACATTAATCGAATCATTTTTACATACCCCCATCAATAACAAATAAGCATTCAGCTGATATTAATATAGCATAAACTGTAAGGGGTGTCAAGTGAAATTTTATCACAAGCAGCAATTCTAATTATGACATTTTTACCGCATAAATACATAACAACTCACCACGGAGACACAGAGGAAAATCGAAGGATAAATCTCTTATTTGAATGTGGCTGAACGCAGATTTTTGGAAATTTGAAGCATTATTCTGTGAATTTATAAAAATTTGCATTCCGTCAGTTTGTTTTTTTAAGTTATTCTCCGTGCCTCCGTGTCTCTGTGGTGAATCTGAAAATCCATAATGAAAATTGCTGGCATTGCCCGTTTTTTTGTTGACAAACTACTATTTATATGATAATATACATGTAACTACTCAGGTAAAGGAATTTACCACTCAAGACACAAAGGTATACAGTAACTACTTGTAGCTATATTGGACGGAAAAACTACGAAATACGCGAAAAACCGCGAAAATTAATAATCAGAATGAATTTGTGAATCAGAATTTTTCCCCTTTGTGATCTGTCATTCCCGCTTGTCGGGAATCCTTCTTTGTTAAGTACGACAGATGTGATCGGATAAGAAGAAGGATTCTGGACAAGCCAGAATGACAAGGAGAAGAAGGATCCTGTCGATTCGTAGTTATCTCTTGATAGCTGAGTAGTTACATATACATTTCATATCCCCAACGCTTAAGGAGTTATAATGTTATTAGCTGATTTATTAGGAAAAGTAGTTTCTTTGGATGCCTCTGATTTGTATCTCAAGGCTGATACCCCTCCTACATACAGGGTATCAGGAGAAACTGTTCAGGATCTTGCAAGGCTTAGCCCTATGGATGTAGAAAGATTGGCTTATGCGGTGATGGGTGATGAACAACAGGTGGAGTTTGCACGAGCAAATGAGATGAACCTTGCCTTTAACTATCCTGAGCTTGGCAGGTTCAGATGTAATATCTATCGTCAACGAGGAACCGTAGGAATAGTTTTTCGCAGGGTAAAAACTCAAATTCCAAATGTAGAAGAGCTTAATCTACCACCAATATTAAATGAGCTTGTCTTAGACAAGAGGGGATTGATATTAGTCGTTGGCTCTACAGGCTCTGGCAAGTCTACCACACTGGCGGCTATGCTTAATCATCGAAATGAGACAGAGGGTGGACATATTATTACCATTGAGGACCCGATTGAGTTTGTTCATCGGGATAAAAAAGCCATTGTCAGCCAGCGAGAGATTGGAATTGATACGGAAGCATATGGTTCAGCATTGAAAAATGCCTTGCGACAGGCTCCGGATGTTATCCTTATTGGTGAGATGCGAGATATAGAGAGTGTTTCGGCAGCCGTATACTTTGCTGAAACAGGACATTTGGTGCTGAGTACGCTGCATTCAACCAATGCTTTTCAAGCTATAGAAAGGATGCTTCAATTCTATCCCGGAGAGATGCATCCCCAAATCCTTATGCAGCTTTCCTTAAATCTAAAGGCTATTATTTCCCAAAGATTAATCCCTCGAGCAGATGGAAATGGCCGTGTTGCAGCCATAGAGATTATGCTGGTTACCCCACGAATTAAAGACCTTATCAAAAAGGGAGAAATCAATCAAATTCGAGGAGCTATCCAGACCGGATCAAAGGATGGTCTCCAGAGCTTTGAACAAGCATTGTATGAACTTTATACAAAAGATCTGATTACCTTTGACGATGCCATGGCTGCAGCAGATAGTGCTAATGATTTGAGGTTAAGGATGAAGGGGATGACAGCGATGTAAATATTCAAGGTAACTATACTCCATTACCTCATAAATTACGATTGAGCTTAACAAATCGGAGTGCATTAGCTTGCCAATGCTGTATTAGCGAAACTAATACAGCCCGTCTCTTACTTGAAAAATCATCTTCTAATATTCACATCATCAACAGGATACTTCTTCCAGAGTCAGCAGTCTTCAACTGCTGAACATTAGCAAGCTAAGGTATAGTGGGTTAAACAATAAAAGGATAGGTGAGTTATTTGGAGTAAGCAGAAGTGCTATAGGTAAAGCTGCTATTCGTGTGAATGAACAACTGAGACAGCAAAGAGAATTAAGGAAGAGAGTAGAAAATATCCTAAATTCTACATTCAAGGTTTGACCCCTATCCTCCTTTTATATGCAAACCAATAAAATAGTTGACATTATGCGTAAATAAAGATTGATCAAAATATGGAGCAAGCCAACCGTGTTGGCGTTGTTTGGAGAACGGCATCACGGATGCCTTGGTCCAAATATGGAGCGAACCAACCGTATATGTCCACAAATTTATTAGTTTGCATATACTTCCCTTAAAACATCACAAATTTTTTGCTCATAGATTTCAATCAATTGCTTGTTTGCGTTGATTATTTGCTGTTCTTTTTCCGCTTCGGCGACAAGTTTTTTCTGAATTTCCAAAGATGGGAGCGGGATTTTTAATTCTTCAATTTGCTTTTTATTTATTGAGTCAAATACAGCGCCACCATTACCTTTAATTTTATTATCAATTGCTTTTAGAAAGTTAAATAAAAACATCTGATCCACTTTATTTGCCCGTATTGAAGCAAGACCTCGACCAATACAAACTTTTTCTGTTGTAATATTAACTGGGCCAACAGGCGCGCGGACAGACATTAAAATATCGTCTCGCTCTGCAATTTTTGTT
>Ga0210049_1004770_pt1 | contig 11776 bp, 10 predicted proteins | sample CryGeyCG2014_300_2_FD_183964 | JGI IMG/M metagenome (GOLD analysis project Ga0210049, IMG submission 183964) | Groundwater microbial communities from aquifer - Crystal Geyser CG06_land_8/20/14_3.00 (SPAdes) (version 2) | ecosystem: Environmental > Aquatic > Deep subsurface > Groundwater | place...
GGCCATTAAAGGGGGCTTTGAGATCGGTCTTTCCGGCATTCGTGCCTTTTGCCCTTTAGGTCAGATCGACATTCAGTATTGCGAAAAACCTGAAGAGCATGTTGGATTGAGATCTCCATTTCGCATCATGGAGATCAAAGAAAAAGGGAAAAATATCATTGTCTCCAGACGGGTGCTCCTGGAGGAAGAGCGGGAGAAAAAGTCAGAAGAGACCTTAGCAAGACTCAAGCCTGCCCTTGAATGTGAGGGAAGAGTAACAAAACTGACCGACTTTGGCGCCTTTGTCGATATTGGAGGAATCGAGGGGATGGTTCATATCTCTGAGATATCCCATGGAAGGATAAGCCATCCGTCAGAGATTCTCAAAACAGGCCAGTTGGTGAAGGTAAAAGTGATGAAGATCGAAGCGGATAAGGAGGGCCGTCCTAAAATCTCTCTCTCCATCAAGGCCTTGGAGCCCGACTCATGGGAAAAGGGTCTTGGATTTGAGGAAGGCGAGATCATCTGTGGCAAAGTCTCCAGGCTGACTGATTTTGGCGCCTTTGTTGAAGTGGCGCCGGGCGTGGATGGTCTTGTCCACATTTCTGAAATTAGCTACGAACGTGTCTCTCATCCGAGCAAATATATTCATGAGGGGGATATGGTTGATGTGCTGGTCATGGGAATAGATCGGGAAAAGCGCCGTATCTCCCTATCGATCAGAGAGGCGACTATCAAAAAAAAGATGGAGAAGGAGGGAGAGGGATCGAATAAGGTGCGCCTTGAAGTAGGACAGATTCTGAGAGGAATTGTTGAAGATAGTAAGCCTTATGGTCTTTTTATCCGGCTTCCACAGCTTGGACCAAAGGTGGGAGGTCTTCTCCCCATGGAGGAACTGAAAGAATCTGAAAAGGGCGATGTAAAAAAGAGGTTCCCCAGGGGTCAGGAGATTCAGGTGGAGATCATCTCCATAGACGAACAGGGAAGAATACGACTGTCACAGAGGGTGATGGAGGAGAGGGAAGATCGGGAAGATTACAAAAAGTTTCTGGAGAAAGAGGATAAAGGCGGGAAGCTGGGGAATTTAGGGGACATTTTTAAGAACTTGAAGCTGAAGTGAGTTCAAAATAGCATAGGGCATAGAGCATAGCGCATAGCGTAACAAAATTAAATCAAGAGCTATTTTCACGGTTTGTGAGTTTCGAGCACGTCATGAAAAATTTCTGAAATAACCAGGATTTCTTTCTATGAAAAAAACGAATACAGCAAGGTATCTGGATAGTTTAAAGATGGATTACAAGCTATGTGAATATGAGATCGATGAGTCAGACCTCAGCGCCGAAAGTGTTGCCAAGAAGGTAGGTTTGCCTCCCGAACAGGTATTTAAAACACTGGTTGCCCACGGTGACAAAATAGGAGTGTTGATGGCTTGTATTCCAGGAAATGCTGAACTCGATTTGAAGGCGGTTGCAACAGTCAGTGGCAATAAAAAGGTGGAAATGATCCATGTGAAAGAGATTCAGCAATTGACAGGTTATATCCGGGGCGGGGTCTCACCGATTGGGACAAAAAAACACTATCCTATTTTTTTAGATGAGAGCGCTATGAAATTTCCATTTATCTCGGTCAGTGCTGGGGCAAGGGGCTCCCAACTTTTTATTTCGCCAGGTGATTTGATCAAGGCGCTGGATATAAAGCTGTGCAAGATTGCCCGAAGTTAAAATACCATTCTCCTCGCAGCTTGCTCTCTTATCAGAAACTCAGGATCATTAGGAGGCTGCACGGTCTTTTCTTAAAAAGATAAAGCCAACATTTGTTGGAAAGTGATGAATGAGTTGGCGTCAAGGGGTTATCCTGAGTTATGATGCAACGTTGGGTCTACATGAAAAAATGGCAACCCGTCAGCTTTCCAGTTTCCGGCGTGATTCCTGGTTGGACCGATGGAATTTCTAACGGGGTTTACTTCAATTGCCCTTAAAAAAGCCTATCATTTGACTCGTCAAACCCGGCTACTATTACGTTGCAAATCATTAACCCCTCAATTTTCTTGAAAAAAATTGGGACTCGTGTTAATTTTGTTTAAATTATGAATGAAGCGATGATTGAGATGCATCATGTTTTTAAGACCTATCCAAGTCAGATCTCTGCTCTTTCGGATATCACCTTGGAGATCTTACCAGGGGAATTCGCATTCATTGTTGGTCCCAGTGGTTCCGGGAAAAGCACCCTTCTTCGCATCCTATTCTGTGCGGAAAGGCCGACCAGTGGGGAGGTAGTCGTTCATGGAATACATATCACCCAGCCTGATTTCAAAAAAATCTATCAATTGAGAAGGACGATGGGAATCGTTTCCCAAGATTTCAAATTGTTACGGGACCGGACCGTGAACGAAAATGTCGCCTTTGCCTTGGAAATCACTGGTCATATCCGGGAAGAAGCCAAGAGTAAAGCCTCCGAGATTTTAAGACGAGTAGGTCTTGAAGAGAGGGAGGGAGATTCGATTCTTGCTCTCTCAGCGGGAGAGCAACAACGGGTAGCCATCGCCCGGGCTCTGGTGAATTCCCCACCCTTACTTTTAGCCGATGAACCCACGGGGAATTTGGATGCCCGGATGACCCTTGATGTCATGGAAATCTTCACCGATCTCCACCAAAAAGGAACCACCATCGTGTTCGCCACCCAATTTACAGGATTAATAAAACGCTATTCCTATCGTGCCATCCGTCTCTTGGATGGGAGAAAGGCGGACAGCCATAAGGTTGAAGAGGTGAAAGCAACGGGATGATGTTTTTTCTCCAGTATGTGATAAGACGGACTTTTCAAAACATGATGGGAAACTTATTCTCAAATCTCATCACCATCGGCATCATTGCTATTTCGATGCTCATCTTTTCAACCTTTACTTTGCTCGCCTTCAACCTGACGAACTTCCTCAAAATCTGGGAAGACAAAATCGAGGTCATCGCCTACCTGAAGCGAGGAACCCCTTCCAGCGAGGTGGAGCCCCTCTTAAAAAAGACTCGCCTCCTCGAAGGGGTGGAGACGGTGAGATATGTCTCCCCCTATGATGCCATGGGCTTTATGGAAACGAAGTTGGGGGGGCAGAAAAACCTTCTCGAAGGGATTCAGCCAGCGGTCCTTCCGCCTTCTTTCGAAATTCAAATGAAGAAGGATTATCGGAATTCCACAAAGATTAAAGAGGTGGTCGCCCATTTGAAAGAGATTCCGCAATTCGAGGAAATTCAATATGGACAGGAGTGGGTGGAGACCTTTTCTGTCCTCGTCCACATCCTACGTCTCACTCAATGGATACTGGGAGGGCTTCTCCTGATTGCGGTCGTTTTCATCACCTCCAACACCCTCCAATTAACCATCTCCTCCCGTCGGGAAGAGATCGAAGTGATGCACTGGGTGGGGACAAGCCCCAGCTTTATCCGAATCCCCTTCTATTTGGAAGGACTCATTCAAGGCTTCCTTGGAGGAGGATTGGCGATCCTCTTCCTTTTTTTATTACATCAAGGGCTTTTTCTCTACATCCCTCCATCGATGCAAGCGTGGTTGGCAAAGATTCCTGTCCTTTTTTTACCACTGGAGACCATCGCCTGGATATTATTGGGGGGAATGGTTCTTGGTTTTTTTGGCAGCTTCGTCGCCTCGATGAGGGTTCTAAAATATAAATGAAAGGATCTTTGAGTAGAAGATGGATCGAGGTATGGATCGGATGTTTCCTGATAGGATGGATGTTTTCCTTTGGGACGCCTGACCTTTGGGCTGTCCGGACCGATCAGATTGAGAAGGACATCACTCAAAAAAAGGAGAACCTTAAAGACATCAAAAAAGAAATCTCCGTAACCAAGAAGAAGGAAAAGGAGATTCGGGGAAAAGAATCCTCTATCCTTGGAAACCTCCATCTCCTGGAAGTTGAGCTTTATCAGAAGGAGAAAGAATTAAAGCAGATGGAGACGCAGGTGGTCCAAACCCAGGAGAGACTTCGTCAGACAAAACACCAGATCGTCATGCTCAGCAAAGGAATGGAGCGGACCAAAGAGGAACTCTTTTCCAGGCTGATCGCCCTTTATAAGATGGGAAGGATTCCTGCCGAGGGTTTCCTTCTCACTTCGCAATCTTACCTCGATCTATTGAGGCTTGACAAATATTTACGGGTCATTATTGATTACGATGCGCGCCTGGTCGAGACCCATCGTTATCAAATGGCCTTGAAAGGGCGATATCAGGACGAATTGATTCAGGATCAGGTCCAATGGCAGCGAAATATTTTTGAGATAGAGAAGAAAAAGAAGGAGATCACAAAGGTCAGTGGAGAGAAACGGGCGCTGCTCAAGTCCATTCAGAATCAGAAGGTGGTCACCCAGAAGGTCATTGTGGAATTAGAAGAGAGGGCAAAGGGGCTTCAAACGTTCATTGATAAACTGGAGCGGGAGAAAAGCCTTCTGGCTTACGGGAAATCGAAACATGAAACCCTCAAGGGGAAGTTAACCCCGCCTGTTCATGGGAAAGTGCTCAGCTTATTTAAAGAGAAAGGACAGAATGGGATTGAAATCAAAGCCCCGATGGGAGCCGAGATTCGAGCGGTCCTCTCCGGGAAAGTTCTCTATGCCGATTGGTTCAAAGGGTTTGGAAATATTGTGATCATCGATCATGGAGATCATACCTTCACCGTTTCCGGCTACTGTTCTGAATTATTGAAGAAACCTGGAGACGCTGTTTCCCAGGGGGAAGCGATCGCCCTGGTAGGGAGCGCTGGATCATTGAAAGGTTCTTGCCTCTATTTCGAAATTCGCCATCACGGGAAACCTCAGGATCCCATGGGATGGCTCTCTCATTTAGATCGAGTCGTTTCCCTTCCTGAGGAGGATAAAAAAGGAAAGAAGGGATACTAAAGGAGGATGATATGTCTGAATGGAAAAGAATCGGAAATTTTAAAATAGTTTTGGTAATCTTTGCGGTCTTCCTCATCGGAGTCCTCATCGGGTCGGGCCGATCTCAAAAGGTTTCAGCCCTTTCCAATAGTATGTATGAAGACCTGAAGGTTCTTACGGATGTCATCGGTCTCATTCAGAAGGATTATGTCGAGGAGACGAAATCAAAAGACCTGGTCTACGGGGCCATCAAAGGGATGCTGGAAACCTTAGACCCCCACTCCGCCTTCATGCCGCCCAATATGTTTAAAGAGATGCAGGAAGAGACAAAAGGTCGGTTTGAAGGATTGGGAATCGAGATCACCATTAAGGATAGTATTCTCACCGTGGTCTCTCCCATCGAAGATACTCCCGCCTACAAGGCTGGGATCCTGGCCGGAGATCAGATTATTAAAATCGACGGAGAATCGACGAAAAATTTCACCCTGATGGATAGCGTGAAACGACTGCGAGGCCCAAGAGGAAGCAAAGTCACAATCACCATCATGCGGGAGGGCTTCACCAAACCTAAAGATTTCACATTGGTCCGGGATGTCATCCCCGTCCGAAGTGTCCGCCATGAGTTGTTAGAAAAAAATTACGGGTATATTCGCCTCTCCCAATTTCAAGAAAAGACAGACGGTGAATTTGAGAAAGCGATGAAGGCATTGGAGGAGGAGAGCAAGGGAACCCTGAAAGGTTTGGTCCTCGATCTTCGGAACAACCCAGGAGGCCTTTTGGATCAAGCCGTCAAAATATCAGACCGCTTCATCGACTCGGGTCTGATTGTTTCTGTGGAAGGAAGAAAAGAGGATCAGAAAATGAAATTTTACGCTCACCCCGGTGGGAATATTTCTCGTTATCCACTAGTCGTCTTGGTCAACGGCGGAAGCGCCAGCGGTTCAGAGATCGTGGCGGGCGCCATTCAGGACCAGGGCCGTGGCATACTCGTCGGGACTCAGACCTTTGGCAAGGGATCGGTTCAAACCATCATCCCATTGAAGGATGGATCTGGTTTGAGGCTGACCACTGCAAGATACTTCACCCCCGGTGGTCGTTCCATCCAGGCCAAAGGGATTGTTCCTGATATCATCGTCAAACCTTTACGGCCTGAGGATGAGAAGGAAGCCATTATCCCCAAGCTCCCTACGGAAAAGGATTTGGAGAGACATCTGATGGATGTGGAGAAGGGAGCGCCCAAGGAGAAAGAAAAACCAAAGAAGGAAGAGGTGAAGGAGAAGAAACCGGTGGATCATCAACTGGAACGAGCCCTGGAGCTCCTCAAAAGTTGGGATATTTTTAAAAATATAGCCAAAGGGGTTAAATAGTAGGGAACGGTTTGGCTCCGCCCCAGAGGGGCTTCCGCCCCGGAGGGAAACCGTTCCCTACAGGATCTCACGAAAGGGTTTTACAGGGTTGGATGGCTAAGTGCTTCGATTCGCAAATACGATCACGTATCCTCATGCTGCGAATTGAAATAATTGCTCACTCAGCACTAAGTCCTGAGTAAATAAATACGTTACCGAATTTATGAATCGATGGACTAAGCAACCACATAGGCGAGGTAGATCGAGAAGGTGGATCGGTTACCTTCTCTCATTTCTCCTTGGTGTCCTTCTGACCTTTAGCGTTTATACCTATCTGATGCGAGAAAAACCTCTCTCTCCAGAGGATTTTTCTCGGAAAGTTTTTCTGGTCGACCAAATTATTCAAAGCCAACTCGATGAAATCGGTATTCCGAAAAAGAATATTCTCTTTCATCAGTCCTTATTAAAAAAAGAGGGAGGCCTGGCCTGGAAACAGTCTTCCATGAAGGTCCAGGTTCTCCCCTCCCTTCCTTTTTCTCTGATCGAAGGAAATTTTAAACGAAGCCTCTCTGCCCTCGGAAAACCCGTTTCAATTCAGTCCTCCCAAATAACAGAATCCCTCCATTTGGAGGTCAAGGTTTTGGATCGAGTTACCCATCAGCTTACTTTTATCCCTTCTACGCCATCGGCTCTGAAAACTGCTCTTCGTCCCAAGATTGCTATTGTGATTGATGACCTCGGAGGGGAGAACAAAATTTCTCAAGAACTCCTTCGTTGGAATCTTCCACTCACCTTCTCCATTCTTCCTTTCCTCCCCCATTCTGAGACGCTTGCCAAAGAGGCTCATCGAAAGGGAAAGGAGGTCATCCTCCATCTTCCCATGGAGCCCCGGGGCTATCCGCAGACGAAGGCGGGCGAGGGAGTTCTCCTTGAAGAGATGGATGAATCAAGATTACTTCGACAACTCTCCAAAGATATCGAGGCGGTCCCTTACATCAAAGGGGTGAGCAATCACATGGGATCTCGATTGATGGAAGATCCTGAGAAGATAAGGATCGTCTTTTCTGAATTAAAGAGACGAGGACTTTTCTTTTTAGACAGCCGGACCACTCCTCAAACTGTTGGTCTCCAAGTCGCTCAATCCGTCGGCTTGAGGGTCAAGGAGAGGAGCCTTTTCATTGACCATTCGTCGGACGAAGAAGAGATCAAGCAGAGACTGGAGCGGCTGATCCAATTCTCCCTCTCCACAGGGAAAGCGATTGGGATTGGCCACCCTCATCCCTCCACGCTCAAATCCCTCAAAGAGATGATTCCCAAGATGAAAGAGAAGGGAATCGAACTCGTCCCTCTCTCTGCGGTGATGGAATAGAAAGGGCTGGAATATTCCCTGCCTGCAGGTAGGCAGGCAAATATCGAAATCCTGATTCGCAAGGGGTAAGGCGTCATTCTTTGTATTGCGGTGTTGCAGTGCTGCGGTTTTGGATTTAACGGCAACACGGCAAAACAGCATAACAGCAGCACAATAATAAACCACTTACGACTTACGCCGCACGCTCTAACGGGTTTTTGGATTTCGTCCCGCCTTAACGGGGCAGGTGCTTCGAATTTAGAATTTCTCTTTCGTTTGAGATTCTCCCATCAAAATAATTGCCAAGAGCGCCGCGATCAGCGCCATTCCTGCACCGAATGAGAAGGCCCATTTCGTCCCCACAGTTTTCCAGATAAGCCCCATCAGAAGGCTCGCCGGGAGCGTTGCCATTCCGATGAAGAAATTGTAGACACCATAGGCCGTTCCCCGTTTTGACTCCTCCACAAGATCTGCCACCCAGGCCCTCTCGGTCCCTTCTGATAAACCGAAGAAGAGGCCATAGATAAAGAAGAGAAACCAGATGTGATAGACCTTTGATGCAAAGGCAAATCCCAGGTAGACCAAACCATAGACTGTCCAGGCAAGGATCATCACCTTTCTTCTTCCAATCCTGTCAGAAAGGCTTCCTCCTGGAATGGAGAAGATTGTTTTAGAGAGGTGAAGGAAAAACCATAGGATTGGAATTAATACGATATCTAATCCAAGATCTTTTGCAAGAAGAAGAAGGAAGGCATCGCTTGAATTTCCCAGGGTAAACAGGGTGATGATGAGGAGAAAATATTTAAACTTTTTGTCCCAGATGTTCCAATGCAGTCTAAGAGTAGGGGAGGTTGACATCCGATTCTGGGTCACATCGGTCACCCCGCGAAAAAGAACCCAGAGACAGAGGAATGCAGGAATCGCAGAGAGGTAAAAAATCACTCTCAGGTCTTTCGTCAGGACGACCATCAGAAGAGAAGCGATAAGAGGTCCTGCCATGGCCCCGGCATGGTCCATCATTCTTTGAAAGCCGAAGGCTTTCCCTCGATCTTCTTCATTACAAGACTGAGAAATCAATGCATCTCGAGGAGAAGCCCTGACCCCTTTCCCCACCCGGTCAAAAAACCGTAGAAAGAGGACGTGAGCAGAAGAGGCGGCCCATCCCATCATTGGTCGGGTGATCGAGGCTAGGGAGTAGCCAAAGAAGATGATCCCTTTTCTTTTCTGAAAACGGTCTGATAACCATCCTGAAAAGAGTTTCAAAAAACTTGAAACACTCTCAGCGATCCCTTCGATGAGACCCACGAAGAGAACACCTGCCCCCAAGACCTGGGTCAGGAAAAGGGGGAGAAGGGGGTAGATCATCTCACTTGAGACATCATTGAAGAAGCTCACCCAACCCAGGTTTCTTACGTTCTTCGAAAGGCCAAGAAAAGTTTTTCCCGTTGCCATCTCTCGCAGAAATATGAAATTATTCTATATGGACTTCTGAGCTTTGTGCCAATGGAATATTCACACCCATTATTCCATTATTCCACTATTCCATCCTTCCAAGGGAATAAATCTTCAGGATTTCATCACGAGGAAAGGGTTTGAGTTCTTTACGACCCTTTTGATCACTCTTCAACACCCTCGCTGGTCCTTTCTTTACCTTGCCAATGACTTGGAAGGGAATGGAATTTTTTCTGAAGGCTTTTTGAATTGGCGAAAGGTCTGATGGAGAAACTGTCAAAAGCAACGCTCCGGAAGCGATGACACCAAGAGGGTTCAGTCCAAATTCCTGGCAGAGAATACGGGATTCTTTGTAGACAAGAACTTTTTCTAAATCGACTTCTATCTCTTTCTCAGAGGCCCATGCCATCTCGATCATCCCATTGATCAAGCCTCCCTCTGTGGGGTCGTGCATTGAATGGACAGAGCCGACCTCACAAGCAATCCGGGCCGCTCGAAGGACCTCGATCCCCGGATCGAAAATAAATTTCTTTGCCTTCCGGATCAGGGAAGAGGAGATGCCCCTTTTCAAAAGTTCAGCCTCCTTCTCCCTTGCCATGATCGAAGTTCCTTCAATACAGACTCCTTTAACTAGGAGAAGGAGGTCTCCAGCCCTTGCGCCACTGGTGGTCACCAGTTTATTTTTTTTGACCTCTCCAATCATATGACCGGAGAGAATCATTTTTTCAATCCCGGGCGTGATCTCTGTATGTCCCCCAATCCAGGAGATTTTAAATTGTTGACAGGCATTGTGGACTTGTCGAAAAACCTTTTCGATGATTCTTGATTCTGACCCTTCTGGAAAGAGGAGGGTCGCTAAAAACCATTTGGGGATTGCTCCCATTGTTGCAATGTCATTCAGATTGACTACCACTCCGTAATATCCGATCTCCTCTGTCGTAAAAGTAATGGGATCTGAAGTCACCACCCAGTAATGATTAGTTCCCTTCCCTAAATCAATGACCGCGGCATCTTCACCAATCTTTGGACCGATGACTACCTGAGGATCGAGAATCACACTTCTTTCTAAGAATTTCTTCAGAATATCGATGTCCAATTTCCCAGTCTTCAGGATTTTTGTTTTTTGTTTCAAGGTCCTACCTCCCACGGCATTAAACCAGATTTCATGAGGAGGTGCAAGCCATAAAATCCCCCCTTGTCCCCCCTTTAGTCTCCGACCCAGAGCGGTCTCTCTCCGAGCTGGATGGCTCTACGAGCCGGAAGCTGACCCGGAGGGCAAAGGGGGGTGTGGGGGGATTTAAAAGTCATTGTCTTGGCAGCGGAATGTAATGAGGAAGACTCAGGGTTTTAGAATCACTTTGATCTGGGATGCATTTTTGTCAATCTTTGTGCCCACCGAAGATGAGCAGTAGGCGCAAAGATATTCGTACTCATCACCTTCGGGCAAGACCAGAAGCAATCTCTTTCTTACAGGTACTGCTGCCTTACATCTGGGACAGTAAAGGGAGGTTGCTTCGAACTGCTCAAAACTGGGCTTTTGCATCATATTAATTATTATAAGGAAAAATGGATTCCACGGCAACCTTTTTTAACTTATTTTTCCTTCTAATTTCTTCGTGAATTTTTTCGCATTCTTTCGTTGACTTTTTATGATTACGCATTTATAATCCCTTCGGAAAAGTCGAAGGATAAGGAGATTCGATATGGGAATTAAAGTTGATCCCAAAAAATGTGTTTCATGTATGGCTTGTGAAATGGCTTGTGGATATCACAGAGATGATGGGTTTGCCCTTCTTTCGTCCTGTATCATGGTTACTCGAGGAAGAGAAAAAAGGGATTATTCTGGTGTTGTCCTGAAGGAGGAAGAGAACCTGGTCATCGCGCGGCCAGAAGGATTGGAGATTAGAAAACTCGGTTCTGGTGGAGAGGCGGAGCAAGGTAAAGGAAAAGAAGATGCCTCAGCAAAGCCACTCCTGCTGAGAGAGCCCTGTGATCTATGTAGTGATCGTAAGGAGGGGCCTCTTTGCCTTCAGTTCTGTCCCGTCGATGCAATCTCAATGGATTAATCAAAGAGATTTATGAAAAACCCTGGAAATCTCATTTGAAATCTGAGTAATCAAGAGAGCGTGTAGTAGTTTTTCGGAGCTCTCTAAAGGAGAGATGAGAGATGGAATATTTATCAACAAATAAAATAGCAATCGTTGATTTGACAAATTCCAAAGTGTCCGACCAGGAGCTGGATGAAGATCTGGTGAGAGAGAAGATAGGGGGAGCAGGGATCACGACAGCTCTCTATGAGCAATATCAGAATGAGGATCCCATTGTTTTGGGAACTGGACTGTTAACGGGTACGCTCGCTCCTGCATCGGCTTTAGGCATGATCACGGCTAAAAGCCCTTTAACCGGTAAGGTTTGCCATGCCCCATTAACCTTATATGCAGGGTTGGAGTTAAGATACTCCGGATTTGATTATGTCGTGATCAAAGGAAAGTCCCCGAAACCTGTTTATCTATGGATTCATGATGGCGTGGCGGATATCAGCGAATCCAAGGATCTTTGGGGAAAAGATGTTTGGACCTCCACGGATACGATACGAGAGTTAATGGGAGATAGCCTGATCCAAGTCCTGACCATTGGAAAGGCAGGGGAGTCTGAATCTGATTTTGCACAGGTTTGTATTAATTATTGGGCGAGTGGTGACCGTTGGGGATTTGGCAAGCTATTTGGCCAAAAGAAGCTGAAACTGGTCGCCTTAAGAGGGATGAGTCTTT
>Ga0210049_1004774_pt1 | contig 11773 bp, 10 predicted proteins | sample CryGeyCG2014_300_2_FD_183964 | JGI IMG/M metagenome (GOLD analysis project Ga0210049, IMG submission 183964) | Groundwater microbial communities from aquifer - Crystal Geyser CG06_land_8/20/14_3.00 (SPAdes) (version 2) | ecosystem: Environmental > Aquatic > Deep subsurface > Groundwater | place...
AAATGAATTAAAGGGATAGTCAACTATGTTTTGGGCATCCACACTATAGTATTTAGCCACACTATAAACCGTCTCTCCTCTTTTAACTTTATGTCTGACTCCGATTATCGGCAGTATCCGCAATATCTGCCGGGGTTTAATCGCGTCAACACTTTTAAGATTATTTTCCCAAATAATCGTGTCCACCGTTACTCCAAATTTCAAGGCAATAGCCCCAACCGTATCTCCCTCTACCACCCGATATTCCGTTACCTCGCCTTTTTGCAAATCAGAAATCAGTGTCTCCGCTCCACCTACCCCATCCGTTGCCAACAAGTAACCGCTGCCGGCATTTTCCTTATTACTATTATTTTTGTTAATAACAGCCTCCAATTCCCCTGAAAAACCAATTGTCCCAAAGGCCAATACCGCCATCGACACACTCACAAAAGTCTGGGAAAAGCGGCCCCTTTGTTTATACATCAGCTTCGACAACACCTGCTTCAAATCCCCTATCCACCCCAAAAATAAAGCCCCTATTTCCGAAACAAAAACTCCTTGCAGCTTCAACCACTGCCCGATTAATTTTATTTCTTCCCTCATTTTTTAGTCACTTTACTCAAAAAGTCGCTGTTAGTTTTGGTTTTACCCATCTGTTCAATAATCATTGTCGTTATTTCATCCTTATCATCCAAAGTATCAAACATTCGTCTCATCGCCATTACTTTATTTAATACCTCGGCCGTCAACAGCAGCTCCTCTTTTCTGGTCCCCGATTTCAATATATCAAAAGCCGGAAATATTCGCCTATCTGCCAGTCGTCTTTCCAGTCGAAGCTCCATATTCCCCGTTCCCTTAAACTCTTCAAAAATCAGCTCATCCATCTTCGAACCGGTGTCCACCAAAACTGTCCCGATAATCGTTAATGACCCCCCGTTTTCAATTTTCCGAGCCGCTCCAAAGAACTTCTTTGAGGGATATAGTGCCGCCGGATCGAAACCACCCGACAGAGTTCTACCGCTACTTGGAATCGCCAAATTATAGGCTCGAGCTAACCGGGTAATCGAATCAAAAACCATAAACACATCCTTACCCGTCTCCACCAATCTTTTGGCCCGCTCAATAGCTACTTCCGCCGCCCGGGTTTGCTCCTCCGGTTTCTGATCAAAGTGCGAGGCAATCACCTCACCTTTAATAAATCTCTGCATATCCGTCACTTCCTCCGGTCTCTCTCCCACTAGCACTGCCATCAGATGAATTTCTGGATAATTGGCCGCCACTCCGGCCGCAATTTCTTTCAACAAAGTGGTCTTTCCCGCCTTTGGCGGACTAGCAATCATGCCTCTCTGCCCATAGCCAATCGGGCAAAAAATATCGATTATCCGATCCGACATTACTCCGGCTTCAAACTCCAACTTTATTTGTTTAATTGGATAAATCGGTACTAAATCCTTAAAATCGGGACGTTTGAGTGCCACCACCGGATCAATCTCGTTAACTTTATCAATCCTCACCATTCCCCAAAACTTTTCCCCATTCTTGGGTGCTTTTGCCACCCCTAAAATATGATCACCGGGGCGCAATCTGTAACGTCTCACCTGCATCGCCCCAATTACGGCATCATGATAGTTTGGTAAAAATTTTGGTCGGACAAACCCCGTCCCGTCCTGCATTATTTCCAATATTCCCGATAACATTTCCATTTTAGGTGAGTTTATATTTGGTTGTGCTATTGGCACCACTACTGGCATCACCACCGACAACCTCACCCGATTATTATCTTTTTCTTCTTTACCCGCCATAGTTCCCGGCAAAACCGGGACGACGGCAGGCACTTTAATATCTGGTTCTGTTAGCACAGCTGTTTTTTTCACCATGATGAATTTTTATTAACTAAATAAACCAATGAATCCAACAAAATTATGGGGAAAACATCAATATCTTTGGAAAACAACCATATTCTAATGAAAAACCTCCTTCATGTCAAATTGTTGTAGTAGAAAGCGGCAGTGTAGAAAGCAACGGACCTGCCCCCTCCATTGCTCTCTGCACTATCGCCAAGCCAACTTGACATCTTGGCATCGACCATCTATTTTTAAAGAGAAGAAACAACAATATTCGTGTTCCACCTGCTTTGAGAGCATCGATAATGTTGTTTCTTTTCTTTTTTAAAGTACTAGTTTTCCCCCTAACTTAGCTACCTGCTTTATCTGATCCCGTGCCCAAGTATCCTTCTTTCCCCTTTTTAATCCCAGCCATTTTCTCAAATTAATTCCCAGCATTAACATTAATATAACACCGATTTTTCTCTTGTCTATATCCTATATTTTTTATGTCCTATTTTTTCACCATACCTATATATTTTTATTCCATACATTTTAGCTTCAAAAAACTCTCTAAAGCCCTCTTATGCACATCCTGTGGATAAATACTTTATTTTATTTCTTCAGCTCTTTTATACTATATATAGTAGCTACTTCCCGCCCCATTGCCCCAGCCTCCTTCTGCCTTCTTTCCATTTGTCTGACTTTTCTAATCTCCCCCAATAACGAAACTTCTCCCACATAAACTTTTGGCCCCATCGATTTTTCTTTATAGCTTGAATATATCGCTGCCACCACTGCTAAATCCGATGCTGTGTCCAACAGTCTCATTCCACCCGCCACCGATACAAATACATCATATTTATAAAGTGGCACCCCTATTGTCTTCTGGACTACCGCCGCCAACAATTCCCCCCGGTTATAATCAAGTCCCGAAAAGATTCTTTTAGGCATCGACGAAAAACTCTCGGTCACCAAAGCCTGTATCTCCACCATCATTGGTCTGCTTCCCTCCATTACCACTGTAATTGCTGACCCAATTTTATCTACTTTAGATGTAATTAGATTGATCTCTTCCGACCCTACCTCCGCCAAACCTTTCTCCCCCATTTTAAACACTCCCACTTCCTCTGTTGACCCAAAACGGTTTTTACTAGCCCGCAAGATTCTTAACTCTCCACTTTTATCACCTTCAAAATACAGCACTGTATCCACCATATGTTCCAACACCTTTGGTCCGGCAATTTCTCCTTCCTTGGTTACATGACCCACAATTATTACCGCCATCTTTTTCTCCTTGGCCAATTGGATCAGGCGGTACGTCACTTCCCGAATCTGGTTAACACTGCCAAAATTTCCCACCCCGATTCCGGTAAATTGTGAAATTTCCGCTGTTATCGTCTGAATCGAGTCCACCACCATTATCTTGAATACATTTTGTGTTCGGGCAAAATATGACTCTACCTCCTCAATCGCATTGGTTTCCAGCACCTCAAAATTCTTCGGGTCAAGTTTCAGTCGGTTTACCCGAAGTGCCACTTGTTCTGCTGATTCTTCTCCTGCCACATATAGTCCTCCTGATTTTCCTATCAATTGAGTCAACAATGTACTCTTGCCAATTCCCGGTTCTCCGGCAAACAAAATCACGCTTCCCGGCACTATCCCCGCCCCCAGTACCCGATCCAATTCTCCTATCCCCGTCTGCCACCTACCGCTTTCTTGAGTTATTTTTATTTTTGATAAGTTTACAGATTCCTTACCTGCCTTTATCTTCCCACTTTTACTACCAGATTTAGAATTTTGAGTTTTACGAAATCCTGTGGACGTAATTTCCCTCAATGTGTTCCACTCCCCACAAGCACTACATTGTCCCGCCCATTTAGAAAATTCATTGCCGCAATTACTACAGACAAAAACTGTTTCTGCTCCTCGCTTCATATCCCATTATATCCTTTTCGTGTATCCTAGCGCCTCTAGTAAATTGGCTATAAATTTATGCCAAACTTACCGCTCTCCTTACCACCGCACCGGCCCCCTGACAATATACCGCTGTTTGACTTTCTGCCTCAGGTAAAACCTTCATCCAATCCGATTATATCACTTTGTATCTTTTTTCACCAAAACACTTCATTTATACAACACATTTTTTTTGTCAGACAGTACCAGCCCTAAGCTAACTTTTCTTTTCGGTACGTCAATACTCTCTATATATACCTGCACTTTTTCACCATCTTTAAGGGTAGCACCGGCCAATTTAGACACGTGCACCAGTCCCTCGATTCCCGGTTCCAGTCGAACCAGTGCCCCAAAACTGGCAATCTTGGTTACTTCACCGTCAAACTCCTTTTCCTTGGAGTATTTCGTTTCAATATTTTTCCAGGGATCATCTTTTAGCCTCTTTATCGAAAATTGCAGTCGGCCATCCTGTTTGTTGACCAATACCACCTTTACCTTGTCTTTGGACTTAAACATTCCCGACACGTTATCCACTTTTTCCCAGGAAATTTCCGAAATATGCACCAAGCCCACCAGTTTCAAAACACTTTCCGCAAAAGGTTTCTCCACTCTCACAAATATTCCGAATGGTTCTACTCTCACCACCTCGGCCTCGAAATTATCACCCAGTTTCAATCCCTCAATCGCCTCCGACTCTTCTCCAACTTTGTTTGGCTCGGACACCAATCTCTCTGAAAACACCAGTCTATTTTTAAATTGATCCACCTCCAGCACTTTAGTTTTAATCTTTTTACCCAAAAGCTTTTCCGGGTCCAAATCATATTTACCGCCAATTTGACTGCCCGGGATAAATCCATAAAATCCAAACGGAGCCACCACCACAATCCCGCCTCTATTTAATTCCTTTCCAAAAACCGTCACTTCCCCGCCATTTTTTTCTTTTTCCAAATAGTAGTTCCAGCCATATCCCGAAGCTGCTCCCCGCATTGACACCAATATTTGGCCTTTATCATTTTCCGGTTGCTTAATTTGTACCTCAATTTCATCGCCGACTTTCAAATCAGATACATAATCCTTCACAAATTCAAATTCTTTTCCCAAAACCACCGCATCAGTTTTGCCACCAACATCAATAAAAATAGCTTTGTTTTTTATTAAAGTTATCTTTCCTTTGACATTTTGCCCTTTTTTGAGCCCTACTTTTTTCTCCCCCTCACCTTTCAAAAGCTCCTCCATCGTCATCGGCTCGCTGACTTTTTTCACTTTATCCTTAATTGCTTTTACCTTTTTTTTAACTATTTTTTTAGTAGCCATATTATTAAAAAATCCGCCTAGGCGGATTATTCACGGGGTTGGTTACCCTAAATAAACAAATAACACCTAAAACTACTGATTATAACACAATCTCCTAAACCTCTTTAGTTTCTCAATTCCGGCCGCGACCTATTTTCAATACCAGTTGCCCGGTAACTATCATCGGCGCTGAAGCGTTTCACTTCTCTGTTCGGAATGGGAAAAGGTGGTGCCACCTCGCTTACACGACCGGAATTGAAAAACCAAAAACTATCAAACTCATAATTCCTTTCTTTAGAAATTAGAAATTTGACATTAGAAATTTAATTTTGAATCTTGACCTCTGAATCGAGTTGCATAAAAATGAAATTTCTTCGATCTGTCCCTAAAATTTGCTTAAATCCTTACGGATCTTCCACTTTTTAGGTATTAACCGGTAGTCTCCCGGTGATCTACACTCGCCGATGAGGCGAGATCGGTTTCTTATCTTGGGGTCAGTTTCCTGCTTGAGATGCTTTCAGCAGTTATCTAATAGGCACGTAGCTACCCAGCAATGCTCCTGTCGGAACAACTGGCACACCAGCGGTACCCTCGTCTAGGTCCTCTCGTACTGTAGACGAATTCCCTCAAAAACCTAAGCGACCAATACGGATAGAGACCGACATTTTTGTTACATTCGGTTTAGCATTTCTTGTTTTGCCAAACTCCCCACATCACTATGGGGGTCCGACCATATCTTATCTTTCATTAATTCGTAAATTACTAATTAAAAATCTTGAATTATTTTTATAATTCGTAATTCGTAATTAGAAATTCGTAATTAATAATTAATTCCAGCGTATGGCCTGTGAGGATTCTCCGACATAAACCATCGGAGTCTTTCCTGCTGATTGTCCGCAACGATAAATTTTTACTTTGTTTATTTTCGTAGAGACGTAGCATGCTACGTCTCTACGATAAACCATAATACCTTTCGATATCATTTAAGTATTATCGTAATTATTCCTTTTTCAGGACGGAGTTTCCAGCATATAGCTAGATTTATATCCTATACTTTTTCGCAAGTCTATCAGGCTTGCATTTTTAGACAAAAAGACAACAGTATTAAAAATTATCAAAGCGTTTAAATAGGAGAGACAGTTCATTGTCATCCCGGTATTACCGGGATCAGCTGTCTCGCGACGCTCTGAACCCATCTAACGCAGCGCTTTAATGGGCGAACAGACCAACCCTTGGCCGTTTCTTCGCGGCCAGGATGCGCCAAGACGACATCGCATGTCGTTTCCACAATTTCTTGTGGTCTTAGACTATCCCTTCATCCTCTTTCTTTCTACCCTTCCAGGGTATCAGAGTAGGAGCTAGCGTATTATCCGAAATTATATTTAAATCTCGAATCTCATCTTTCGATTCAGTCGTTACGGGGTCATCCCGATAAATCGGGAGACTTCCCACGGTATCGGCCATTGATTAAATATAAATCAATTAAGGCGTTCACCGTTATGAGCTAGTTTTAAGTTTTTGAGAAAAACTTACAAAAACGACAAAAAGACTTGATAATTACAGACTGATGGAATTACTTCCACCCACCCCGATTAGAGCCTTTATGGCTAAGGTGCCGAACCGCATCGTCAATGTGAACTATCGGATGCGACCAGCCTGTTATCCCCAGAGTAGCTTTTATCCAGTAAGCCCGTGCCCATACCAAATGGGTCACGAGGATCACTAAAACCGTCTTTCGACCCTGACTCCGAATTAACATCGGAGCTAGCTCCAGTAAACTGTAGCTATTCGACTAGTATGTCTCACAGTCAAGCCGACTTATGCTTTTGCGCTTATAGTCCGATTTCCTACCGGACCAAGTCGACCTTTGTGTACCCGCGTTACTTTTTTGCAGGTGCCTGCCCCAGGCAAACTAGCAACCATACACTGTTTCCCGGTGGGTTCCACCACCGCGGATTAGACTCAAAAATGAATAAGGGAGGTGTTCCATTGGCGTCCGCGGCTTGCGCCGGGACTCCCTCCTACGCTCGACAGTATTCATGTTCTTATCAATGTAAAGATCCAGTAAAGCTTCATGGGGTCTTTTTGTCCTGTATTGGTTAAACGGCATCTTCACCGCTCTTTCAATTTCACTGAATAGATAGTTAAGACAGTTGCACAGTCGTTGGTTCTTTCATACGCGTCGGAACTTACCCGACAAAGGACTTTGCTACCTTAGACTCTGTATTACTCTTATGTTTAGCAATAAACATAAACTCTTGATGTCTCCACCAAGCTTGGACTATATCATCAATTACTTCTGCCATTCCCGTGAAAACGGGAATCCAAAAATAACTGTTTGACGCATAGTCTCTGAGGATTGTAAATTAACCTTCCATAGATTAGATATCCATAATTAGTTAATTATACTCTTTCCTGCTGATTATCCGCATCAATAAATTTTTACTTTGTAGAAAAATTAATCCCTACCATAATATTTTTCAATATTATTTAAGTATTATTGAACTTATTCCCTTTTTCAGGACGGACTTCCCAGCATATGGTCAAATTTTACAACTGCTCTAAGTTTCACAGTTAGAGTTACCGCTGACGTTCACTAGGGCTTATAAAACAGGCCAATCCTTGCGGAGAAACCCATCTTTTTAACCTTCTAGCACCGGTCAGAATTCAGCCCGTATACTTCCCCTTACGGGTTCGCACGGACCTGTGTTTGTGGTAAACAGTCGCCATGCATTCTTTTGTTGTAGTCCAGTGGTTAAACTGGACAGGGCATCTTGAAATCTTACGCCCAGCTAATTTGCCAAGTTCCTTAACTATCTGTCTTTCAATCGCCTTAGTCTTCTCGACTCATCCACCAGTGTCGGTTTTGGTACGAATAAAATTAGTTCTCACTACGACGCTTTTCTTGAATAAGTGGACTTAAAAGGATTGTCCCGATTTCTCGAAACTCTTATTCGTGTTTCGCGTAAAAACGAAAAGGCGGATTTACCAACCTCTTCTGGCTACACACTTAAAAGCCGCAATTACTTTACGGCTCCCTTCCTCCCACTCATTGTCACGCCCTAGTTGATAACGAACTAACCTTAGTACCGGAATATTAACCGGTTGTCCATCGGCTACTCCCCAAAAGGGACTCACCTTAGGATCGACTAACCCGCAGACGAACAACGTAGCTGCGGAAACCTTGGATATTTCGGCGGAAAGGATTCTCACCTTTCTCTCGTTACTCATGCCCGGATTCTCACTTGTCAACGCTCCAGCACCCCTTACGGAATACCTTCGCCGCATTGACAACGCTCTCCTACTACTCAATACGCAACACAAAAAAACTAATTTATAATTTTAAAATCAAAATTTATAATCAATTTTTTAATTAAAAATATTTAAAAACTTAAACATTAGATATTTTGAATTGAATAAAAATTAGAAATTATAAATTAAAAATTAAATTCTTAGTGTTGCGTACTGAATCTCCAATTTCGGCACTATGCTTGAGCCTCCTTACATTTTCGGCGCAGACGACCGATCCGCCGAGGCGGATCGAACAGTGAGCTATTACGCTTTCTTTAAAGGATGGCTGCTTCTGAGCCAACCTCCTGTCTGTCTTAGGTCATCCACTCCCTTTCCCACTTAGCATAGATTTAGAGGCCTTAATTGAGAGTCTGGGGTCTTCCCCTCTCGCCCGGCCAGCTTAGCCCGGTCGGACTGACTGCCTAGCTTAATTCTGTGGTATTCGGAGTTTGGTTAAATGCCGAGTCTTGCGACTCAAACATTCATCCAGTAGCTCTACCCCCACAGAGAAACACTAGACGCTATACCTATATATATTTCGGAGAGAGCCAGCTATTCCCACTTTCGATTGGCATATTACCCCTAACCTCAGATCATCGGACAGATTTGCAGCTCTGATCCGTACGGGCCTTATGCCGATTTTCGTCGACACTCACCCTGTCCAAGGTTAGCTCAAGTGGCTTCGGGTCATCTCCAGCCATCTAATCGCGCTATTCGCACTCGCTTTCGCTACGCCTCCTCAGCCTAGGCTGATTAGACTTGATGACTAGAAACACTCCCGGGCTCATTCTTCAATAGGCACGACATAACTCGCGCTTCGCGCTCGAAACTCCAATATCAAAATCTAAATATCTAAAAATTTTTTAGAAATTAGAAATTAGAAATTAGAAATTGCGAGTGCGAAGCACGAGCGTTGTCTGTTTGTTAGCAAATGGTTTCAGATCTATTTCATTCCCCTTCTTGGGGTGTTTTTCACCTTTCCCTCACGGTACTAGTTCACTATCGGTCCGCTAAAGTATTTAGACTTGGAGCTTGGTCGCCCCAGATTCCCAGGACATTTCACGTGGACCCTGGTACTTAGGTATTTAGCCTGTTTTTACTGGAAATTAAAATACGGGACTCTCACCCTCTTTGGTAGCTCATTCCAGAGCTTTCTTATCTTTTTTCAAAACATTATGCCAAACCCTGCAACCTCCGCGGTCTTTCGACCGGGATTTAGTCTCTTCCGCGTTCGCTCACCGCTACTGACGGAATCTCTTTCGATTTCTCTTCCTCCGGGTACTGAGATGTTTCACTTCCCCGGGTTCCCCGGTCCGACTTACGTCGGACCTCAGCCGTGTTTCCACGGCCGGTGTTACCACATTCGGATTTGGTTGGATCATCACCTGTTGACAGCTCCCCAACCTGTATCGCCGTCTTCCGCGTCCTTCTTCGGCTTTAGCAGCCAAGGCATCCACCATTTGCTTCAATGAAATTTCATATATTAGGCAACTCGATTCAGTTGCCAAGATTCTTAAATTCAGGTTTAGTAGATTGTTAATGAGCGTTTTGTAGGGGCAGACCAAGTGTCTGCCCTTAGTGGACCTGGCGAGATTCGAACTCGCGACCCCTTCATTGCAAATGAAGTGCTCTGACCAACTGAGCCACAGGCCCAGACACACGTCCTATTTAAAAAAGTGCAGTGGCAAAAAAAATGCCGCTACTTGCGGCAATTTATCTTCTATGCAGACGCAACTATCGCCTACATATTTTTTTTGAATAAATTAAATTTCCTTTTATCATTCCGCAAGTGCTCCTATTATACCTAAATCTACCATTCAAATCAATGGGTTAAATCATTTACTACACGAGCATCGTGGTTTCTCTTAATTACCATTTCTCCCATACGCTCCTCTGGTCTTGGCTCACAAAGTCCGCAATAATATATTTTTTTCACCACCTTCTCTCCACCACTACCTTCTTGACATTTAATACCAAAGTAATATAATAATATTATGAAAACCACCATCCAAATACCGGTCGATAAAAGTTTTAAAACTAGTGCTGAAAAATATGCCTCTAAGTTGGGTTACTCTTCGCTCCAGGAATACATCCGCGTTTTTCTCAAACAGTCTATTGACCATAAATTTAATTTATTTTCTAGTACTTTTCCGCCCGAATATATTACTCCGGAGCAAGAGGCAATCCTCGATAAACAGTCGGCTCGGGTCGATAAAGATATTAAAAAGGGTGACTATATTAAGAGCAGTAATGTCGATAAATTGATATCATATTTAAATAGCGGTAATTGAAATAATTTTCAGCAAAATTTTTCGAAAATATTACTCCAGCGGGATTTTATCTTCCTTAAAACTCACCGATCGCTTTACTGAAAGAGTAAAGATATTTTCTAAAAATCCAGCCCATCCAATTCTTTGTGACCACTCACTTCAGGGTCAAATGAAAAATTATCACGCCTTTTCCATAACCAATGACATTCGGGTTGTTTACCAAATCATCGACAACCAGGTTGTCAAGTTTGTTGATATTGGCACCCACGACCAAGTTTATGAGAAATAAGACTACCTTTTCTTGTTTTTTATCATCTCCACCCCGATCGGCACCACCGAAATCAGTACAATCGCCACCACTACATAGTGAAAATTCTCTTTTACCAAAGGTACATTGCCAAAAAAATATCCGCCCCACAAAAACAAATTCACCCAAGCCACCCCTCCAATCACATTATAAAAAGCAAAATAACCATACTTCATTTTTCCGATTCCCGCCACAAATGGAGCAAAAGTCCGTACTATCGGCACAAACCGGGCCAGTGTTATTGCCATTCCACCATGTTTGTCATAAAAAGCTTGGGCTTTTTCTAAATACTCCTTCTTTAATAACTTACTTTTACTATTAAACGCCTTTGGTCCAATAAAATGTCCAATCGAGTAGTTAACCGCATCACCCACTATCGCCGCTATCACCATCAATAAACACAAAAACCAGATATTAAACGACCCCATAGCGGCCAGTGCCCCTGCCGCAAATAACAGGCTATCCCCCGGCAAAAATGGAGTTACTACCAATCCTGTTTCCATAAAAATCACCAGCCACAAAATCACATAGCTCCATCCACCAAACTGAGCTATTAATATCGCCAGATTTTTATCAATATGTAAAAAAAATTCTATGGCAATTTTTATCAAATTCATGTCTTCAATTTTATCACCCGAATTATATTTTTAAGGTATCCGATTCCCACCACCCCTAATGCCCCCAAAAATCCCATTATTCTCCATTTGTTCCATTTGTTTATCATATTGGCACCGTTGCAATTTGGTCACCTAAATGGATTGCAACTTCCTGATTTTAGACCAAAAGTGTTGTTTTGACTAGGTGAAGAGTAAAATGCTGTTCATGAAAAAAGATACAAATGTGCCTATTGCTCC
>Ga0210049_1004777_pt1 | contig 11770 bp, 8 predicted proteins | sample CryGeyCG2014_300_2_FD_183964 | JGI IMG/M metagenome (GOLD analysis project Ga0210049, IMG submission 183964) | Groundwater microbial communities from aquifer - Crystal Geyser CG06_land_8/20/14_3.00 (SPAdes) (version 2) | ecosystem: Environmental > Aquatic > Deep subsurface > Groundwater | place...
AACGCTTGGAAACTAAACCTGAAACGACGTGTGGTTCTGCCATGATGCACCTGTTTAAAAAATTAGACAGGTGATAGGGTAAGAGCTAGGCGGGTGTTACGTTATGGCAACTGCTACATAATTGCGGGCAGTTCCTCGCTGCGGAATATTGTAAACATCAAGCTGAGTCCATTGGTAGTTCAACTTCCCTTTGGTCTTTACTTGATAGAAGTCATACAAGGACAACTGATTGACTTTTCGCCTTACGACATAGTCATCGTGAAAATCACAGAAGACACAATCAATCTCGTCGTTTTCGAGAATCGCCAGTGACATGTAGGCCGCTGCTCTGAACTGAGCTGCAAAGCGCGCAATGGCTTCCCGACCGGCTACTTCTCTCGGTGCAACTTCGTGTAAAAGTTTCCCACCCAAAACAGCACCCCCCAAGACGCTTTGCATAACCCGACTACAGCACTATGACTTTATGATTTATTGAAACGCAAACGCAGGGGGATTATGTCATACATCATTACAGATAGCGACGCATCAGCAGCCCTTAAGCAAGACGCACTACAATACGACTCTCGCCTTTCAAAAGGAACCATCACCTTTGGAAGAATATTTTCGAGGGAAGCTCAAACTTCGCTCACATGCGCTGTATTTTCATCAACCTATTGATTTAATTTATTAATCACAATAATTTGGTAGGTATTAAGCAGTAGAGGGGGAGTAAAGAAGAAAATCAGGCGGCGGTCAACCCAGTTTTTTTGCAATATCGGTTGGGTTGAGATGCGTGTATCGCTTGAGCATGGACAGTGTCTTGTGGCCGGTGACGCTGGCCGCTTCCATTACGTTTAAACCCTTCTCGAATAGTCGGCTAGCCGCTTCGTGGCGCAGATCATGCAATCGAATATCAGGTATTTCAGCCGCAGTTCTGGCCGCTTCCCAGCCATTTCGCAACTGCCTTGTGGAAATACTGAATACCTTGCCGGCTCCAATTCCCCTTGTTTGTCCATTTAGCACCCTGATGGCAGTGCTTGAAAGCGGGACAACTCGCACCTCACCATTTTTCGTGTCCTTCAATGTGGCGGTGCAATTTTTGATGTCAATGTCTTTCCATGTAAGCGAAAGTAATTCACCGCGTCTCATTGCGGTTTCAATAGCAAACTCAAATACACTTTTTGCTTCACCGGTGAGGTGTTTCAAGAGCAATGCAGCCTCGTTTCCCTCAAGCCTTCTGTCGCGAGGCTTTCCATTGCTGGGCATCTCGATTTTGCCACTCACCGGGTTTTCTACAGCCATTCCCCAGCGTTTAACAGCAATTCTGTAAAGGTGTGAAATCAAGCTGGCATATTTGCGTTTGTTATTATCGCTGCCGCCGATCTCATCCATAAAGGCCAGTACATCTTTGGGCGTAACCATGTAGAGGCTTTTTCCGGCCAGTGCTGATTTCTTGGCTTTATTTATGCGAGTAAGCTCAACGGCGGCTCCCTTTTTCGCAGGAGTGACTTCGGTTGCATAGCGCTCAAGCGCTTGCTTCACCGTGAATGTAAGGGCAGAACGCTTATTTGCTCGTGCTTCAAAAATGCGTTTTTCGTCTATATCGAGGGAGCTTCCAGCACGTTGAAGATCTCGCCATGTCCGTGCTTCATCGAGGAAATCAAATACTTTTGATACTTGATGTCCTGCAACCATCATTTTTACCTGGAAGCTGTATTCGCCATACTGGTAGATATTTTTATCTACCTTCTCCATCTGATTTTTTGATTTTGGGTTTTTAACAGGCTTCTTCATGTGTTATCCTCCGTTTCGGTCGAATGATGGTTTTTCCAGAATTTTCCAGATAATTCACTTGTGAACTGGCTGGAACCATTATACGGTAACGGTTGCGGAGCGATAGTGGTTGTGGATTTAGGTTCCAGCGCCTCACGGCGTGAGAGTTCGAGTCTCTCCTTTCGCACCAGCACCTCATTCAAATTCAAATTCAAGGAAATAAAGCATGCCCAGCGTAGAAACTGTGAGCGCGTTAGAACGTCGCCTGAACGCATCTATTCCCCAACAAGCTATTAGTGGTCAAGTCGCTGCCCGCTTGAAGCACTTTGGCCGTACTGCGAAAATTGCCGGCTTCCGCCCAGGCAAGATTCCTACCAAAATACTCGACCAGTATTTCGGAGCGCAAGCTCGTCAGGAAGCACTGAGCGAGATTTTGCAGCACTCCTTTGTTGAGTTGGTGCAAGCCCGGGCGCTCAAGGTTGCCGGAAATCCAGAGTTTGAACTCAAGACGAATGATCTGGATGCCGACATTATCGAATACAGTGCGACCTTTGAAGTTTATCCCGAAGTGGTGTTGGGTGACGTGGCTGCTGCGACGGTTGAACGGCTGACATATGCATTGAGCCAGGTTGATGTGGACAACACGGTAGCCACGCTACGCCGCCAGCGCGCGACTTATGCTGCCGTGACACGAGCAGCGCAAAATGAAGACAAGGTCATGATTGATTTTGTCGGCAAATTGGAGGGTGTGGTGTTTCAAGGCGGCGAAGCTCGTGACTACCCGGTTACGCTCGGTTCAGGGCGCATGATGCCAGAGTTCGAGGCCGCTATCGTTGGCATGAATATAGGCGAAGTGAAGTCATTCAATATGACTTTCCCGGAAAATTATCACGGCAAGGATGTTGCTGGCAAAGAAGTGACCTTTACGATTACGCTCAAAAGTGTTGAAGAACCCGTTTTGCCTGAAGTGGATGCGGATTTTGCGATGGCGGTCGGCATAAACGATGGGGATGTAAGCAAACTGGTAGATGAAATTCGCAGCAATCTGGCGCGTGAAGTGGAACGTCGTTTGAAGTCGCGTAACAAGGAAGCGGCGATGGATGCGCTGGCCAAGGTTGCTACGTTTGAATTGCCCAAGGCATTGGTCAGCCATGAAATGGAACGGTTGATGCATCAGACCGTGCAGGATATGGAACAGCGCGGCATGAAGATGAAGGGGATGCAGTTGCCTCCCGAATTGTTCCGCGAACGTGCCGAGAAACGCGTCAAACTAGGGCTGGTGTTGGCTGATTTGGTCGAGAAAAATGGCCTGGATGCACAGCCGGAAAAAATCCGTGCGTTGGTGGAAGATTATGCGCAGAGTTTTGAGCATCCAGAAGATGTGGTGCGTTGGTACTACGCCGACCCCTCACGTTTGCAGGAAATTGAAAATCTGGTGCTGGAAGAAAATGTCGTTGAATGGGTGCTGGCTCGTGCCCAGGTAACAGACAAACCCCTGGAATTCGCAGAATTGATGGGGAATTAACATGCCTTATCTGGAACCGCAGAACATCGGCATGATTCCCATGGTCGTTGAGACCAGTGGGCGCGGTGAGCGGGCTTATGACATTTATTCCCGCCTGCTCAAGGAGCGCGTGGTTTTTTTGGTTGGCGAAGTAAACGACCACAGTGCCAATTTGATTGTTGCCCAGATGCTGTTTCTGGAATCTGAAAATCCTGATAAGGATATTCATTTTTACATCAATTCGCCGGGTGGTTCGGTCACGGCGGGTATGGCGATATATGACACCATGCAGTTTATTAAGCCTCACGTCAGCACACTGTGCATAGGGCAGGCCGCCAGCATGGGTTCATTCCTGTTGACGGCAGGCGAAAAGGGCAAGCGTTTCTGCTTGCCTAATTCTCGCGTGATGATCCACCAGCCCTTGGGCGGATTCCGTGGTCAGGCTTCTGACATCGAGATACATGCGCGCGAAATTCTTTATTTAAAACAAAAACTTAACCAGATGTTGGCGTATCACACCGGGCAAACTGTCGAAACGATAGAGCGCGATACCGACCGGGATAACTTCCTGAGTGCGGCGGATGCGGTGAGCTATGGTCTGGTTGATCAGGTGCTGGAAAAGCGCGTTTGAGCATTGAATTGATGGAAGGTTGTAAAGATGGCTGGCGATAAAAAATCAGATGAAAAACTGCTTTACTGCTCATTCTGCGGCAAGAGCCAGCACGAAGTTCGCAAGCTGATTGCCGGGCCGTCCGTGTTCGTGTGCGATGAGTGCATTGCCTTGTGTAACGACATCATGCGTGAAGAGTTACAGGGCGGCGAGGCTAAAGGCGGCAAGAGTGATTTGCCTGTACCTCGGGAGATTTACGCGACGCTGGGTGAGTACGTCATTGGTCAGGAAAGAGCGAAACGGATTTTGTCGGTAGCGGTATATAACCACTACAAGCGACTCGCGTCAGACATGAAGGATGGTGTCGAATTATCCAAGAGCAATATCCTGCTGGTCGGTCCTACCGGTTCAGGTAAGACGCTGCTGGCACAAACCCTCGCGCGTATGCTGGATGTGCCTTTTGTGATGGCCGATGCGACCACGCTGACTGAAGCCGGTTATGTGGGCGAAGATGTTGAGAACATTATTCAGAAGCTGTTACAGGCTTGTGATTACAACGTCGAGAAGGCGCAGCGCGGCATTGTGTATGTGGATGAAATTGACAAGATTTCGCGCAAATCGGATAACCCCTCGATTACCCGAGATGTGTCCGGTGAGGGCGTGCAGCAGGCTTTGCTCAAGTTGATTGAAGGCACCAAGGCCTCCATCCCGCCGCAAGGTGGACGCAAGCATCCGAATACCGAATTTTTGCAAGTGGATACGACTAACATTCTGTTTATTTGTGGCGGCGCGTTTGACGGCCTGGAAAAGGTCATCAAAAATCGCTCTTCCAAAGCCAGTATCGGCTTTGGCGCGACTATCAGCTCCAAGGATGAACGCAAGACGGGCGAGACTCTGCGTGAAGTCGAGCCGGAAGATTTGGTTAAATTTGGGCTGATACCTGAATTTGTCGGTCGCTTGCCAGTCGTGGCTACGCTGGAAGAGCTGGACGAGGCGGCTCTGGTGCAAATTCTCACTGAACCCAAGAATGCCCTGACCAAACAGTACCAAAAGTTGTTTGCCATGGAAGGCGTTGACCTTGAGTTTCACGAAGGCGTGTTGTTGGCGATTGCGCGTAAAGCTTTGACGCGCAAAACTGGCGCGCGTGGGCTGCGCTCGATTATGGAGCAATCCTTGTTGGACGTGATGTTTGATTTGCCGTCCATGGATAATGTCAGCAAAGTTGTGTTGGATGAATCCGGCTCGACTGGTGAAATCAAGCCGGTCATCGTTTACGCCGATACACCCAAGGCAGCATAGCGGCTGTTCGCATATTTCAATCTTCTGTCTTGAACCTGGATGGTTCAGGCCGGGAAGGTGAAATGCCATACAGCGTTTAATGATGGCTATGTCACAGTTAAATAGTGGTGGTCATGCAAGCCTTATGAATACTAGGCAATGATAGCCACCATAAAAACGTAAGTTATTGATTATTAAAGACAATATAAATTATACATTTAATTTCAACAACTAACGATGACATAGCCTTAATGATTGAGGCCTCATTGGTTTGGCGGCTAGTATGGTTTGGCGCAACACGGCCATCTGCTTGCGTAACAAGTTTTTCAAAATCCTATTTTTTGTCCCGCAGGGATTGATTTTCCCCGAGCTATCTCCATGTAGCCACTCTGACAACGAAAAGGTTATTGCCATGTCTGAACTAAAACCCCCGAGTACCAATGAACTGTACCCACTGTTGCCTTTGCGCGACGTAGTGGTTTTCCCGCATATGGTCATTCCGCTATTTGTCGGTCGCGTTAAATCTATCAAGGCGCTTGAACTGGCGATGGAAGCCGGAAAGGCGATTATTCTGGTCGCGCAAAAAACAGCTTCCAAAGATGACCCGGGAACGGATGATTTGTTTCCGATCGGCAGCATGGCAAATATTTTGCAAATGCTCAAACTTCCCGACGGAACGGTGAAGGTGCTGGTAGAGGGCACGCATCGCGTCAAGGTGTTGCATGTGGTTGATGTGGATAGTCATTTTGATGCTACTGTGGAACTGGTGTCTGTCGAGGACGGCGATGCCAGCGAAACCGAAGCGATGCGTCGTGCGCTGATCGGGCAATTTGAACAGTACGTTAAACTCAACAAAAAAATTCCCCCGGAAATTCTGGCTTCTTTGGCGGGGATTGATGAAGCCGGTCGTCTTGCTGATATTGTCGCCGCTCATTTGCCGCTTAAACTGGAGCAAAAGCAGGCGGTGCTGGAGATAGCGGATGTGCGTAAGCGCCTCGAGCATCTGCTGGGTTTGCTCGAAGGCGAAATAGATATTTTGCAAGTTGAAAAGCGGATTCGTGGTCGGGTCAAGCGCCAGATGGAAAAAAGCCAGCGCGAGTATTATCTGAACGAGCAAGTCAAGGCGATTCAGAAGGAGTTGGGCGAAGGCGAAGAAGGCTCTGATTTGGATGAGCTGGAAAAGAAAATCAAGGATGCGCATATGCCTAAAGAGGCGCGCAGCAAAGCTGATGCCGAATTAAAGAAGTTGCGTCTGATGTCACCGATGGCTGCCGAGGCGACCGTGGTGCGCAATTATATTGATGCGCTAATTGCTTTGCCGTGGAAGAAAAAGACCAAAATCAGCGCCGATCTTAAACAGGCTGAAGTGATCCTGGAAGAAGATCATTATGGCTTGGATCGGGTCAAGGAACGCATACTCGAATATCTGGCCGTGCAACAGCGCGTGGATAAATTAAAAGCACCGATTCTGTGTCTGGTGGGCCCTCCCGGTGTCGGCAAAACTTCACTTGGGCAATCCATCGCACGCGCTACGAATCGTAAATTTGTGCGGATGTCGCTGGGCGGCGTGCGCGATGAATCCGAAATTCGCGGGCATCGCCGCACTTATATCGGTTCCATGCCCGGCAAGATATTGCAGAACATGAGCAAAGTCGCTGTCAAGAATCCTCTGTTTTTGCTGGATGAGGTGGATAAGATGGGGATGGACATGCGCGGAGATCCTTCATCGGCTTTGTTGGAAGTGCTGGATCCCGAGCAGAACAGCACCTTTGTGGATCACTACATCGAGGTGGAATATGACCTGTCTGACGTGATGTTTGTGGCTACTGCAAACACCTTGAATATTCCAGATGCGCTGCTGGATCGCATGGAGATAATTCATGTTTCCAGTTATATGGAAGATGAGAAAATCAACATTGCTGCCAAGTATCTGGTTCCCAAGGCGATCAAAAACAATGGACTGAAGCCGGCAGAAATCAATATTACTGAAACTGCCTTGCGCGACATTGTTCGTTATTATGTGCGTGAAGCGGGTGTGCGCGGTATGGAACGTGAAATTTCCAAGATATGCCGTAAAGTGGTGAAGTCGTTGCTACTCAAAGCCAGCGACACTTCCGTTACCGTCAGCTCGCGCAATCTTGACAAATATCTCGGTGTGCGACGCTACTCCTACGGGGTAGCCGAGAAGCACAATCAGGTAGGTCAGGTTACTGGCTTGGCCTGGACTGAGGTCGGTGGTGAACTGCTGACGATCGAGGCTGTTATCTTGCCGGGCAAAGGTAAAACCACGACAACTGGCAAGTTGGGCGAAGTCATGCAGGAATCCATACAAGCGGCTCTGAGCGTGGTGCGTAGTCGCGCCAAACAGTTGGGTATAGACGTTGATTTTTATCAGAAAAAAGATATGCACATCCACCTGCCTGAAGGGGCGATACCCAAGGATGGACCGAGTGCCGGCGTGGGTATGTGCACCGCGATGGTCTCTGCATTGACCGGTATTCCTGTTCGTGCCGACGTGGCGATGACGGGTGAGATTACTCTGCGCGGGGAAGTGTTGCCGATTGGTGGTTTAAAGGAAAAACTGATTGCGGCCCAGCGCGGCGGTATCAAGGTGGTGTTGATACCTGAAGAGAACGTTAAGGATCTGGCTGAAATCCCTGACAAGGTAAAAAACAAGCTGGATATTCATCCAGTTAGATGGGTGGAGCAGGTGCTTGAGTTGGCCTTGGAGCGCAAACCTATTCCACTTGAGGATGATATTACCGCCTCACCGGTAGTTAATTTGTCAGCGGATGCCAATCTGGTTGAGGTTGCTACTCCCACCAAGCATTGAAATTGTGAATTTGATGCTGGCAAAGACGGCGAAGATGCTGTAAGATGGCAATCTTTGTCGGGTGCTTAGCTCAGTTGGTAGAGCGTCGCCCTTACAAGGCGAATGTCGGCGGTTCGAACCCGTCAGCACCCACCAGATTTGGTAGGTGGTAAGTGGTAAGTGGTAAGTGGTAAGTGGTAAGTGGTAAGTGGTAAGTGGTAAGTGGTACAAGTTTTGGAGTGGTAGTTCAGTTGGTTAGAATACCGGCCTGTCACGCCGGGGGTCGCGGGTTCGAGTCCCGTCCACTCCGCCAAATCAAGGCGAACGAAAGTTCGCCTTTTTTCATATCTGTCGTAAAAAATCACGTTTGGGTGTAATCGCTATGTTTGATTTTGTTCATGAGAGAAGACGATTAGTACAAATAGTTCTGGTGTTGATTACTTTGCCTTTTGCATTTTTTGGCTTGGAATCCTACCGTCATTCCGGGGATACTGGCGCGCCTGCGACCGTCAACGGAACGAAAATTTCTCAGCAGGAATTTGAGACGGCGCTACGTCAGCAGCGGGACAGAATGCGTCAAATGTTGGGCGCTAATTTTGATTCCGCAATACTTGAGTCGGTTGAGGCGAGGCGCGCCATTCTGGATAATCTTGTCGAGCAACGCTTGTTGATTGAGCGCGCCAGGGCGGCAGGGTTGACGGTGACAGATGAGCAGGTTGCACAGGTGATAGGTGGGATAGACGCTTTCAAACAAGACGGAAAGTTTGATCAAAAGCGTTACACCACGGTGCTGGATAGTCAAAATATGTCACCGTTGATGTTTGAAGCGCGCCTGAGAGATGATTTGTTAGGTCAACAGTTGCGCGAAGCGTATGCGCAAAATGGTTATGCAGCGAATGCTGTCGCGGATAACGTTATCGCCATCAATGAACAGCAGCGTGTCATAAGCCTGGCTGGCGTGTCGTTGCAATCCTATATGGCATCGGTCAAGGCTGATGACGTTGAAACCAAGGCTTACTACGACCAGAATCAGCAAGAGTTCAAACTTCCCGAACAGGCCAAAGTTGAATATGTAATTTTTTCAATCAATGACTTGATGGTCAAGGTTGATGTCAAGGATGAAGAGGTGCGGAAGTATTACGATGCGCGCCAAGCCGAATTTGGCACTGCCGAACAACGTCAGGCTGCCCATATCCTGATTGCGGTGGCGGCGGATGCGCCACAAGCTGATAAGGATGCTGCCAAGGCAAAGGCAGAAACCTTGTTGAAGCAGGTCAGGCAGAGTCCGGCACAATTTGTCGAGTTGGCCAAACAGCATTCACAGGACTCCGGTTCGGCAATGAACGGCGGTGACCTGGGCTGGTTTGCCAGGGGCGTAATGACCAAGCCTTTTGACGATGCGACCTTTGCACTCAAATCGGGTGAAATTTCCGGGCTGGTGCAATCTGACTTCGGTTATCACATCATCAAATTGCTCGGGGTTAAACCTTCAGAAGTCAGGTCATTCGTGGAGGTAAGGGGCGAAATTGTCAACAAATTGCGTCAGCAACGAGCCGCCGACAGTTACGCGGAACTGGCTGAAAAATTTAGTAATACCGTATACGAACAAAGCGATACTTTACAACCCGCGTCAGAATTGGTTGGCGTAAAGATTGTGCAAAGTGCCTGGCTGGTAAAAGGTGCGGCGGCGGGCGAGCCCTGGTCTGCCAAGGTCATGGCGGCCGTATTTAGCGATGATGCGGTTAAAAACAAGCGCAATACGGCTGCAATCGAGATTGCTCCCAACACCTTGCTTGCTGCGCATATCCTGGAATATAAGCCTGCTGCAGCGCGCTCCTTCGATGAAGTGCAGGATTTGATCAAACAAAAAATATTGCGCAAAAAATCACTAGACATGGCAGTAAAACAAGGTAAAATGCTGCTCGCTCAATTGCAGCAGGGTGGTAAGGTTGCATTGGATTGGTCGGTCGCCCAGCCAATAACACATGCCCAGCATGGCAAGCTGGAGGTGTCAGTCGTACGTCAGATATTTCAGGCGGATGCGACAAAATTGCCGCAGTATGTCGGTTCTGAATCGGCGCAGGATGGGTTTGTTCTAGTGCGAGTTGATTCTGTCAAAAGTAGTGAAAAGCCTGATGATATGAAACGCGCCAAGTATGCGCAACAGCTACGACAGATGACGGGCGATGAGATGTTTCAAGCCTATTTGAAAGAAGTAAAAGCGCAGGCTAAGATTAAGCTCAGTGTGCCCAAAGCAGTGACAGATAATCCATAGTCGCTTTAGCGGGTAGAGCGGTAGGTTTGATACGGGTGCTTAGCTCAGTTGGTAGAGCGTCGCCCTTACAAGGCGAATGTCGGCGGTTCGAACCCGTCAGCACCCACCAGATTTGGTAAGTAGTAAGTAGTAAGTAGTAAGTGGAACGTGGTAAGTAGTTAGTGACAAGCGGTACAAGTTTTGGAGTGGTAGTTCAGTTGGTTAGAATACCGGCCTGTCACGCCGGGGGTCGCGGGTTCGAGTCCCGTCCACTCCGCCAGTTTTAATTAAACCATTGAGAAATCAATAGTTTTTTTATGGCTGGATTTTCTTGTATAGTCTTTAATTTGTCCATTCCAGTGTCAATTTTATCGGTTTTTGGATAGGCGATATTTGTTTTTAAAATTATTGAAAATTTAATTTTTTATTTTCGTTGCTTGGTATACAATCCGCCCCAAGTTGTTCGATAACCGTAACAGATAATTTATTTAGGGAGACTATTATGAGAAGCAAACAAATACGGAGTGTATTGCTTGCGCTTTCAATCGGTTTGTTTTCGGCTGGCTCTGCTCAGGCGGGAGTTATTTCACTGGTAAGTGGAAACGGCGCTGTAAATGCCCTCACCGATACAATTGGTAATGATTCTCAGGTCAGAATGTTGGTTGGCCCGGCAGTTGGGCCGTTCGCAGCGGCCTTTACTGGAGGAGATTTTACCAGTGCGCAAACGGGTCCGGCTGCTTTTATAGTTGCACCTCACGCAGCCTGGGCTCCGAGTTTGGCGGGTTATTCCACAGCGCAGTGGGTGTCAACTAATGCCAAGGGGTCAAGTACTCTGGCGGTTAATCCGGCTGGTGCGAATACTGCGTTGTACGCAGTAAGTTTTGCCTTGGGTGCGGTTAGTACTGCTGTTCTGGACTTTAGTTTAAATGCGGATGACTTCATTGGCGGCGGCTCTAATTTGGGCGTATTCCTTAACGGCGTAGCAATTTCCGGTACTACAACTACGAATGGAAACATGACAACTGTTTTCTCTTTGACGGGGCTGGATGTATTGTCCAGCTTGGAGGTGGGTCTGAATACGCTGTATTTTAATGTGACCAATAAAAATTTAAACAATGCTAATAACGGGCCATCTGGGTTGCTGTTTGGTGCAACACTGACTACTACGGCAATTCCTGCTCCAAATACTATCAGTTTGTTGGCATTGGGTTTGTTGTTTTTACTGATGTTCGGTTACCGGCAAAAATTGTTTGCCGCTGCGGTAAAAAAATAAAATTGCTGAAAGTTTAAGTTAAAACCGCAATCCTCTTGGGTTGCGGTTTTTTCGTTAGTGACGCGAAAATTCAGGAGTCACCCAAAAATGCAAGGTGCGGGAAATGTGGCTATGTTGCTACCTAGGAGTCTGTCGGACTTAAAGGAAATCTACTGCAAATTCGCCTAGACGGCGCATATTTCACCGCTTTCTTGGTCAATAGAACAACTATTGACCTGCGAAACCAGCAAAATCTGCCCTCGCCCAGCCAAATTTTCGCTACGATTCTTCAAGTCCGACAGACTCCT
>Ga0210049_1004785_pt1 | contig 11762 bp, 8 predicted proteins | sample CryGeyCG2014_300_2_FD_183964 | JGI IMG/M metagenome (GOLD analysis project Ga0210049, IMG submission 183964) | Groundwater microbial communities from aquifer - Crystal Geyser CG06_land_8/20/14_3.00 (SPAdes) (version 2) | ecosystem: Environmental > Aquatic > Deep subsurface > Groundwater | place...
TATAAATGGGTTTTTAAGTATTTCTAATGATTGTACAAATGGCGATACAATAAACCATGATGCACACTGGTATAATAATGGACATACAGATATTTGGAACAATTTTACAAATATTGATACTTTAGATGGAAATACTGGCGGTACATTTTGCGTTGGTAATTTAAGTACAAATGTAGGTGTAGTTCTTGGAAATTTTGATTTTTGTTCACGTTTTTCAGGTACTTTTGATATAAATAGTGGAACAATTAGTAATGGAATAACTTTTTGTGCTGCTGGTGAAATATGCTGGGGCAATGTTAATGAAAATAAAACTATTTCAAGCATTAACATTTTTCCAAATCCAGTTAAAGAATCTTTAACAATAAATTTAAGCAATTTCAAAATTAAAACTGTCGAAATTATTAATATTTTAGGTAAAACAATTTATTTGCAAAATGTTAATTCAAATGAAATTAATATTTCCCGTAACAATGTACCATCAGGAATATACTTTGTAAAGGTTAATTCAAAAGAAAAAACATTTACAGCAAAAGTTGTTTTTGAATAAGCTCAATAATTACTTTATTCCTTTCTTAAAATCAAGAATCGTTAATCAATATTCGATATTCGTAATTGATTTTATATATAACGCTGATTAATAGAATAACGATAAACGAATAAAAAGTGAAAAAACAGAATAAAAAATAGTAACTATTCAGTAGCCATAAAAGTTGTCACGCAAAGGCGCAAGGTACGCAAAGAAAAAATCTCGTACCGAAGTTTCAGTAGTTATCAGATAAAAATGATGAATAATGAGAAGTTTACGTCTCTCGAATAGTAAACCTGCTGTAAGCACGCAATGAAAAAAATCATAAATGATTTTTTTTAACTTTGCGTTCTTAAAACTTTGCGAGCATTGCGTCTTTGCGAGAAATAATACGCATAAGATTAGTAAAGATTTTTAATGAGGTGAGTAGTTACAAAATATATTCAATAAACAACTCTATAGCTTGTTAAAAGATATAGGGTGAGATAAATAATTAAAAATGAGGTTCGCTCAATATAATTTTTCAGAAAATTTAATACAAAATTTAACAAATTTGGGCTTTAAACGTCCTACCGATATTCAGTTTAAAGCAATTCCTTCAATTATTAAAGGCGAAGATGTGCTGGCAATTGCTCAAACCGGAACAGGTAAAACAGCAGCTTATGCAATTCCGGTAATCGAAATTTTAAATCGAAACAATATTGAAGTTTTCGAAAACTCAATCAGATGTTTAATTATGGTTCCAACTCATGAATTAGCTATGCAGGTTTGTGAGGTTTTTGAAAAGCTGTCAATTGGGTTAAATTTGAAAATCTTGGGAATTTTTGGAGGAGTTAATATTGAGCCACAAATAAAACAATTAAAAAAAGGAGTTGATGTTTTAATTGCTACTCCCGGAAGATTGTTCGACTTGGAACATCAAAAATTTTTATCACTTCAGAATGTTGAAATTCTTGTTATTGATGAGGCAGACAGGATGTTTGAATGTGGTTTTATTGAACAAATGCATCATTTAATAACAAAGCTCCCAAGAAAACGTCAGACACTTTTTTTCTCTGCAACAATTAGCAAAGAAATTAAAGATTTGGCATACTCAATGGTCAACAATGCAGTAAGAATTCAAATATCGCCAAAAGATACGGTTTCTAAAACTATCAATCATTCAGTTATTTTTGTCGAAATGGACGACAAACGTTTTTTTGCCGAACGTATAATTAAAGAAAACGCTGAAAAAAAGTTCTTGATTTTTGTACGCACAAAAATACGTGCCGAACGTGTTTGTAAAGCACTTGAAAGAGTTGGAATAATAAGTGAAACAATGCACAGCGATAAAAATCAGAGTCAACGTGATAATGTTATGAAGAGTTTTAAAAACGGGAAATCAAAAATATTAATTGCAACAGATATTTCGGCACGCGGGATTGATATTCCGGATATTGACATAGTTATTAATTACGACCTTCCCGAACAAGCCGAAAATTATGTGCATCGTGTTGGAAGAACCGGCAGAGCCGACCGTAAAGGAACAGCAATTTCATTTTGCAGCAGTGAAGAAAAAGAATTATTAAATGAAATACAGGGTTTTATTAACAACGAAATTAAAGTTATTAAAATGAATAATGCTGATTATGAACAAACAATAGATTTATCTGAGAATAGCGAGCACGATTGGCAGGCATTAATTGATGAAGATGAAAATTTTAAAAAGAAATGTAAAAAAAAATAATTACAAAAAAAAAGAGACTTTCGTCTCTTTTAAGTACCCCGAACCGGAATCGAACCGGTACAGCCTTTGGGGCCACAGGATTTTAAGTCCTGCGTGTCTACCAATTCCACCACCGGGGCAAATAGTTTAAAAAAAATCTCCCACAGAGGAGACTTTTTTGAGCGGGAAACGAGACTCGGACTCGCGACCCCGACCTTGGCAAGGTCGTGCTCTACCAACTGAGCTATTCCCGCTTTTTGGAATTGCAAAAATAATAAAATTTATATTCTATTAAAAAAATATTTACCTTTATCAGAAAAAAAACGAAAAAAATATTTTTTATATTATTTATCGCTCTGAATTATAGTTATATAAATTCTGATGCTCAAAATATTATTAATTCTGACTCATCAAAAATGCCAAACGACCAGTTAGTGATTAATATATTATCTAATACATGGCTCAATTCACCTTCAAACATTAAATTAATGCCTGTTTCTATTGGTTCTGAAGTGTATTTTATGACACCTGTAATTGGTAAATATTCTGTTTTTAGCATTGCTATTGGTGCCGGAGTTGGAGTAAATAATATTCATTACAATGCATTACCTTATGATAGTATGGAAATAACTAATTTTAAACCTATTCCAGGTGGATACGAATACGAAAAAAATAAAATAACAACCTCTTATATTGATATTCCTCTTGAAATTCGTTTTAGAACCCAGCCAAATATTAAAAAAAGAAATTTCAAAGTTGCATTAGGCGGAAAATTCGGATATTTAATTTCAAATTATATTAAATATAGTGGCGAAGATTTTAGAATATTATCAAATAAACATGTAAAATTTAAAGAATACAATATTAATAATGTTATTCCATATAGATATGGAGTATTTTTAAGAGTGGGTTACGGAAAAATTAATTTGATTGTAAATTATACATTAAGTCAACTTTTTACTAATGGTAAAGGTCCCGATGTAATTCCTGTTTCGTTTGGCTTTTCATTTACTTTGTTATAGATTTTATTTTAAGTTACAAAACATCTTTATTTCATGTTACAAATATTTTTATTTGTTTATTTTTGGGGCTTAAATTATTTATAAAATGAAAAACATATTAATTCTTGGTGCAGGTTTTTCGGCAGGAGTAATGATAAAATATCTACTTGATAAAGCCGAAGAAAACGATTGGAATATTACTGTGGGTGTTAGAACAAAAGAAAAGGCTCAAAATAAAATTGGAAATAACAGTAGAGGCAAAGCAATTTTTTTTGATATTAATGATGAGAAGTTAAAAACCGAACAAATATCAAATGCCAATGTTGTAATTTCTTTTCTTCCTGCTATATTTCATCCAATTGTAGCGAAAGAATGTGTTAAACTTGGTAAACACATGGTTACTGCATCGTATGTTTCAAAAGAGATGAAAGAATTAGATGCCGAAGCTCGCGAAAAAGGCATAGCGTTATTAAATGAACTGGGAGTTGACCCTGGAATTGACCACATGTCGGCAATGAGAGTTATTAATCAAATTAAAAACTCTGGTGGTAAATTGTTAGCGTTTTCGTCTAATACCGGTGGATTAATTGCACCTGAATCTGATAATAATCCATGGAATTATAAATTTACTTGGAATCCTCGAAATGTTGTTGTTGCCGGACAAGGAACAGCAAAATATATTGAAAAAGGAACTTATAAATATATTCCTTACAATCAGTTGTTTAAAAGAATTTATAAAACTAAAGTTTTAAATTTAGGCGAATTTGATGTTTATGCCAACCGCGATTCGCTTAGCTATCGCGATACTTATGGTATTCATGATATTCCTTCGCTTTTTAGAGGTACAATGCGACGTCCCGGATATTGCGAAGCATGGAATGTTTTTGTTCAACTTGGTGCAACCGACGATACATACCAATTAGAAGATGTGAATAAAATGACTTATCGCGATTTTATTAATTTATATTTGCCTTATGATGAGAAACTTTCTGTAGAAGAAAAACTTTGTAAACTTCTTAACATAATGCCAAATTCTGAAACGATGAAAAAGTTGACATGGTTAGGCATTTTTGAGAAAAAATTAATTGGAATGAATAAAGCCACTCCTGCACAAGTTTTACAACATATTCTCGAAGAAAAATGGACACTTTCGTCAGAAGATAAAGATATGATTGTAATGCAACATAAGTTTGATTTTGTGCTAAACAATAAACACAAACAAATTACTTCATCATTAGCAGTATTTGGTAAAAATGCAATTGAAACATCAATGGCAATTACCGTTGGGATGCCAGTTGCTATTGCTACTGAAATGTTGTTACAAGGGAAAATTAAAGTAATTGGAGTTCATACTCCTGTTATTCCCCAACTTTATGAACCTATTCTCAATAAATTAGAAGATTATGGAATTAAATTTATTGACGAAGAAATTGATTTGTTATAACAAATTGAAAATATGAAATACAAAATCGTGATGATTGTTTTGTTTTTATCATCATGTACACCAGTAACATTAATAAAAATTACTCATGGTAACGAAGGGAACTGGAATGAAATAAAGAAACAAGATGTTCCTTCTGAAGTTATTTTATCGTTTCAGGAAAAATATAAAAATGCCGACATTACTCGTTTTTATAAAATTTCGAGAAACAAATATATAATCCGATTTAATCAAAACAATGTTAGCTCATTAGCTGTTTTCTCGTCAATTGGCACTTTACAAGACGAAAGAATTGACGAGCAAGATGAATATTATTTCGATGAAGATTTTGAATATTGGGATTATGATAGTTATGACTAGTAACTGATGTTACGCAGAATTTTAATTTTTGACACGAATTTACTCACAAATACTTTTATTTTATTGGTGCTTGCCTTGTTAGATATTTGCCATGTTAAATAGCTTCGCCATTGTGAAATATGCTTCGCATTTCATTTGGTAAACATTTTACTTGGTAAACATTTTACAGGGTAAACTCTTTATATAGTTCGCTCTTTTTTGCGACTTTAGAAGCATTTAATGCGACATTAGAAGCATTGAATGGAACTTTAGAAGCATTGAATGGCATTATCGAAGGGATTGCTTCGCCTGCGGCTCGCAATGACGCTCCAATTAGCCGTCATTGCGAACTGAAGAGTTGGCTTGAGCGAAAGAGTGAAGCAATCTGCTAATTAATCGTCATTGCGAGGGAAGGATTGACCGAAGCAATCTGCTAATCGAAGGGATTGCTTCGCCTGCGGCTCGCAATGACGCTCCAATTAGCCGTCATTGCGAACTGAAGGGCTGGCTTGAGCGAAAGAGTGAAGCAATCTGCTAACTCACGTTACGCAAAAATAAATATAATTTTGCGTAACATCAGTTAGTAAATCTTAATATCAAATTTATTTTCAACCATCTCAATAATTTGAGGCATAAAATCAAAAAAATAATTTTCATATAAATTGTAATTTGTTATTAATGTTTCTTTAGCAAATTGCGATTCTGCTGGTAAGCTTGTTCTTCGCGACATACGAGCTAATACCGATTCTATTTTGTCAATTTTTCTATATGAGTCTAACCAATCGCCAACAATCATAAATGGGAACATATAACGGTAACGAGGTGGGAGAGTGGCTGTATTTAAAGTAAGCGTTAAATAAAAATTTCGACAGAAAGCTTTAAAATTTTGCTTCGAAAACTTTTCCCAGTGCAAAGCAAGAAAATGGTCAAAAAAAATATCGAGCACAATCCCTGAATAATGCCCGTATTTACTTTGTAAAGGAATTTTTCCAATCGAATATATTTTATGAGTATCTGCAAATGAATCAATTGCACGATGTATAACTACACCTAATGCAATTTTTTCGGGATAAGTTTTATAAGTAGAGCCTTTTAATGCATCGGCAATAAAATTTCCAATTTTTATTTCGTTATCATTTCCGCTTAAAAATATGTGTGCTAAAAAATTCATTATTTAAAGATAATTCATTTTATTGAATTTCTCAGTCATGCTGAGGTACTCGAAGCATGTCTTTACTAATCCCATGTCACTCTTCGAGAACCTCAGAGTGACTTACAATATTACGGAATAATCTGAAAAGCAAAATTATTTATAGGTTTGTCGTTTAAAGTTATTTCTATATCATCGTACCAAACCCTTCCAAATTTATCATAAAAACCTAACAAAAGTTCATCAGGGTCTTCATCAATTTTAAAATCTAATTTATAGAAATACCATTCATAAGGAAAAACTGGCTGAAGCATTGGTTTCCACAAAAACGTAAAAATAATTGGAAATGGAAAATATCCCGGATAAGTTGTTGCTTTACCCAAATATTTTATACCTTTTGTTGCAAATACCCAAAAACCACCATTTTGTTTTTCGAATTGGTAACGCGATTTTAAAGTAACCTGAACGTGCCTTAATCCTTTACAATATTTAATAGGTAACGAAGTATAAATTGTGCAACCTTCTGTCCAGTTGGAGTTATAAGTATTTAAACTTAAACAATTATTGCCCGAAAACGAAACTTCCGGATTTCTGTTTATTTCTAACATTGTTTTAAAACATCTGTAATCAAAGTATAGAATTTCTTTTTCAACTGAATCTGTTTCTTCAAAATCGAAATTCAAATATTCGGATTGTGTGTATGAAAATAGAGGTAAAACAAATAGTAGAAATAATAAATTTTTCATGATGTTGGGTTTTCATTTTTCTACAAAAATTGTGCAAAATAAAATTAATTTTTGATAAATTTTAATGTTTTAGTAATTTTAGAGTTAAATGTTATTTTGCAAAAATATACTCCTGATTTTAGTTTTCTTGCAGAAATATTTTCATTTGTTTTGTAATTTTCTTTTTCAAAAACTTTTTCGCCTAATAAATTAAAAATTGAAATATTAAATATTTCCTCATTTCCAGTACTAATGTAAAAATAGTCATTAACAGGGTTAGGAGCAAAATGTATTTCAGAAGATAAATTCTGCTCATTGTTATTTAGCAAAACCGATAATTCTACTGCCCAATAGTCGTAATTGCCCCTACAAACATCTGTTTTTTCGCCAGAAATTCCAGAATTAGAATAACCAGCTAAAATATAATGATTAGGACTCATTCCTAATGTTGTAAAAAGCCCATCTTCGCCAGTACCACCGATAGTTTTTTGCCAAATATAATTTGCATTAGTATCAATACAATATATCCAATAATCAGAGTTTGCTCTGCAGACTTCGTTTTTATCGCCCGAAATTCCTGAAGAAGATGAACCTGATATAAGTATTCTATTGCCATTAATGATTGAGATATCTTTTGGAATATCTCCTTGATCACCACCAATAGTTTTATCCCAAATAACATTACCTGCACTATCTAATTTTATTATCCAATAATCTAAACCGCCTTTGCTGTTTTCGGTTTTAAGCCCGGATATTGATGATGCAGAAACAGAAGCAAGATAAATTTTATTATTTAAAATAGCGACAGAACCTTCCTGTTCAGTGCTATCACCACCTATTGTTTTATCCCATAATTTATTGCCATTAGAATCGAGTTTAATAATCCAGTTATCCCAATCATTAACACTTCCAAAATGCCCTTCCGTTTTTTCGCCAGAAATAGGAGAACGTGAATATCCTGATAATAAAATATCACCATTAGTAAAAACATCCATATTACACAAATCATCTGCATCAGAACCTCCATAAGTTCTGTCCCATAATTGGCTACCTGCAGTATCAATTTTAATTAACCAGTAATCATTGCCACCTCTTGAATTTTCGGTTTTTGTGCCTGAACTATCAGAAGTTGAAACACCTGCAATTAAAACATCTCCGTTGTTTCTCAAAATAGCTTTTACTGGTTCTTGTACTCCAGTTGTTCCACCATAAGTTTTTTGCCAAATTATATTTTGATTTTTGTCTAACTTTACAATCCAAAAATCATTGGAACCATAATTTGTAACTGTTTTATCATACCCAATAGAAGAAGCTGAGAGACCTATTAATATTATTGAACTATCAGGCAGAATTAATAAATCGAATAACTCGTCTATATTATTTCCCCTAATTGATTTTTGCCATTGTGGAATAAATGATGAATTAAATTTAACGAGCCAATAATCAACCCCTTTGCAACTATCAGTTTTATCACCAGAAATTCCGGAGTTTGAAAAACCACCTAAAATAAAGTCTCCATCTGAAGTTTTTTTACATAACCTGCAAACATCTGATTGGTTACCTCCAAAAGTAACTTGATTGTCAATTGTATATGTTTGAGCTGTAACGCTATAAGAAGATGTAAAAAACAATATAATGTAAAATATATTTTTCATAAATTTAAATTTTAAAAACCCACTTATCAAAGATAAGTGGGTTTAATTTATACTAATTCTTTATAGTTTGAATATTTAATTGTGAACCATCTTCAAAAATAAATTTATTTAATAGCATACCAGAAGGCATATTTACTTTTGGCTTAACAGTATAGTCTCTTAACTGGTATTGGTGAATAACAAAATTTTTACGATAAAGTTCATTTCCATTAAAATCGAAAAGAACATAATCGAACTTTAGAGTTGCATTTGCTTCTATATGTAAATTAAATTCTTCACCATTAATTGGAACAGGGCTAATTGTAGCATTTAAAAACTCAGAATAGTTTCTTGAAAAACTTATTTCTTTTTTGAATGCTTTATATATTGGTACATAAGTTCCATCGCTTAAAACCAAACCTAAAGAATATAAACCTGGTTCAAGTGTAAAATTAGGGTTAAGATATTCTCCATTTGGTCCAAATAAATCTTTTGCCAATAATGTAATAGGAGTCATTTCTTTATCTAATCTTCCTATTGAAATACCCAATATGTAGTCGGGCCAAAAACCACCTAAAAGTTGTTGTGCTGGTGAATTAAGACAACTGTCTATTGTTCCAACAACATCGCTTAAATCTGTAGCTTCGACAACTGAATGTGCACAATAAATTAAACTTGGAATATTAACACCTGGAATTGGATGTGGTGGAGTTCCACCACCTGGAGAAGGTTGGCAAACTAATTCTGGCATTAAAGTGTAGTCAAAGCTATAATATTGATTTACATGAACGTAGTCATTCATAAAATCAATAAAATACTGTGTAGGATTATAACAAATACTACCAAATGGTTCTATTTGTGATTCAATATAATCACCATTCCAGTTACCTAAATCTTTTTGTACTCCATAAATTGCTCCTGAAATAAGAGGATTTCCCATTGCATCTAAATATACATGCTGGGGATAAGTATTAGGAATTGAAATAACATGTGGTGAGTTTCCAGGAGTCCAACCATAAAAATTATTATAATATAGTTCCCAATATGGAACTTGAGACCCTTGTGAAACTTGATTAAATTCAGACTGATTCATGTATTCGTAATAAGGAATACCTGTATATGTTACTGGGTCCCATATTTGAAGAGTAGAACTTAACTCAAATGATGATTGACTATTATCATCATTTACATATTGGTTAATTGCCCATGCATAAGTTGTTCCATTACATTTTTTTGAGCATTTAATTGTCATAGGTCCACAACCGGGACATACTTTAATAATACCACCCAAATTCCATGGTCCATCATTTACAACTTGTACTTTATATGTATTAAATCCTTGCACTGTAAAAATGAAATTTTTATTAGAGTCTAAATATTCTTCCGGCATTTTCATATAATCAAGGTTTGTTAATGTAAATTTATCAACAATTTTATCATTATAAACGCTATCATTATACCATGTTCTTAAAGCTATTTCTACCGTCCAATAAGCAATACCCAAATCTGCATTTCTGTATAAAGCAAGATAACCCTGCCCATATTGAGGAAATAATTTAACTACTTTGCTTTGAGCAAAGGTAATAAAATTTAAACTAAATAGCAATGCTATTAAAATATATTTTTTCATATAAAATTAAATTAATGATTAATAAATTAAAAATGTTTTTGAGTAATTTCAATTTTTCTTATTCAAATAAAAAAAATAAAACTGAACTCAATGAATAAATAATAATTAAGGATCCGATTTGTTATTTTGAAATAGTAAATATGAAATTGTGCACGTTGTTTGACACACACACACACCTTACAATAACATTATACAATGAAAATTGGTAATATACAATATTTTTATTTAGTAAAAACATTTCAGGTAAATGATTTTTATAGCTATTAAAAAATAAAAATTATTAGGACGGTGTAAATTTACAACAACAATTTATATAAAACAAATATTTTTAAATAAAAACATAAGTAACTAACAAATAGCATTATGCGATATTAATTTCAAATTATTGAGAAGATGTTTTGGTTATAACCCATACTTATCTATCAAATATATGAGCAAAGCATAAGAAGCACTGCCTAATTGAAGTTCCCTATTATTAACTTTATCAAAAGTATCGTTAGCCGAATGGTGATAGTCGAAGTAACGCTGCGAATCGGGAATGATATCAAATAAAGGAACTCCTCTGCTTTTTAAGGGGCTAATATCAACTCCGGAATAACCTTTTATAATTTGTGTAATACCATAAATTTCAAATAAATAACTCCATTCAAGTAATTTGTTATAAACTGTATCAGAAGCGTTAATCGAAATTCCCATAGGTGTTGCACCACCGGCATCCGATTCTAATGCGGCAATATGTTTCTCGTTATTTTTAATTGCAATTTCTAAATATTTTTTTGCACCACGCTGGTCCATTTCTTCGTCCATGAACATAACAATACGAATAGTATGTTTAGGTTTTATTCCCAAATCTTTAAAAAGTTTTAAAACTTCCATTGAATGAATTATTCCCGAACCGTCGTCGTGTGCACCTGATGTAATATCCCACGAGTCTATATGTCCGCCCATTGTAATATATTCATTTGGATAATCTGTCCCTTTTATTTCAGCAACAACATTATAAGAATTTTCTTCGGATAACATTTTGCAGTTTGATTTTAAAAACAATGTTAAATTATTGTCTTGTGTTAATTGTTTGCTTAACTGATTTGCGTGAAATGTGCTAATGCAAAATGCAGGAATTTTTATATAATTTGTATCGTATCGCATAATCCCTGTATGTGGGAATGTATCGGTAGAAAGTGTAAGTGAGCGAACAATTACAGCAATAGCTCCATATTTTGCAGCTTCCGAAGCACCTCTTGAACGCTGATTTACAGCTCCTCCATAAGCAGGAAAAGTATTATAAAATTTTGAGTCCATTGCTCTATTAAAAAAAACAATTTTACCTTTAATGTTTTCTTTTCCTATTTTATTAAGTTCATCAAAATCTTGTACTTCAACTACTTGTGCATTTACACCTTTAACTTCAGTCCCTATAGAAACACCAATTGCACAAACATTTACTTTTTCTTTGCCAAATGTTTTTGAGTTAATAATTCCTGTTTCTTTTTCGCCTCTTTCCCAATGCAATACTTTTAAATTCTGACGAAAAACTGTGTCGGCACCTAATTCTTTTAAAGTTTTTTCCGACCAATCAACAGCATCCGAAACCGCTTTTGTACCACATAA
>Ga0210049_1004788_pt1 | contig 11758 bp, 14 predicted proteins | sample CryGeyCG2014_300_2_FD_183964 | JGI IMG/M metagenome (GOLD analysis project Ga0210049, IMG submission 183964) | Groundwater microbial communities from aquifer - Crystal Geyser CG06_land_8/20/14_3.00 (SPAdes) (version 2) | ecosystem: Environmental > Aquatic > Deep subsurface > Groundwater | place...
AGAGAGTGTAGTGAACGAAGCTCATCGACTACCCGAGCGTTAGCGAAGGGTGAAGATGAAGCGACAGCTTCATCGACTACCCGAGCGTTAGCGAAGGGTGAAGATGAAGCGACAGCTTCATCGACTAAAAGCCATTCAACAAATTCAATAGCTAAAGTTTTTTTCCCTAATTGGGCTTGACCGACAAATAAATAAGCATGGGAAATTCTTCCAGTTTCTGCCGATTTTCTCAAAAATTGCCATTGTTTTTGATGACCAATAAGCATTGTGTTATTTCTTGCTCATTATACTCTTTTTATACACTTCTAAGTTTTCCAAGACGATTCCTGTTCCCTTGGCCACGCATAACAAAGGTTCCTCAGCTACAAAACAGGGTATGCCAGTTGCCTGGGCTACCATCTCATCAATATTTCTAAGTAAGGCTCCGCCTCCTGAAATAATCATTCCTTTGTCCATAATATCGGCAGATAACTCAGGCGGAGTATTTCTCAGGACTTGTTTAACTACCTGGATAATTTCGCTCAAGACATCAGAGATTGCTTCGCAAACCTCATTAGAAGAAATTTTAATCGTTCGTGGTAACCCTAAAATTAAATCCCTCCCCCGAATTTCCAAATATCTTTCCTCTTCCTCAGGCAAGGCAGTGCCAATTTTTATTTTTATTTCCTCGGCAGTCTGGGAACCTATGGCTAAATTATATTTTTTCTTAATATAATCTGCAATCGCCGAATCCATTTTGTCACCAGCAATCCTTACTGAATTAGAGGCAACTATCCCTCCGAGAGAAATTACCGCCACCTCGGACGTCCCCCCGCCAATGTCAATAATTATATGTCCGGAACAAGAATTAATAGGAATACCGGCCCCAATAGCTGCTAAAATTGGCTCTTTTGCCACATATACAGCCTTAGCCCCAGCACTAATACCAGCTTCAATTACCGCCCTTCTTTCAGTGGAGGTAATACCGGCCGGTACTCCAATCATTAACTCAGGCTTGAAAAGCCGGAACTTACCTCCTGCCTTGGCAATGAAATATCTCAACATGGCTTCAGTAATTCGGTATTCAGCAATAACTCCATCTTTTAGGGGACGGTAAATTCTGATAGTATCAGGAGTCCGGCCAGTCATTTCTTTAGCCTCAACCCCCACTGCTAAAATTTTATTTTCAGAAAGAGTCACCGCTACCACTGAAGGCTCACTTAAAACCACCCCTCTACCAGGGAGAAAAACTAATGAATTACAGGTCCCGAGATCGATGCCGATTTTTGTGACGAACATATTTAGGTTTTAATTCTTTTAATGTTTGCTCCTAACCTTTGGAGTCTCTCCTCTATTCTCTCATATCCTCTATCAATTTGCTCCACATTCTCAATTATAGTTTTGCCGCGAGCCATTAATCCGGCTACTATTAAACTCACTCCAGCTCTTATATCCCACGATTCAATTCTAAATCCTTTCAGAGGAGTTTTGCCGAAAACAAAAGCTCGATGCGGGTCAACTATTTCAATATCAGCCCCCATTTTCCTTAGTTCATCCACATAACTAAATCTATTCGGATATAAGGGGTCATGGATTAAACTTTTGCCTTTTGCCTGGGTCAAAAGAGGAACAATAATCGGCAGCAAATCAGTTGGGAAACCAGGATAAGGAAGAGCTTGAACTCGAGCTGGCTTTAAATCTCCTCCCCCCCAAACCTCAATTGAGTCATCAGTTCTTCTGAATTCAACTCCTATTTCTTTTAATTTGGCTAAAAAAAGATCTAAATGTTCAGATACTATGTTATCTACTTTAAGTTTTTTCCCACAGCTAGCTCCTATAATAATAAATGTGCCGGCCTCAAGGTAATCAGGAATAGTTTTGTGAACTGCCCCTTTTAGTTTTTTCGCTCCTTGGATTCTCAAGGTATGAGTCCCTATTCCTTCTATATTTCCGCCCATGCTATTTAACATTTTAGCCAAATCCTGAACATGAGGCTCGCAGGCTGCTCCTTTTATTATGGTTTCTCCTTCGGATAAGGTAGCTGCCATCATTAAATTTTCAGTTGCTGTAACGCTAAATTCTTGGAGAACAATTTCTTTTCCGCGAAGACCGGTTGATTTAAAATAGTAAAAATCACCCGCTGTTTTAATTTCAGCTCCTAATTGTTTGAGGGCTTGTAAATGAGTACTAATTGGTCTTAATCCAATCCGGTCCCCCCCCGGTCTGGAAATCTTAAATTCTTTAAATCTTGGTAAAAGAGCGCCGATTAAAAGTACAGAAATTCGAGCTTTAGAAACCTTCTCAAAATCTATTTTTTCCGGGTCAACTTTTTCTCCGGATTTAATTCTAATCTTCCTTTCGTTAATCCACTCTACATCTACTCCCATTTCTCTCAAAATTTCCAGTAGATTAAAAATATCAGAAATTCGAGGAAGATTATCGATTAGGCACTCTTCCGGAGTAAGTAAAGTGGCGGCTAAGATGGCTCCGGCCGCATTTTTAGAACCCCTTACTTCAATTTCTCCCTCAAGCGGATTTTGACCCTCAATTATAAATTTCTCAGCCATTATAATTTATCTTATATTAAAATTCAAAACTTGGCAAATTCTTTTAGAAAAGTTAAAATTATTTAGTATGACCAAGAAAACTCGAACTGTTTTATTTTCTATCTGCGTTTTTTTATTTCTGGTATCTGCCTCGGCAGTTGTTTTTTATTCTCAGGGATATAGGTTTGATTTCGAAAAGAAAAAGATTACCAAAACCGGGGCTTTTTATTTTAAGGTTTTGCCAAGAAGTGCCCAAATTTATTTGAACGGCCAATTAAAAAAGGAAACTGATTTTATCTTTGGTTCGGCCCTGATTGAAAATCTTTTACCCAAAACCTATAACATCCAAATAAAAAAAGAAGGGTACTTCACTTGGGAGAAAACTTTAGAAATAAAAGAAAAACAAGTTACTGAAGCAAAAAATATTGTTTTAATCCCTGAGAAATTAGGTTTTGCTCTTTTGAATAAAGAAGTGAAAGATTTCTTTTTCTCGCCCGATGCGAAAAAAATAATTCTTGAAGAAATCAGGGAAAATGGTTGGCAGATTAATCTTTATGATTTAAAAAATAATGTTAAAAGTTATTTGATTGGAGAAAAAGACATCGCCAAAAGCGAGGAAGTCAAGGTTGATTTCCTTAGTCTAAAATTTTCTCCTGATTCTAAAAGGATTTTATTAAAAGTCGGTTTAAGAGAAGAAGAGAGATATTTTATTTTGGACCTGGAAAAAACTCCTCCCGACCTAATTTCTCTCAGTTTTTTGGGAACTGATATTCAGGATATTTCTTTTAATCCTCAAGTTCCCCAAAAAATATTTTTTACTAAACCATCTGGAAAAGGAATTAAGGAAAATGAAATTCTTCAAACTGACCTTTTTGAAGCTAACTGGCAAAGTAAAGAAATCTCTCAAACTATCTTAAGTAATTTAATAGCCTACGAGGCTTCCGGAGGAAATATATTCTTTATTTCAGGTGAAGGGGTTCTTTTTAGAACTGACTTTTCTGGAAAAAGACAGGAACAAATTTCTCCCTTGCCATTCCCGATTAAAAAAGAAGTAAATTTGCAACTTCTGGTAAATTTTCCTAAAATTTTACTCAAAGAAAATGACAATCTTTATTTTTTAAATCAAGATTTAGAGAGTTTTAAAAATCTTTCTGGCCCGGTTTATAATTCTAGTTTTTCTCCGGATTTTAAAAAAATTGTTTATTTTAACAACTATGAAATCTGGGTCTTATTTCTAGAAGAAAAATTCGACCAGCCACAAAAAAAAGTTGGAGAAGAAATCTTTTTAACTCGTTTTTCAGAAAAAATTGGAGAAGTTTTTTGGCTAACAAGTCATTATTTAATCTTTAATACCGGGAGTAAAATAAAAATCGCCGAAATTGACGACAGAGATAAAATAAATATTGTTGATTTAGTCGAATTTCCCGACCCCAAAATATTCTGGAATCAAAATAATAAAAAGCTGTATATTTTATCTGAAAAAAATCTCTACACTTCGAGGGAAAGATTAGCTCCGTAGTTAGTTTTAAAAAATTTCAATTAAATTTAAGGTTGTATTTTTTTCTTAAAATCCTCCCAGTTCATCTCGCCCGCTTCACCCATATCGCAAACTTCTCTAAATTGGCAGTATGAACACTGCCAATTATCTGAATAATCAGGGATTCTCGGAGGAATAATATTGGAATCAATTTGTTTTTTTAGAGAAGATAGGTCGCTTAAAATTTTCTCAACTAATGTTTTGTTGTAATCAATCACGAATTCTTTCAAATCCAATTTATCTTTATCAACATAAAGAAGTATCCCTTTTGGTATTTTAAAATAATGAAGGTAAAGCTGAATTTGATTAATGTTTTCTTCTTTGGGAGAAGTTAAATTTCTAAAAATCATACTATTCATACTTTTAATATCTAAAACATAAAGCTCTTTACCGTCACTAATTACTGCATCCGCCCTCCCTTTCACAAGCTCTTGGGGAGGAATTTCCACTTCAGCTGATACCACTCGTACCTCCCTCGTGCTTAAAAGGGGCTTCATAATAAGCTGGTGCATATGGTCGCCGTGGTCAAATAATCTTAAAATATTTGCCTCCATTTCTTTCCGGGGGGCGTTTTTAAATTTAAAAAAAATCTGTCGGGGACACTTCCCCGCCTCGCTGACATAAAAATGCTGCTGTTCTTTATCTTTCTTCCTGTCCAAATAAAATTTATCTATTAATTCTTTTAGCATAGTAAATTTCGGAATTCTGAGGATAGTTGCCGAGGGGGACACTTCGCAGCCAAGCCCCAGATGGGCCCTGAATTTTCTTTTAAAACCATTATGGCTTGGCGAGAAATAGCAGCAGCTGGGAATATAACCTTGTCTTATCGCTAAAGCTGACTGCGTGTCACCCGAGGCAGTCTATCCGAAGAATTTTTTATCGTTTTTGCCACTGGGGGGCGCGTCTTGCTCGCTTTAATCCAAATTTTTTTCTTTCTCTCTTTCTGGCATCACGAGTTAAATAACCTGCTCTTCTTAATCTTTTTTTAAAATCAGGATTAAAAAGGGTAAGGGCTCGAGTTATCCCATGCCGTAAAGCTTCGGCCTGGGCATTTAATCCACCGCCCCTTACTTTAACTAAAACTCTGAAATGATCAAGACATCGCATCGTTCTTAAACTGGCTGTGGCAATTTGTTGAAGGGAAATTGTTGGAAAATAAACAGTAAAAGGCTTTTCATTAACTAAAAATACTTTTTCTCCTTGGGTAAACAAGCGAACCCTGGCTACCGCTCTTTTTCGTTTGCCCACTGCTTCAAAATATTTTGCTGGTTTTAGCACAACCTTTGGCTTTTCAATTTCTTTCTTCTTGACTTTTCTGACTTTTTTGGGCTTCTCTTTTTTTACTTTTTTAGTTGTAGTTTTTTTAGGCCTTTCTTTCTTGGCGGCTTTTTTAGCTGTTGTTTTAGTTTTTGGCATAATTATTTACCCTGTTAAATAATTTGCGAAACAAATTAAAATTCTTTCAGAATTTTATTTAACGGGGTGAATCTTTAATTTCTTAATCATCTTTGCTCTTAGTTTATTTTTCGGCAGCATCCCAAAAACTGCTCTCTGCAAAACTTTAGAAGGATCCTTCTCAAAAAGTGTTTTTAGGGGAATTTCTTTTAGGCTCCCGAGATAGCCTGAATGGCGGAAATAAATTTTGGACTCAATTTTTTTACCAGTGAATTTTATTTTATTAATATTTTTAACAACAACGAAGTCGCCCGTGTCTTTATAAGGGACAAAATCTGGCTTATGTTTACCCCGCAACAAAATTGCGATCTCTGCTGCTAATCTGCCCAAGACCCTGCCGCTGGCGTCTATTGTATGGGTTTTTCTTTCCATAATTTTTAACTTTTAATTAATTCTATTATCGCCATTCTCGCCCCATCCGTCTTTCTCGGCCCAAGTTTAATAATCCTTGTATATCCTCCTTTCCTCTCCTTATATCTTGGTCCAATTTCTTTTAATAACTTTGTAACTATTTTTGGAGAAAAAAATCTTGAAAATCTCCTCCTTGAAGATAAATCCCCTTTTTGAGCCTGCGTTATGAATTTTTCTACAAGGGGCCGCACTTCTTTTGCCTTAGCCTCAGTAGTTCTAATTTTTTCATTTAGAATAAGAGTACTAGCTAGTCCCTTTAATAAGGCTTTTCGTTGATCCTTTTTTCTGCTTAATTTTCGGCCAAGTTTGCGTTTTCGCATAGTCAAAGAATATTTATTCTTCTTCACCCTTCGCCTGCGGCTCGGGTAAGTGATTAAGTTTTTTTCTTTTTAGAGACCTGCTTTTTTGCCGGTTTTTTTCGAGCTTTTGATTTGCCTACCGCCTCTTCTCTCTTAACAGGTGACGCCTTAGTCAAAGAGGATTTATCCTCTTTTCCACCCTTCGCTAAAGCTTCGGTAGTCGATGAACTTCGTTTATCTCCACGCTTCGCTAACACTTGCGCAAATAAAGAAAAGTGTTTTACTAAAATTTCTGAAGCCTGACTAAAAGCTTCCTCAGGGCTAAGCTGACCATCGGTTTCAACTTCTAAATTTAGTCTATCAAAATCGGTTCTTTTCCCCACTCGCATATTTTCAACTTGATAACTTACCCTTTTTACCGGGGTAAAAATGCTATCTAAGGAAATTTCTCCTATTTCTAATTTTTCATTCTCTCTTGATTCTCTTGGTTGATATCCCAATCCTTTTTCAATTTGGATTTCCATTTCAAGTTCAGCTGATTTGGCAGTTAAGGTAGCAATATGAGCTGTTTTATTTACTATCTCAACCTGTGAGGGCAATTCAAAATCCGAGGCTTTCACCTCTTTTTCGCCTTTTACTTTTAATCTGGCTTTTTGGGACTCTGAAGTAAAAAGTTTAAATCTCAATTGTTTTAAGTTTAGTATAATTTCAATTACATCTTCCAGAACTCCTGGTATTGTTGAAAATTCGTGCTGAATTCCCGTGATTTTCATTCGAGTAACCGCTGCTCCAGGCAAAGAAGAGAGTAAAACTCTTCTTAGGGAATTCCCAATGGTCACTCCATAACCCGGGTAGAGACCCTCTATTTGAAAGATTGCTTTATTCCCTTTTTTTTCAATAATTTTTGGCTGGAAAGGTAAGGGCATCATATAATTTCGTGTAAACGAAATTTCAAGGTTCTGCCGAGCGAAGCGAGGCAGGTTCTTATAATTTCGTACATATTATCGTGAATAATACTCAAATATTAGTGAAACTTCGGCTGGAAGAACAGCTTCCTCTAAAGAAGGGGCACCTATCACTTTCCCTTCTAATTTTTCAACATCTAAGGAAATCCAAGAAGGTAACTCTCTTTTTTTTAATAAAGTAGGAAGATTTTGAAAAATATTTTTTTTACGAGAGGATGGGGAGATTCTAATTTTATCTCCTTTTTTTACTAGATATCCTGGAATGTCAACTGATTTTGAGTTAACTAAAAAATGCCCGTGGGAAATTAATTGCCTGGCCTGAGGTCTGGAAGCAGCAATTCCTAACCGAAAAACCACATTATCTAAACGACTTTCTAAAGTTTTAATTAGTGAAATGAGGACATCTTTTTTTCCTGGGCCTTGATGAGACTCTAAAATCTTTTTCACGTATTTCCGAAATTGCCTTTCTTCTAAATTATACCATTTTTTTAATTTTTGTTTTTCCCTTAATTCTTCCCCATATTCAGAAAGAGCTCTGATTCTTCTTTTCTTCTTCTGACCGGGCGGATAGGATCTTTTTACCATTGGGCATTTTTGGGTTAAACAACGTTCACCCTTCAAGAAGAGCTTTACTCCTAATCGGCGACATATTTTACATTTTGAATTCTTTACCATAAACATTTAAACACGACGAACTTTTGGCGGTCTACATCCATTATGGGGAATCGGCGTGACGTCTTTAATTGAGATAATATTGAGACCTCTGGCAGCCAAAGATCTAACTGCTGATTCCCGACCACTCCCAATTCCCTTCACTAAAACGGTTACCCTCTCAACTCCTAATTTTTTAGCAGCCTGAGCCAAAACTTCCGCTACCCGGGACGCAGCAAAAGGAGTAGCCTTTTTTGTTCCCTTAAATCCAATCTTGCCTGCACTAGCCCAAGCTAAAACATTTCCCTGAATATCGGTTAAAGTAATAATGGTGTTATTATAAGAAGCTAAAACATAAATTCTACCTTCTACAATCATTTGAGAGGGTTTGAGTTTAACCTCTTTTTTTAGGCCCTCTTCTACTTTTTCTCTTTCTTTAAGAATTTCCTCTTCAGTTTTTTTGATAATTCTTTTTTTACCCATATTTTTACTTCGGGGCTGGCGGTAGTTTCCTTCCTGATCCTACTGTTTTTCTGACATTCCCCCGAACAGTCCGAGTATTTGTTCGAGTTCTTTGCCCTCTCACCGGTAGCCCTTTAATATGACGAATTCCTCTAAAAGAAGATATATTTTTTAATCTTCTAATATTCATCATTATCTCTCTTTTAAGTTCCCCCTCAATTTTATATTTTTTTTCAATAATTTCTTTAAGTTGATTAATTTCTTCCGGAGTTAGCTCAGATGCCAGCCTCCCCTTCTCAATACCAGCTGCAGCTAAAATCTTTCTACTCAAAGCCAGCCCTATACCAAAGATGTAGGTCAATGCAATTTCTATTTGTTTGTGTTCTGGAATGTTAACTCCAGCAATTCTCGGCATAGTAAAATGGTGTTAGCCTTGGCGTTGTTTATGCTTGGGATTTTTACAAATAACATAGAGTCGGCCTTTTCGTCGGACTATCTTGCAATTTTTACAAATTTTTTTAATCGATGACCTAACCTTCATGTTATTTTTCCCGATATATTATTCTTCCCCTCGTTTCATCATAAGGACTCATTTCTACTTTTACCCGGTCGCCAGGTAAAACCTTTATTCGATAAAGTCTTAATTTCCCAGCCAGATGAGCAATTATTTCTTTCCCATCATCTAACTTTATCCGGAAATGAATACTGGGCAAAGCTTCAATTACCGTCCCGAATTTTTGTAAGAATTTTTTATTTGAATTTATCATTAAGATAATTATTTAAGATAACAAATTTTTCTAAACTAGTCAACCCTTAGTTCTATTTTAATCTTTCCCATGTCTTGGGGAACCTTTTTCACCCAAAATGGCCAAAATTTTACCTGGACTTTAGCAGCTTGAGGTTGCTCTTCCAAAAGAATTTGGGTTTCCTTCAAAGACTTCCCAAAAAGGGCTTTCTTTAGAATAATCTCATTAATATCTGGATAAATTTTAGCAGTGATGTCTAAATTTAAGATAATCTTCTCTGATTTTAAATCTATTGATTCTGGGTTAAAATCTATTTTTAGACTTTCGGTTTGAATTTTTTTCTTTAACCAGAAGCTATTTAGCTCCAAGTCATTTTGAGGTGTTTGAGAAAGGATAAATTCTTTAGCAAAATCCTCTAAATCAGATTTTTTAAATACTAAAGCCTTTGAATAAACTTTAACCTGGAAATTGAATACTTGAGTTTCCTCACCTGTCTTGGTTAAAGACAGAGCCTCGGTAATTTCTTGGCTTTGAGCTTCGTTAAGCAAGATAAAATTTGAGGAATTTTTATCCGACTGGAGGTCATTTTTTAAAGCCTTACTTCCCTCTTCAAAAAGCTGACTGGCTAAAATATTTTCTGCTTTCTCTAAATCTTCTTGGGTAACCTGAGAAACTTCACCTTTAAAACCACCTGCCATAGAAGAAAAAGATTTTCCATAAATGGTAGTGTATAAGGGAGATCCGGCAAGGGCAGGAAGAGCAAAAGTAGAGGGCTTAATATTATAATCTTCTCCTGCCTCGGCTGCCTGGACATCAATGTCAACATAACCTGGAATAAGCTTTCCTTTTTCATATTCCGCCCCGGGAATTACCTCATTTTTTAATGACCAAAATAATTTTCCATCGGCAGAAATAAAACGAGAGGGTATTAATGCTCGAGAAGAAGTAGAATAAGCATTGTAAACTCGGATTGTCCCTCTGGCTTTCTCTTTTTTAACTGTTTTACCTGAAGAAGAAAATTCTTGAGAAGAAGATTTTTGATTAGAAAAAACTTTTCCGGGGATAATCTTCGCTCCATCAAAATTAGATTGGTTTATCTCTGAAGTAACTTCTACTTTTTCTTTAAAATTTAGGGTTTGAGTTTCCGGCCAAATTTCTATTTGAACTCGGGGTAATAAAAAATAACTAAAAATTCCAGCTAAAATTAAAATTCCAGGAACTAAAATCAAAATCCGCTTCCTCCCCGGATATTTTTTACTTGGTAATTTTGGAGCCTGAAACTCCGGACCGATGTTTTGAGGAGTTTCTGGAGGAAAAATATCAAAAATTTTCTTGGTCATAGTAGTTTGCTATTAATAGAAGAGGGACGTCTTGAGGGCTATTTAATTTTTTTGTTATATCTTCAATATTTCTGAAATCCTTCGGATAAATAAATTTTACTTTTGGGGGAGTAAAAAAAGAAAAGCCCTCCCAATCCCCTTCTTCCAAAATTTCCTGAATTTCCGGTAATTGACTTCCTCCCCCGAAAAGAAAAAAAGTTGATGGAAGTAACGAATGAGTCTTTAATTTCAATTTTAGATTTTTGAACCACTCTTCCAAAGATTGGGAAAAAATTTCTCTAACTCTTTTCCTCACTCCCTCCTCTGATAATTCTCCTTTAGAATAATTTTCTTTTAAAGCTCTTGCCTCTGAAATTTCTAACCCCAAACTTTGAGAAAGAGTTTGAGAAAAAGTTTCTCCTCCGATTTGGAACTCATCAACCTTATTTAGTTTTCCATTATTTACTAAAAAAATCTGGGTCAAATTTCCCCCAACATCAAGAAAAATTCCATCGGCCACTCTGTTTCTAAAGAAGTAAGGTAAAACTTCTGCAAGGTTAAGAATTTCTAATCCCCCAGGGGCGAAGGTCTGAATAATTTTTTTGATATTCTCTAAATAATATTTCGGTAAAAAAATAGCTAAAATCCTAAAATCTAAATTTTTCCCATCATAACCTTGGATAGCTGGCACTACATATCCATCAATTTTTATTTCCAGGATTTTTAGATTAATAAAATGAATGTCTTTTGGCAAAATGCCGGATTCCCCGGCAAAAATTTGGGAAATTTCATTTTGGGTCTTACTTAAAATTTTCTGATAAATCACTTCCTTCTCTTTCTTATCAATAATCATGGATTGAGAATTTTCCCTTTTAAAAGACTGAAAAACAATTCTTCCTTTTAAAATGTCAGCTGGTAATCCAAGCAACGTCAGGTTAGGCGGTCGCTGAGACTTCGTCTCATCTGCCGCCTCGCTCGGCTTCGCTTCGCTCGGCAGGCGATGAAGTTTTCCCCTTTCGGGTTTGCCTTCATCTTCACTTTCGCTCGGCTTCGCCTCGCTCGGTTTTTGATTAACTTTACTTTTAGTTTCTTCAATTGTCTTTGAAATAGTTTTTTTAATAACATCGGCTTCAAAATCCTTACTGTTAAATATCCCGTAACTGTCAAAGTAGGAAAAAGAGTTCCCCAAAATAGTAATCTTTTTATCTTTTTTTCCTGAGAAAGAAAAGATTATAGCTTTTACCGCTTCTGTACCAATATCCAATCCTAAAAATATTTCCGCTTTTTCTTTTTTGAATAGCAAGGAATTTATCATCGCCTATTATTTTATCATCCTTTTTATTCAAAAACAAATATTGAGTTAATGGTAGTTACTCTAAAATCCCCCG
>Ga0210049_1004790_pt1 | contig 11756 bp, 9 predicted proteins | sample CryGeyCG2014_300_2_FD_183964 | JGI IMG/M metagenome (GOLD analysis project Ga0210049, IMG submission 183964) | Groundwater microbial communities from aquifer - Crystal Geyser CG06_land_8/20/14_3.00 (SPAdes) (version 2) | ecosystem: Environmental > Aquatic > Deep subsurface > Groundwater | place...
TTCAAGATACTCGCTTAAATAGCGGGCAAAGATATCTTTTTTAGTAATCATATTCATATATGACTACGGTAACCTAATTTTGAGCTATCCAGTAGGGTCTTGGTAACAGTTTTTATGAGCTAATAGGGGCACTGTACTATTCCGGCGCGTCTTGATATAATAGACAGCGCATTAATGAATAAAAAATATTTTATGCTGATAGAAAACAAAATGGAAAAAATGCTGCTGAGTTTGGCGGGTTTTTTCTTGCTAGCGTTGATTGCAATGGGATTTAAAATTCAAAATGATTCTAAAAAAATTGCGTTGCTTACCACTGAATTAGTTCCAGATATGCAAGCGGATCCCGGCTTGGCGGCGCAAGATGCCATCAAAAATAATCGCGACAGCAAATTGAATGCGGCGGCGCATGCTCCGCTGACAAATTCTAATACGCAAACGACAATCAAAACCGTAATTCCGGGAAAAACAATTATGCAAACTGTGCCGGCGACATCATCATCGACTTCAAGTTCGTCAACGAAAAAAACCAAAACATCATAATTAATTTTTAAAATAAAAATATTTATGAAAATTTTAAAAGAAAAATTATTTCCTCTCGTCTTGCCCTTTGCGGTCATAGCGACAATCATTGTCTTGTGGGCGCCGGGAGTTTTTCCGATGATTAGTTATTCCAGAGCTATTAATACAGCCTGGGCGGAGGATGATGAGGATGAGGATGAAGATGATGATGAGCATTTTCAGGTGATTGATACGAGTCCGTCAGACGAAGCTGTTAAAAAAAATGAAACCAAAACAATCACAACAAAATTGGCGGATACGATTACGCAAACCACGACAACCACGATTCAGCATGACAGCGATGGTGATGGAAAGTATGACAGTGAAGATACGCATCCGACTATCAGTGAGTATTTTATTGTAGTAGATGATAATTTAAATGGGATTGATGATCAGTATGAAGAATAGTTTGCAAAATAGAAGTTTAAATTTTCGTGCGATGGGCACGGATGTTTCCATCGAAATCGCAGACCTATGCGGACTTGACGCGGACTCATGCAGAAAAAATGTTTTCAAAATAGTTAGGGAGATTTTTGCTGAAAATGAAAAGATATTCAGCCGATTTCAAAAAGACAGCGAACTTTCCAAAATAAATAACAGTGTTGGAAAAGAAATTGCAGTTTCCGAAAAAATGTTTGAAGTTTTAGAGTTGTGTCTTAAATTTAATAAAATTTCTAACGGATATTTTGATCCGCGAATAATTAAAAATTTGGAAATAATCGGTTATGATAAAGATTTTGGGATAAATGATTTGAACAGTACGGAAAGTCGAGAAATAGAATTAGAAAAATTTGAGACTGATTTACGGGAGGATTTAATTTTAAACTTGGAACATAAAACAGTTTTGGTTAAAAAAAGAATAGATACAACAGGCATTGCCAAAGGCTACACGGTAGATGAGGCGGCGCGATATTTAAAAAAACAGAACTTTGAGAATTTTGTTGTGGATGCCGGTGGAGATATGTATGCCTATGGTAAAGATAGTGAGAATCAGAGGTGGAGAATTGGCGTGGAGGGCATGGATGATAATAGAATTATGTTGTCATTAGATAATGAAGGAATTGCAACTTCGGGAATTTCCAGAAAGCGCTGGCGAATTGGTGAGAAAAAAGTGCATCATCTCATTAATCCCAAAGATCCGGAAAAATTTTCTTATGATATAAAAACGGTAACGGTCATTGAGGAAAAAACCGTCGAAGCGGATGGGCGGGCAAAAGTTCTGGTGTTGATGGGCCGAGAAAAAGGTTTGGAGTTTGCAGATGAAAATAATATTAAGGCACTGTTTCTGGACTATCGTGGTAATGTTTATTTGTCGAAAGCGATTAGGGAAAATATTGTTGAATAATTTTTTAATTTCCAATTTTTAATTTTATAAATACCTTGCCTACCGGCAGGCAGGAATCTTAATTTTTTAAATTTTTAAACCAACTTTGTCTGAGAGTTTGGATATTAAAAATTAAAACATTATTTAAAAATTATAAAATTAAAAATTATAAAATTGAATATGAGGAGAATAGTTTTGATTTCAATAAGTGTGGTTGTAATTTTAATTTTTGCAAAAGTATCTTTTGCTGAGGAAAATAAGGTCGATTACAAAGGCGAAGTTATTGTTGATAGTGATTTGGATGGTCTGACTGACAAGGGTGAGCAGCAAATTTATCAAACAGATCCTGGCAATCAAGATACGGATGGCGATGGTTATTTGGATGGCGCGGAAGTTTTGGCCGGCACTGACCCGCTGGATGCTTCGGATTATCCCGGTCATCGTGTGGCAGATTTGGAAAATAATAAGATTGACCTAGCGACGCCTTGGACCTGGTATGTTGCTCGCGCGGCGGGCATAGTGGGGTTTATCTTTCTGTGGATAACAATATTTCTAGGTCTGGCGATTCGCAATCCCATGCTCAAGAAAATTGTGGAGCCGATTTATAGTTTTGATTTTCATTGTTTTATGGCCGCCGCCTCAGTTTTTTGGGTGCTAGTCCATGGCACGAGTTTGCTTTTTGATCATGCGATCAGTTTTAGCATAAAAGATGTGACAATTCCATTCTATGCCAATTCTCCGCTGATACATACCAATGCGCTGGCTTTGGGCATCATGGCTTTTTATGCGCTGGTGATTACGACTATCACTTCGTACCTTCGCAGTCATATAAAGCATTGGTTATGGCGCGTGTTGCATTTTTTAAATCCCATCGCTTTTATCTTCGTGGTTCTACATGGTTATGTAATCGGCACAGATATGAAAAACATTTGGATTAGCGGCGCGTATTTGCTGGCAGCGGTTATATTGGCGCTAATTTATTTTTCTAGTTTGTTTTTTGTGATAGCGAATAAGATTAAACAAAAACAACTCAGAGGCTAAAAATTATGAATATCGAAATTAAAATTGAAAATAAAATCGTGGAGATAAGTCTTGTGGATAAAAAAAATCTGGTAGATCAGATTGTTATTGCCGAAGAGCATCGGTTATCGGAAGATTTGCTGCCGACGATTGATAAGTTGTTACAAAAAAATAAATTAACCCCGCAAGACATCGCTAAAATGACATTGCAATCAGATCTCGGTGAAAACTTCACCACTTATCGCATCGCTAAAGCGGTTGTTGATGCCTTCAATTGGGCAAACAAAATGATTTCCTAAAACTCGGTTTTAGGAACAATCTTTTTGCACAATCAAAAAACCGAGTTTTTGCTGGGTGAAACGCTTAGTTTGACACTGAAAATTGAAAGAAGTATAATTTGTTTATGGAAAATAATAATATAAAAAAAGAAGTAACCCTTGAGGCGATTGCTGAGCTTATTAAAACGAGCGCTGATGAAAACAGAAAAATTTTGGAGACTAAGATTGAATCTTCTGCCGGTGAATTGGCAGCAATGACTCAGAATCATTTTTTAATATTGGAGGCTGATGTAAAGGGAGTAAAATCCGATGTCTCAGGTCTAAAAATTGATGTTGCAAATCTTAAATATGATATGAATGAGGTAAGGGGTGAAATGCATGAAATGATTGAAAAGCAGGATCAGACAATTACGCTTTTGGATGGTTATGTAAAATCTACGGAAGATGCTAAACAAGAGGCGCAGATTGTCAAAAATGAAGTCGGTGAAATTAAAAATGTTATAAAGCAAAAATTCGGGGTAGAAATCAGAGCGACTGTATAATTTGACTTTAGCGAAAAAATCTGCTATATTTAATATAAGTTAAAAGACGGGCTTGCCTCGTCGAAGTTATACGAAGACGGGTGAATGCCGTCTTTTTTGTCTTTCTAAATCAATAAAAACAAAAAAAATGAGCAGAGAAGCTTTTGGAGGAGTTGTTCAGACACTTGAGAAGGTTAAAAAGTCAGTCCAGGAAAAATGGGATGGCTTTAAGAAAAAATTTGAAGGGACAAAGACAGAATTGTCACAGGAAGTGATGGGCGCTAAGTCCCCTGAAGATTTGATTGCTTTAGGTAAAAACTCCAAGCGCAAGGAGAGGCTTTGCAATTGGAAGAAGAGGGCGTGAAACAAGAAGAGGGGCGAGGAGAAAATTTAGAAATGGATAAAGTTGAAATGATCAAGACCGATCAGGTAGAAGGTTTCGAAATGAATGAAACTTTTGATGAAACCAAAGCGGCGGAAGAGGCGGCCAAGGAAACAGCCCGAATTGCCAAAGAAGCTGCGGCTATAGCCGAAGCAGAAGCCACGCAACTGGCGGCAGTTCGCTCAAAACTGAGTGGGGAAAGTGTTAAAACAGAAACAGCGCCAGCGTCGGAGAGTGTCGAGTCTTCCAATTTGGAAAATGCAGATTTGGCAGCAGAATCAAATAAAGAGTCTATTGAAAATGAACCCCTTGGTCCACTTATGCAGAAATATAGTTCAGATATCGAGGCACGTATCTCACAATGTAAACAATTAAATGGACAAGCTGCAGAGTTACGAAAAAATGGTCAAGATAAAGAGGCATTTGAACTTGAGCGAGAATCTGCTCATAAATCATGGGAAATCTTGAATGGTGGTGGGGAAAGAATAAGTGAATCATTTGTTGAAATGCCACAATCTCAAAAAGCCGGAGAATCTTTTACTGAATTTCAGAAAAGGCAGTTTGCCCCAAAGGATGCTTATCATAAAGAATTCAACAATTCTCCTCAGATGCTTTTGCGCTTTGCTGAAGAAACTGGAAGATCCCTTGATTTTAGAGACTTCTCTTCGCGTTTATTGCGCGACGAGGAATTTATAACGGCATATGCAAAAACAGAGGCAGCAAAAAAGGATGTTAATTTTACTGTAGCCATGAGGGATAATCTTTTTGGTGTTTATGCAAATCAAGCAAGATATTAATAAAAATGTTGGAATAAGTTTATCAACCTGTGGATAACTCGTGTATTGAGAGGCTAGATAAAAATTGAATTTTAAATAAAATGGCTGTACTAAGCCATTTTTGTTTTGCAGACAAATTAAAAATAAATAAAGAGATTTTCTTCTTGACAAGATTGAAAAAAGCTTTATAATTGGTAATACATTTGTCAAATCTATTTCTAAATATAGATGAGGCTAAAAACCTTCTTCATGAACTAGGTCCGGGGGTGAAAAAAGTTCAAATAACAGCTCAATAGAGCTAAAAATCTTGCGAAACACGATCAAATAATAATTTAATACATTTTAGGATCTCATTCTTATCACTTGTCAAAAAACAAGGGATATAATAATGAGAGTATTTTTATGCTTAAAGTCGAAAAAACTTTGAAGGTAAAGGATACCTTTAGCTCTGAATCGTCGCTGGCCAAAAGAAAATTCTTTAAAAAGATGTCTTTTGTTTCCCTGCCGAATCTGATTGAAGCGCAATTAAATTCATATAACTGGTTGTTGGAAAAAGGCATCAAAGAACTGTTGTCCGAAATAAATCCGATTGCTGACTTTACGGGTAAGGATTTAGAGCTATCTTTCGCGGATTATTATTTGGATGAACCAAAATATGATGAAGTAACCGCCAAAAATAAGAATATTTCTTATGAAGCGCCTTTTCGTTGCAAAGTTAGACTAGTTATTAAAAAAACGGGAGAAATAAAGGAGCAAGAAATTTATTTAGGTGATTTCCCGATCATGACGGAGCGCGGAACTTTTATTATTAATGGTGTTGAAAGAGTCGTTGTGAGTCAGTTGATCCGCAGCCCCGGAGTTTTCTTTACAATGGATTATCAAAAAGGTCGCCGTCTATTTGGCGCGAAGATCATTCCTAATCGAGGTGCGTGGCTGGAAATTGAAACAGATTACACTGGAGTTTTATATATAAAAATCGACCGAAAGAGAAAAGTTTCCCTAACTTCACTTCTGAGGGCTTTTGGCTACGCGACTGATAAAGAGATTTTGGGTCTGTTTTCGGATGTAGATAATGGAGAAATCAGTTATCTAACCGAATCAATCCAAAAAGACGCCGCTAAAGATCAAGCAGAAGGCTATAAAGAAGTTTATAAAAGAATCAGACCGGGCGATATGGCGACGGTTGAGAATGCTAAACAAATGATTGAATCGATGTTTTTCAATTTTGAAAAATATGACTTCGGCAGTGTTGGCCGGTATCGCTTGAACCAAAGATTGGAAATTGATTTGGAAAACACTGAGGAAAATCGAGTTCTCTTGAGAGATGATTTGATTGCGATTGTTAAAGAAATTATCAAATTGAATAATGACCCGACAGCTCAAGCTGATGACATCGACCATCTTGGCAATCGTCGCGTGCGAGCCGTGGGTGAACTTGTGCAAAACAAATTGCGTGTTGGTTTGGCCAGAATGAGCCGTAATATCAAAGATCGCATGAGTACATGTGACCTTGAAACGGTTGTGCCGGGACAATTAGTTAATTCTCGACCGATCGCCGCGGCCATCAAGGAATTTTTTGCCAGTTCTCAATTGTCACAGTTTATGGATCAGGTAAATCCTTTGGCTGAGTTGGAACATAAACGCCGACTTTCAGCGATGGGACCAGGCGGATTGACGCGAGAACGCGCGGGCTTTGAAGTTCGAGATGTTCATCATTCCCATTATGGCCGAATTTGTCCGGTAGAAACTCCGGAAGGTCCGAATATCGGTTTGGTCGGACATTTGGCAACTTACGCCAAGATTAATGAATATGGTTTTCTAGAAACTCCTTATTTGAGAGTGTATAAAGAGATGGAAAATTCAGCGGAAAAATTGGTGAATCGGATTTTACGTGAAGATTTGGCTGGCGCTAAAGCTGGCACGCTGATTGACGAAAAATTGGCCGCTGAAATTGCTCGTGACAAGAAAATCAAGACAGTCAAAATCAAACCATGGGCGAGTCATGAAATTGAATATATAAATGCAACTAAAGAAGATCGAAAAACCATTGCCCATGCCAACATCAACATGGATGTACACGGCAATATTTTGGATGAAATTGTTGGCGCTAGAGTGAAAGGACACGCGACAGAAATTGAAGCGGAAAAATTGGATTACATTGATGTGTCATCCAAACAGATGATTTCGGTGGCGACTTCACTTATTCCATTCTTGGAACACGATGATGCCAACCGAGCCTTGATGGGTTCAAATATGCAACGACAAGCCGTGTCTTGTGTGAAACCGCAAGCTCCACTGGTTGGAACTGGAATTGAAGACAAAGCTGCGGCTGACTCCGGACAAGTGGTGATCGCGAAACAAGCCGGAGAAGTGGTGGAAGTTGATGCAGATCGCATCGTAGTGAAAGAAGAAGCTCCCGTGGCGGCGAAAAAACCGTTTGTCAAACGAGAATATATGCTGCAGACTTTTGTTAAATCAAATGCCTTCACTTCGATGAATCAAGTGCCGCGCGTGAAGAAAGGGCAAATGGTGAAGAAGGGTGAGATGCTAGCTGATGGCGCTTCGACTGATCATGGTGAATTAGCCTTGGGTCAAAATATTTTAATTGCCTTTATTCCATGGGAAGGCTCAAACTATGAAGATGCCATTATTATTTCTCAAAAATTAGTGGAAGACGACCGTTATAGCTCGATTCATATTGAGGATTTCTCAATTGATGTGCGAGACACAAAGCTGGGACCCGAAGTGATCACCCGAGACATTCCAAATATCGGTGAAGAGAGATTGAAGAATTTGGATGAAACCGGCATCATCAGAGTTGGAGCGGAAGTTTCTTCCGGCGATATTTTGACTGGAAAGATTTCTCCAAAGGGTGAAGGTGATTTGACGAGTGAAGAAAGATTATTGCGAGCAATCTTCGGAGAAAAATCAAGAGATGTTAAAGACAGTTCGCTATATTTGCCGCATGGAGAATATGGCAAGGTCGTGGATATTAAAATATTTTCTCGTGAACAAGGCGACAAGCTTCCAACCGGAGTTATTCAGCAAATTCAAGTTTCAGTGGCACAGTTGAAGAAAATTTCCGTTGGAGATAAACTAGCTGGTCGTCATGGAAACAAAGGTGTAATTTCACGAGTAGCACCAGTGGAGGACATGCCATATTTGCCGGATGGAACGCCAGTGGACATGATTTTGAATCCTTTGGGTATTGCATCCCGAATGAACATCGGACAGATTTTGGAAACTCATCTTGGTTGGGCAGCAATGAATCTTGGCTACACCGTAGCTACTCCGGCTCTGGAAGGAATCACTGAAGATCAAATTAAGGGAGAACTCAACAAGGCTGGTTTGCCGGAAACTGGAAAGATTAAACTGACAAATGGCCGAACCGGTGAGCAATTTGAAAATGAATCAACGGTAGGCGTGCAATATATAATGAAACTGCATCATTTAGTGGACGACAAAATCCATATGCGTTCCATCGGACCATACTCCTTAATTACTCAGCAACCTCTCGGCGGTAAAGCGCAATTCGGAGGACAGAGATTTGGAGAAATGGAAGTGTGGGCATTGGAAGGTTATGGAGCCGCCTATACTTTGCAGGAAATGTTAACCATCAAATCTGACGATGTAATGGGAAGAAGTAAAGCGTATGAATCCATTATTAAGGGTGAAGCGATAAAAAGTCCGAATCTTCCAACTTCTTTTAATGTACTTGTAAATGAATTAAAAGGTTTAGCGCTAAATGTAGAACTCATCGGCGTTAAAAAGGAAGAAGATGAAGAAGATGATAATTATCACTCATCTCGAGGATAGACATAAGTAAATTTTAAATTACAAAGTCTAAATTTTAAATAAATTTTAAATTTATAAATTACAAAATTTTGATTTAATCATTTCGATTTCATTTAAAATTTTAAATTTAAAATTGAAAATTCATAAACTATGGATCCTATTACAAAAGTAAGTGATTTCAATAGTGTGCAGCTGAAGCTGGCCGGTCCAAATCAAATTTTGGAATGGTCTCACGGTGAAATTACAAAACCGGAAACAATTAATTATCGAACGCAGCGCTACGAAAAAGACGGTCTTTTCTGCGAGAAAATCTTCGGACCATCGCGCGATTGGGAATGTTATTGTGGAAAATATAAAAGAATCCGTTATAAAGGAATCGTTTGCGATAAGTGTGGAGTGGAAGTTACTCGTTCCAGTGTGCGTCGTGAAAGAATGGGACACATTCAACTGTCTGTGCCAGTTTCGCACATTTGGTTTTTGCGAGGCGTGCCATCAAAAATCGGTTTGGCTTTCGGAATGAGCCCGCAAGAATTGGAAAAAGTTATTTATTTTTCCAACTATATCATCTTGAGCGTGGATGATGTCGCGCGAGACAAATCATTATCTCAATTGGAACAGGAATTTAAAACCAAGCAAAAAGAAATTTCCAAATTGGAAGGTGACGCCAAGGAAAACAAAACGGAAGAATTGAAAGGCATCTATCGCGTAGCCAAAGAAGAAATCAAGGGCTTGAAGAGATTCCAAATCATCACTGAAGTTGAATATTTTAATTTGTCGACTAAATATGGACAAGTTTTTTCTGCTAGCATCGGTGCTGAGGCTATCCGTAAGATTCTAGAAAATTTGGATATGAAAGCCGAAGTGGCATTGTTAAAAGAAGATTTAGCAAATGATGAAATTGTGGATAAGAAAAAAATTCTTAAACGAATCAAATTATTTCAAGGATTCATAAACGCTGATTTGCGTTTAGAATGGATGTTGCCAACAGTTATTCCAGTTATTCCACCAGATCTTCGACCGATGGTGGCTTTGGACGGAGGCCGTTTCGCGACTTCTGATTTGAACGATTTATATCGTCGAATTATCAATCGAAATAATCGTTTGAAGAAATTGATTGAAATCGGTGCGCCGGAAGTTATTACCCGCAATGAAAAGAGAATGTTGCAAGAGGCGGTGGATGCTTTGTTTGATAACAGCGCTCGACATGGACAAGTGAGTGTGACCGCGTCAACCGGACAAAGAAGAGCATTGCGATCTCTCGCTGACACTTTGAAAGGCAAGCAAGGTCGTTTCCGACAGAATTTGCTGGGAAAGCGCGTGGATTATTCAGGACGATCCGTTATCGTGGTTGGACCAAAATTGAAATTGCATCAGTGTGGATTGCCGAAGAAAATGGCTTTGGAATTGTTCAAACCATTCATTATTAACAAATTAATTGAAAGAGAATTGGCTTACAATGTCCGAAGCGCGGGTAAGATTGTGGAAGGTGAAGGTGAAGAAGCGTATGAAATTTTGGATGAGATCATTTCTCATCACTATGTTATGCTAAATCGCGCTCCGACCTTGCACAGACTTTCCATTCAGGCTTTTCAGCCGGTGTTGATTGAAGGCAAAGCCATTCAATTGCATCCGATGGTTTGTTCCGCTTTCAATGCTGACTTCGATGGAGACCAGATGGCCGTGCATGTTCCATTAACTGATAAGGCTCGCTGGGAAAGTGAAAACCTGATGCTTTCAAAAAGGAATTTATTGAAACCAGCCAGTGGTGAACCGATTATCTCTCCAACTTTGGATATGGTATTGGGTTGCTATTACATTACGCATATTGTGAAGGGTACCAAAGGTGAAGGCAAAGCTTTTTCAAGTTTTGATGAAGCGATTATGGCGTATGAATTGGGAAAGGTGGATGTTCGAGCGCAGATTAAGGTGCTTCATGAAGCTAAAATCTTGGAAACTTCTGTGGGCAGAATCAAGTTGAATGAAATTATTCCAACGGGCATCGATTATATCAACTATGAAATGACCAAGAAAGAACTAAAGCTTTTGGTAGCTAAAGTTTTGGAAGTTTGCGGAGCGGAAGAAACAGCTTTGTTCGCTGACAAGATTAAAGACTTGGGATTTTCTTCAGTGACTAAATCCGGAATTTCTTGGGGCATGGCGGATTTGACAGTGCCGTTGGCTAAGAAAGAATATATTAAGAGCGCGGAAGAAAAAGTGGAAATCATAAAGCAACAGTTTAATATGGGACTTTTGACGGAAGGTGAGCGAAAAATCCAAGTTATTGAAATTTGGAATGATACTAAGAATAAAATCACGGATGCGGTGCGAGCCGGCATTGATAAGGAAGGCCCGGTTCATTCGATGGTGTATTCAAAAGCTCGAGGTTCCGAATCAGTGGTGGTTCAGATGGCTGGTATGAAAGGTCTGATGGCCGGCCCAACCGGAGAAACAATTGAGTTGCCGATCAAGAGTTGTTTCAAAGAAGGTTTGAATGTGCTGGAATATTTCATTTCCACTCATGGAGCGAGAAAAGGTATGGCTGATACCGCTCTTCGAACGGCGACTGCTGGTTATCTGACCCGAAGATTGGTTGATGTATCACAGGATATTATTGTACGGGAAGAAGATTGTAAGGATAAAGTCGGTTCATATTTATATAAAGAAGATTCTGATAAGATTGGGCAAAGCTTTACCAGCCGTATTATTGGTCGAGTGGCCTTGGATGCGATTGCTGATCCAAAATCCGGAGAAATTATTGTTGGAAAAGGTATAATGATTTCTAAGGAACAAGGCGAAGCGATTGAAAAAGCTAATATTGCACAGATAAAAATTAGATCGCTGGTGTCTTGCAAGACTCCGCGAGGAGTTTGTCAGAAATGTTATGGATTGGATCTTGGACGCGGTCACTTGGTGCAAATGGGACAAGCGGTTGGAATCGTAGCGGCGCAAGCCATCGGTGAGCCAGGAACTCAGCTAACCATGCGTACCTTCCATGTCGGAGGTGTCGCTGGAACTGACATTACCCAAGGCTTGCCGCGTGTAGAAGAAATTTTTGAAGCCCGACCTCCGAAGGGAGAAGCGGTTATCTCGGAAGTGGATGGT
>Ga0210049_1004799_pt1 | contig 11741 bp, 8 predicted proteins | sample CryGeyCG2014_300_2_FD_183964 | JGI IMG/M metagenome (GOLD analysis project Ga0210049, IMG submission 183964) | Groundwater microbial communities from aquifer - Crystal Geyser CG06_land_8/20/14_3.00 (SPAdes) (version 2) | ecosystem: Environmental > Aquatic > Deep subsurface > Groundwater | place...
TGGTATTCCGGTTAGATGGGAGATTACTGATAAAGGAACAAGCGGCTGTACTAATGCTATTATTTCCAAAGGATTATTTGATGAGGAAATTAGTTTAGTGCCGGGGGAGACTAGTGTTAAAGAATTTACTCCAGAAAAACCAGGGAAATACAAATTCAGCTGCTGGATGGGAATGATTTCCGGAATTATAGAAGTAGTAGACACAACTAATAGCACCAAAAATTCACCAACTTCTTTAAATGGTTTGGACAGGAACGACGCTGCTGTCATTCCTTCTGGCGCTAAAGGATGTGGTTGTGGTGGGAGTAGTGGAATTTGCGGGCAGTGATAAAAATTGTCGCTTTAATTCCTAAAAAATTAAACATATGGAAAAACTAATTTTAAAAATTCAAGGCATGCATTGTGCTTCTTGCGCAGCTACCATTGAAAATAAACTCAGAAAAGAAAACGGTATTAAATCTGTCAATGTCAATTTTGCTACCGAGAAAGCTTATTTGGAAATAGACCCAGCAATAACTAGTATTGGCAAGGTTCAAAAGGTTATTCAAAATCTTGGTTATCAAGGTTTTGAAGATGTCCTTGAAAAAGCTGACCATCATCAGAAAATTGAGAGCGAGAATATTAAAAGATTAAAAAATATCTTTATTTTTTCTTTAATCTTAGGGTTACCCCTTTTTTATCTAACAATGGGGAAAATGATTGGTCTTCCACAGCCTCTTATCTCTGTCAGAACAGAAATTATCGTTCAGTTTGCAATTACCACTGCGGTTATGGTTCTCAATGCCAATATTTATATTTCCGGCCTCAAAAAATTAATCCAGAGAAATCCCAATATGGATTCTTTAATAGAAACAGGGACCCTGGCCGCCTATTTTTATAGCTTGGCAATTTCTATACTTTTTTGGCTAAACCCTGAGTCTCACCGGGAAACAAATTTATATTTTGAAAGCGCAGCCTTCATTTTAATATTTATCTCGCTTGGTAAATATCTCGAGGCAGCTACCAAAGGTAAAACCAGCGAGGCAATCAAAAAGCTGATTGGTCTTCAAGCCAAAGAAGCAACTATTATTCAAGGCGATAAAGAAATTAAAATTCCTATTTTAAAGGTAAAAGTAGGGGATATTATTTTAGTAAAGCCTGGAGAGAAAATGCCCGTGGATGGGGTCGTAATTGATGGCTATTCTGGAGTTGACGAAAAAGCAATTACTGGCGAAAGTATTCCGGTAGAAAAGAAAAAAGATGATGAAGTTATTGGTGCGACAATTAATAAAACAGGTGTTTTAAAATTTAGGACAACAAGGATAGGTAAAGATACGATGCTTGCTCAGATTATTAAAATTGTTGAAGAGGCAATGGGTTCTAAGGCGCCAATTCAACTTTTGGTTGATAAAGTTTCTTTTTATTTTGTCCCTGGGGTAATGTTGGTAGCGATTTTATCCTTTCTGACCTGGACAGCCTTAGGTCAATCGCTCCCCTTTGCTCTAATGGTTTTTGTAACGGTTCTCATTATTGCTTGTCCTTGTTCTTTAGGATTGGCAACTCCCACAGCCGTAATGATGGGGACAGGAATAGCCGCTCAAAAAGGAATTTTAATTAAAAATAGTAAGGCATTGGAAATGGCTCAAAAGGTGAATATGGTTGTTTTTGATAAAACAGGAACTTTGACCAAAGGAGAGCCAGTTATAACAGATGTTATAGAAGTTTCCAGTAGTAGCTTTAATATATTGCAACTGGCTGCCTCGCTGGAAAAAAATTCAGAACATCCCTTAGCTCAGGCAGTAATCAATAAGGCAAAAGAAGCAAAACTAAAATTATTCTCGGTTCAGCGTTTTCAATCACTTCCAGGCAAGGGAGTAGAAGCTATTTTTAATAACCAGAAAATTCTTTTGGGGACAAGAAAATTAATGGAAAATTGTCAGATTAATACAACGGCCATCGAAAATAAAATGCTAGAGTTAGAAAACCAGGGAAAGACAGCGATAATTTTAGCTGTCGATAAAAAAATCATTGGAATAATTGCCGTAGCTGATACTTTAAAAGAATATTCTCAAGAAGCAGTTAATATTTTGCACCAGTTAGGGAAGAAAGTGGCGATAATTACCGGCGACAATAAAAGAGTAGGGCAGGCGATAGCCAGAGAACTCGGTATCGATTATGTCTTGGCAGAAGTTTTGCCTCAGGAGAAAGCTAGTGAAATTCAAAAATTACAAAAGTATGGCAATATTGTGGCTATGGTGGGCGATGGTATTAACGATGCCCCAGCCCTAGCTCAGGCGGACTTGGGGATCGCCCTTGGTTCTGGCACTGATGTAGCTATTGAAACCGGAGAAATAATTTTAATAAAAGATGATTTAAGAGATGTTATTAGCGCAATTGATTTGAGTAGATTTACCTTAAATAAAATCAAGCAAAATCTCTTTTGGGCTTTCTTTTACAATAGTCTGGGTATTCCTGTAGCGGCTGGAGTTTTATATCCACTAACCGGCTGGCTTTTAAATCCAATGGTTGCTGCTGCGGCTATGGCATTCTCTTCAGTAAGCGTTGTTTCTAATGCTCTTTTAATGAAAAGATATAAGCCCAACCGGATTATTTCCAAATAAGCCTTTAATATTAGAGATAGTAAAACTAAAAACGCCAAGAGTGTGGCGTTTTTAGTTTTAGCAATTGTTAGACGAAGCTCGAACTTTTTTTCGAGCAAAAAATCTGACCGCTCGGGCGGGACAAAAAGCCTGCCTACGGCAGACAGGAAAAGGGGGTTGGGAGGAAAAGGCCACCGCACCAGAGCAAGCTCGGTGCGGGGTAAAAATTCCCTCCTCACCCTCTCTTTTCCGCCTTTTCACTATCTTAATAGCGGGTTCTGCGGTCACCGCCAAACCCGCGGCCGCCGCGGTCAAATCCACCTCGCCGAGGGCGAGACTCCTGCGGACGGGCTTCATTCACCGTAATAGTTCGTCCGTCAAGTTCTTTGCCATTGAACATTTCAATCGCCTTTTGAGCTTCTTCGTCGGACGACATTTCAACAAAACCGAATCCTTTGGAGCGACCGGACATTTTGTCGATGATAATAGTCGCCGATCCAACGGTTCCAGCCTTAGAAAACGTCTCTTTTAAGGTATTCTCGGTTGTCTCGTAAGACAACCCGCCTACATACAATTTTTTTGCCATAATGTTTTCCTTACATAATAATAAATCATAAGTAAGCCGACCTATCTTATTTTATCTCTTGAACTTACACATTATTTTATGTAAGGAAAGGGAAAATAAGAAGCTTACTACTTAATTCTGCCTTATTATTGATAAATAGTCAATTATTTACACCAAAATCATTTGTTCCAGTTGCTTTTGCAGGGGTTATAAAACTTCCGCTGCTTCCGCCCGCAATGTTTTGACTTTTTTGTAATACGATTTTACCCCGCTCACAATTTTGTCCTGCTTTTCTTCGCTTGGAAGAAAAACTAACTTTTTCAACACTTCGTAATCCAGCGTGGGGCGTACAAGCGATTACATTACCCTCAAAATTCTGAAAGTTTCGTCTGGTCGCAATTACTGAACGAAGTGCGCCTGCCCCGTAGTTAAATCAAAAGGATTTATACTACTGGGGAACCTTTTTTGAACAAAATCCTGATTCTAACCTTTAATTGCCGTCCTGCGGGCGGCAATCCCGCCCTCTAAGTTTTTAATTATATCATCTAAAAAAACAACGACTTTTTATTCTCAATAACCTGCTGAATTTTGAATTAAAAGCATAGAGGACGGGGTTCTTTTCGGAGCTGTTCCCACCCCAGTCCCGCTTCGCCTTGCGAAGTAAGGCGAAACAGGAGGACGTATGTCAATCTTCGTTTTTGTTTCGACTTGCTCTGGCAACTACTTTCCGATCCAGCTCTTTGAGATTTTTTTTACGGAGACGAATAGCCGAAGAAGTGATTTCAACAAGTTCATCATCTTTAATAAATCCTAAAGCTCTTTCTAAGGTCATTTCCGGAACTGAAAAAAGGCCGATAGCTTTGTCTGTGCTTTTATTCCTTATTCTTTTGCTCAAATTCTTTTCTTTCATGGGATTGGCGATAACATCGTAACCTTTTAGCGCTTCACCGATAATCATTCCTTCATAAACTTCATCACCCGGGCTAACAAATAAAGGCCCTCGTTGCTGCAAATTCCACAAAGAAAAAGAAAGTGCTCTACCATTACGATCGGCAATAATTGAACCACTTTCGCGGACAAGAATCTCTCCTTTATATGGTCTGTATTCCAAAAAATTATGGCTTATAATTCCTTGTCCTTTAGTCACGGCGACAAATTCACTGGCATAGCCCAGTAAACCACGGGTAGGAACTTCAAATTCTAGCATTGTGCTTTTCTCTTTCCTTATAATATTTTTTAATTCTCCTTTCTTCCTACTTAGGCTTCCAATAATAGAACCGTTGTATTCTTCCTGCGCTTCTATCACCACTTGCTCAATTGGTTCCATTAATTTCCCGTTTTCCTCTTTCATAATAACTTGAGGCCGGGCTAATTGTAATTCAAATCCCTCTCGCCTCATTTCCTCAACCAAAACCTCTATCTGCATTTCGGCCCTAGCCGAAACTCGAAAAGATTTCCCCTGCCCCGTCGGGAAATCCACTTTCAAACCGATATTAGTTTCTAATTCCTTTTCCAAACGATTTTTAATCTCCCTGATTGTCAAACATTTTCCTTCTCTTCCGGAAAAAGGAGAATCATTGACTAAAAACTCAACTGAAATAGTCGGCGGATCAATGGAAATAACCGGTAAAGACTCAGAATCTCTTTCCTGGCAAACTGTATCGCCAACATATATATTTGGCAGTCCTGATACCATAACAATATCACCAGCAACCGCCAGAGGCACCTCTTTTCTTTTAAGTCCTTCAAAAATAAAAATCTTGTTGATTGTTTCTTGGTTGACAGAACCATCGGGTTTCTTTAAAAAAACTGTCTGCCCGATTTTTATTGTTCCTTCATAAATTTTCCCCAAAGCCATCCGGCCCAAAAAATTGTCATAAAAAAGCTTAATCGCCTGGAATCGCAAAGGAAATGAATTACCGGACCTGGCAGGTTTGATTTTTTCTAAAATTAAATTAAATAAAGGCGTCAGATCAGAAGATTTATCACCTAAATCCCTGTAAGCAATTCCTTTTTTGGCATCGGTAAATATATAAGAAAAATCTAATTGCTCATTGTTCGCCCCCAGTTCACCAAATAAATCAAAAACTGCGCTCAGGGTTTCGTTGGGATTGGCGTTTGGTCTATCTACTTTATTGATTACTACAATAGGTTTTAAACCCAAGGCCAGCGACTTTTTAAGAACGAAACGGGTCTGAGGCATCGGCCCCTCGCAGGCATCGACCAAAAGTAAAACAGAGTCCACTGCGCGCAAAACCCGTTCCACTTCGGAACCAAATGCAGTATGGCCCGGAGTGTCAATTATATTTATCTTTGTATCCTTGTATTTTACTGAAGCATTTTTTGCGTAAATTGTGATGCCCCTCTCTTTCTCTTGAATATTGGAATCCATTACTCTTTCCGGCACTTCTTCCCTAACGCCAAAAACACCTCCTTGTTTTAAAAGGCCATCTACCAGCGTAGTTTTACCATGATCAATATGGGCAATAATAGCAATAGTTCTAAATTCCATATGAACTACCACGGCTAAAACCGCGGTATTCTCAGGCTTCGCCTCCCGCTTTTACGGCGTTCTACGACATCCCCTAAAAATTTTTGAAAAACTTTTCTTTCCCTGCCCGCGCTTCGCGCGGGCGAGGCGAAACTGCTAACGCAGTTTCGCTAAAAATAGATTCGCGCTAAGTTTAGTATAGTCGATTGGTCGGGGTGCCGGGAATTGAACCCGGGTCACAGACCCCCCATGCCTGCATACTACCGTTGTACTACACCCCGATTTTTGGTTCCACGCCTCCCTTAAGATGATGGACAAGCCGTCCCCTTACGTCATTTTGCTCCTATTCCCTTGGAACCAAAAATGATTTTTAAACTTTGTAGAGTCTTTTGATGCACTTGGTGCAGGCTTTAACTCTTCTGTCAGCCGGTAAGCCTAATTTTTTAGCAAATTCGGGTGGTAATTTTACCCACTGCAAATTTGGGTACTTTTTCTTTTTTGAAGTCGGGTTGTACTTGCCTCTTAACTTTTTTAGTGTTATAGTTTTAGTATAGGATTTCCCGCAAATAACACATTTTTTCATATTTTTATATTTTTTACCTTAGGATACTAACACATATCCTCTTTTTTTTCAATGGAGATTATAAATTCATTATTTCTCGGATTTATTTTTCTTTTCTCAGTGGTTATCCATGAGGTTTCCCATGGCTTTGTAGCCGATTCTTTGGGAGATCCAACAGCCCGCATTAACGGGAGACTCACTTTAAACCCCCTAAAGCACCTCGATCCCTTTGGCTCGGTTTTACTTCCTGGAATTTTATTTTTGTCAAGCCTTATTTCTGGCAGGGGGATTATCTTCGGCTGGACCAAACCCGTTCCGATTAACCCCTCTAATTTTAAGGATAAAAAATATGGAACATTAAAAGTGGCGTTGGCAGGCCCTCTCTCTAATTTTTTAATTGCGATATTGTTCGGAGCTTTAATCAGATTTATTAGAATTTATCAGACTACTTTTTTCCAAAATTTAGTTTTCTATTTTGGTTATATTGTCTGGATAAATTTAATGCTTTTTGTATTTAACCTTTGGCCGGCTCCTCCTTTTGATGGCTTCCATATTTTATCAAGGTTTTTACCTTTATCTTTTGAAAAATTTAGTATACTACTTCGTCAGAACTTTCTTCTCTTGTCGCTTGGTGCAATTTTATTTATGATGTTTATTGGCATACCCTTTGTTTGCCAGCCCCTTTTTAAATTATTAACCGGCTTTTCAATATGACGTCACAAATTGAAGAGATCAAAGATCGCCTCGATATAGCCCAGGTTATTTCAGAGTATATAAAATTAAAGAAAGTTGGAGCAAACTATAGAGCTCTTTGTCCTTTCCATTCGGAAAAGAACCCCTCTTTTTATGTATCTCCTTCTCGGCAAATTTGGCATTGTTTTGGATGCGGAAAAGGAGGTGACGTGTTTAAATTTGTAATGATGATGGAAGGGACGGAGTTTAAAGAGGCTCTGGAAATTTTAGCAAAGAAAGCAGGAGTGGAAATTAGAAGAGAGCCAATCCAAACAAGGACCGAAAAACAAAGAATTTTAGATATATGTGAATTGGCTACTAAGTTTTTCGAAAAGCAGCTTGGCGAGACAAAAACTGGTAAAAAAGCCAAAGAGTATCTTTTATCTCGAAAAATTTCCCAAGAGTCTATTGAAAAATGGCGGTTAGGATACGCGCCTAATACTTGGCGAGGCCTTTCTGATTTTTTAGTTTCCAAAGGCTACAAAAGAACAGAAATTGTCAAAGCAGGCCTGGCGGTAGAATCTGAGGACAAAGAAAAATCAACGCCCTATGATAGATTTAGAGGAAGGATAATGTTTCCGATTTTCAATCTCCAGGGACAGGTAATTGGGTTTGGAGGGCGGACTACCGAAGATATAAAAACAATTACCGGAAAAGAACTATCTAGTACGCAGCATCCGGAATCTAAATATATTAATACGCCCAATACTTTAGTTTATAGCAAAAGTCGAATTCTCTACGGGGTCCACGAAGCAAAAACAGAAGTTAGAAAAAAAGATAACTGTATCTTAGTTGAGGGTTATACCGATGTCATCCTGAGCTCCCAAGAAGGAACTAAAAATATAGTTTCTACTTCCGGGATAACCTTAACTCCTTATCAATTAAAAGTTCTCTCGCGTTACACTAAAAATTTTATCCTCGGATTTGATATGGACATTGCCGGAGAAGCAGCTACCCAAAAAGGCATTGACATTGCCCAATTTCAAGGATTTAATATAAAGATTGTCTCTTTGCCTGAAGGAAAAGATCCGGCTGATGTCATTAGTGAAAATCCTGGAAGATGGCAAAAATTAATAGAGACTTCTCAAGAGATTGTTAATTTTTATTTCCAGAAAGCCCTTAAAGGATTTAACAAGAAAACCCTGGAGGGAAAGAAAGAAATCTCCAAACTTCTCTTGCCCTTTATCGCCAGGATTCAAAATAAAATTGAACAAGCCCACTGGATTAAAGAACTGGCCAAAGAATTAAATGTTAAAGAAGAGGCAATTTGGGAAGAAGTAAAAAAGACTGCCAAAGAACAAAAAGTAGGCACTGAAATTCCCGAAACTCCAGAAATAGAAGAAAGAGAGAAACCTAAGACCCGCCAAAGATTGCTAGAAGAACGGCTTTTAATGTTATTTTTAAAATTTCCTGAAGAAATTAGAAAAAGTAAGGAGATTCTGAAATTTTCATTTGAAGAAGGCGAGAAACTTTTTCAATCTCTGAGAGGAGGAGAAAAACTTCCGAAAGACCTTAGTGAATTTATTTCTCTGCTTGAGCTACAATATGAATTTGAAAGAGAGAAGGGAGAAATTAATCCCGAACAGGAGATACAATTTTGTATAAACTCGCTCCAGAAATTTTCTAAAGATGAAAAAATTAGAAAAATTATAAACGAGCTTAAGATAGCAGAAGCAGCGGGCGATAAGAACAAAATTTCAAAATTATTAAAAAAAATAAGTCAACTATGAAAAGAGGTTTTAAAAAGAAAAAAAAGAAAACTTCTAAAAAAGGAAAAACTGGAAAATTATTAAGAAGAAAAAAAATTATAAAGAACCAAAAGAAAAGGAAAAGAGATAAGAAAGTTAGAAAGATTCTCAAAAAAAAGAGAAGGACCGCTCCTAAAATATTTAAAAAGAAAATATTTAAAAAAAGAAAATTAAGAGGAGTGAAAAGGAAGAAGAAAGCCAAACGGAAAACCCTTTCTCCAAGACGGAAACCCAAGGAGAGAAGAAAAAAGAAAGAAGCAATCCAGATAAAAAGAACCCAAATAAAAGAAGAGGCTATTAAAGAACTAGTAGAACGAGGGAAATCTCGCGGATTTGTTACTTTCCAAGAAGTTCTCAAATTCTTTCCCAAAGCCGAAGAAGATATTCAAGGTCTTGAAGAAATCTACCAGATTTTAGAGAACGAAGGAATTAAAATCGAAGACTCTACAAGATTTGTCCCCGAAGCGGAAGAGGAATTATTAGCTCCTCCAGCACACGTTCTAGAAATAGATTCCATTCAAAACTATCTAAGAGAAATTGGGAAATATCCTCTTTTGAATTTTAAAGAAGAAAAAGACCTTGCCAAGAGGGTGGAAAAAGGAGACAAATCTGCCAGGAACAAACTCGTCAGGTCAAATCTTAGACTGGTTGTTTCTATCGCCAAAAAATATATTGGCAGAACTGCTCATCTTACCTTCCTTGATTTAATTCAAGAAGGAAATCTTGGACTTTTTAAAGCTGTTGAGAAATATGATTGGCGGAAAGGTTTTCGATTTTCTACTTACGCTACCTGGTGGATTCGTCAGTCCATTACCAGGGCCATTGCCGACCAGGCGCGCACCGTCCGTTTGCCAGTTCATATTGTCGAAAGTCTCTCAAAATACAATAAGATTAAAAGAAGATTACTTCAGGAATTAGGACGCGAACCATTAGCCGAAGAAATCTCTGCCGAGATGCAAGAAGAAATTCGGAAAGTGAAAAATTTAGAACAAGTCAGCCAAGGGACTATTTCCCTTGAACAACCAATAGGAGAAGAAGAGCAGGAAGGAACAATCGAAGAATTTATTGAAGATAAAAAAACAACTCCTCCTACTGAGACAACTAGCCTTTCCATTTTAAGAGAACAAATTAAAGAGATATTGCAGGATTTAACTCCAAGGGAGCAAAAAATTTTAAAGATGAGATTTGGTCTTGATGACGGAATACCCCACACCTTAGAAGAAGTTGGCCAAGAGTTTAATGTCACAAGGGAGAGGATTCGACAGATTCAGCAAAGAGCCCTTGAAAAAATTAAAGAGAACAAAAAAGCCAAAATGTTGAAGGAATACTGAAGCTAGGAAACTGAGAAATAAAAAACAAAGAAATAATTAGAAATTAGTTTAGAACCCAAGGAATTAGTTGATTTTTAAAGACAATTTTATATAATTATCTACGCTCCTAATAAGCTATATTCTAGGGAGCTAAAACCATTCCGGTGTAGCGCAATGGTAGCGCAGCTGCCTGTTAAGCAGTTGGTTGTAGGTTCGAGTCCTACCACCGGAGCAAATTAGCCCGAGATTTTCTCTCTCGGCCTTTTTTGTTAGAATGAAAAAATTAAAGGAAAAGCAATGATAAAAAAAGAAAACAATTTTAATGTAGCCGTTGTTGGCGCTGGACCCGCCGGAATGATTGCTGCGGGGAGGGCAGCGGAATTAGATGCTAAGGTTATTCTCGTAGAGAAAAATAAAAAACCTGGCAGAAAACTTCTTTTAACGGGCAAAGGTAGATGTAATATAACCAACGCAGAATTTAATCTAAGAAAATTAGTGGAGAATTACGGCGGGAAAGGAAGATTTCTTTTCCATGCTTTTTCTGCTTTTGGACCGAGAGACGTTATTGCTTTTTTTGAAAAATTGGGTTTAAAAACAAAAACAGAAAGAGGGAAAAGAGTTTTTCCATTTAGCGACAAGTCAGAAGATGTATTAAAAACACTGATTAAGTATTTAGTAAAAAATAAAGCGAATATAGTTTACGATTCAGAAATCATTGGAGTCAACTATCAAAATCATAAAATTAAAAAATTGATATTGAAAGATGGAGAAATCAAGGCCACAAATTATATTTTTTGCACAGGCGGGAAATCGTACCCTTTAACTGGTTCAACCGGAGACGGATTCAGATGGGCTAAGGATTTAGGACATCATATTAAGGAATTGTCTCCTGCTTTAGTTCCTATAAAAACAAAAGAAAGTTGGGTCAAAGAGTTGCAAGGTTTAAGCTTAAAAAATGTTGAGATAAGTATTTTCCAAAAAGGCAAAAAAAAGAGCAGTGAATTCGGAGAATGCTTATTTACACACTTTGGCTTAAGCGGTCCTATAATTTTGGACATAAGCAAGAAAGTCGGGGAATTTTTGAGGAACGGAGAGGTTAAAATATCCCTTGATTTAAAGCCGGCCTTAGATTTTGCAAAATTAGACGGGAGAGTTCAAAGGGATTTTAAAAAATACCAAAATAAATCATTTAAAAATTGTTTGACCGATCTTCTGCCTCATAAATTAATTCCCATAATTGTGAAATTTTCCAACATAGATCCAGAAAAAAAGGCAAACAGCATAACAAGAGAAGAAAGGCATAATCTGGTAAAATTATTGAAAAATCTTGAGATGACGGCAGGAGGACTCTTGGGTTTTGATTCAGCAATAGTTACAAGTGGTGGGATTTCTTTAGAAGAAATAGATGACAAAACAATGAAGTCGAAAATAATTAATAATTTATTTTTTGCTGGTGAAATTATTGACATTGATGGTCCGAGTGGCGGATTCAATCTTCAAAATTGTTGGAGTACGGGTCATCTAGCTGGTGAAAATGCGGCAAAATAAAATTATTGAAATTTCAACAAAGGTCTGAAAACTTTTTTAATTTTCTGCCCGAGAGTTTTTCTCTCGGGGTTTTGTATCATCTAATTAAGGGAGCCAAAACAAAAACCCCGCGAGAATTTTGCGGGGTTTTTTCATTCCAGATTAGTAGCGTTCGGATCTTTGTGGTCTTCGTTTAGCGTGACACTCTCTACAGTATAGTGGTCTGT
>Ga0210049_1004804_pt1 | contig 11729 bp, 16 predicted proteins | sample CryGeyCG2014_300_2_FD_183964 | JGI IMG/M metagenome (GOLD analysis project Ga0210049, IMG submission 183964) | Groundwater microbial communities from aquifer - Crystal Geyser CG06_land_8/20/14_3.00 (SPAdes) (version 2) | ecosystem: Environmental > Aquatic > Deep subsurface > Groundwater | place...
TTTCCAATTTAAAAGCGTTAAGTTTTAAAACATGAAAGCCTAAATCAACAAGAACACTTCATGTAACAGAAGGCATGACATTGGCAGCAGCAACACTTAAACAATTATGGAAAAACGAGTATTTCCAAACAGCGATAATGATTATCTTAATGATAGTAATAGTTTTTGGTTTCTGGTATGGCTCGCAACTAGTGTTAAACACGCACTATCCGGCGCTGGCTGTAGTTTCTGGAAGTATGCTACCAACATTAAATGTGGGCGACGTGATAATAGTTCAAGGAGTACCTGCAGCCCAAATAAACGCCAATTATACGTCAGGGGACATAGTTGTTTATAAAATCCTTTATAAAAGGCCAGACGGCACTGAGACTGAGAAACTCATCGTCCATAGAGCAGTTGAGAAAGTGCCAAACCCTGATGGTACTTGGACTATTACCGTAAAAGGAGACAACAACGATGTATCAGATTCACCGTTTCATGAGACCTACCTTATTGGAAAAGTAATAGCAAGAATTCCAAACGTAGGTAACTTTGTTTTATTCGTTAATGCGCTGGGAAATTTTTACTACTTCGTCATCATAATAATCATTATAATTAATATCTTATTCTCATTATTCTTCGACACCAATGAGAAAAGGGAACCTGTGAATGAAGAGCCTCGTGAAGAAAAGAAATTATTTGGAAAACTGGATATTAAGACAGTTTTTAAAGTTCTAAAGATAATTTCCTTTCTAATCTTAAATGTACTTCTTATAGGTTTCATAATTTTTAGTTTATTTGGAAGCTTTACTTTTTGGCAACCAGGCGCAGATATGGTAGATAAGCATGTAACTATTCGCGGCATGTACTCTGACTGGCAATATCAAGCAAGCTTTAGATCTCCTCAAGGACAAGCATTTCTGTCTCAAGGTTTCTTGACGTACCAGATTAATTGCTCGGTAAATGGGGCTATACGACCAGGTGTTCCGACATTCTCGTGGATGCAAGTTTCAATTTTGATTCTCGTATTCCTCAACCTTTGGATGGCAAATAAATTTTTACATCTGGATAAAAGACTTAGAACAAGGTTGAAACTTAATTCTATATATAAGTAAATGCTAATTTTAGAATATGCAGTTTTTATCACAAAAATCAAGTTTAAAGAAGTCAATAAAAAATCATGGAAAAAAAATCTTAAAAGTTCTTATACTTTTAACGGCAATTGCCATAGGATTTCTAGGCTTTTGGTTTGCTTCAAAGATTATATTAAACACTGAATACCCGATATTACCAGTTTCCTCAAGTAACATGTGTGTTTTTCAACTTAATTGTGATGGTTTGATGCATCCCTTTGAACGTACGTTGCACGTAGGGGATTTAATAATAGTTCAAGGAGTGAATGCTATGAGTGTTAGAGTTGCATATCCCAACAGTGACATTTTGGTTTTTCATTCTTACGATAATGGTGGGTTAGTCATAACTAGGGTAGTAGCGAAAGAAGAAAGAAATGGCATAGTCTATTTTAGAACGAAAGGTGATGGAGTAGGGGTTCACATGTAGCCTGAGATGCCAAGCGTATCTGAATGTGACCGATGGTATGATTATCGTGAAAATTACACATGGCATGGTATGATTTCTGAAAAGCTTTTGGTTGGTAAGGTTGTTTTTCGAATTCCTTGGGTTGGGCACATTGCGCTTTTTATGCAGAACTCTTCTGGAATATTCATAATAGTCGTTTTAATAATTATTATATTAATTGTCGAGTTTGCTATTCCAACATTTACAAGTAAAAAAGCTAAAACTAGACCGAAGAAAAGTGTGGAAAATGCTCTTGAAACCTAAGGTTTTATAAACGGTATTTAAGCATTCACTATATTAAGTGATGTTTCATGCCAAAATCTAAAGCCATAATAAACATCGAAAACGTTGTTGCTTCCGCAACCCTAAACCAGAAAGTTGATTTAAACGCTATTGTGAAGGGTTTTCCAGGCGTAGAATATCGTCCAGAACAGTTTCCCGGACTAGTATTCAGGCTTAAAAGGCCGAAGACAGCTACCTTAATTTTTAACTCTGGAAAAATGGTTTGCACAGGTGCAAAGTCGGAAAAGGAAGCCCGCAGGGCAGTTATAAAAGTTATTAAAGAACTGAAAAAAGGTGGAATAATTATCATTAGCAAACCGGAGCTAAAGATACAAAACATTGTTGCTTCTGCAAGTCTAAGCGGTATGATAGATTTGGAGAAGGCAGTTTCCACGCTTGGAAAAACGATGTACGAGCCGGAACAGTTTCCAGGCTTAATTTACAGAATGGATGAGCCCAAAGTTGTTATACTGTTGTTTGCGAGCGGGAAACTTGTTTGCACTGGGGCGAAGAAAGAACAGGACGTTTATGACGCGGTGCATAAGCTCCACAACATATTGGAAGAGCAAGAACTCATATTCTATGAATAACCTTACTCCAGCCTTCAATTACTCTTTATACTTTTTTTTAATTTGCTTCAAAATGGTTTTTAACTGCTCTTCCTCTATTGCTCCTATTTCATACAGCTTGTTGGCTATCTCGCTGACATTAAGCAGTGCATGAAGCTTTATTCTGCTTTTCTCTAGTTTTTCTCTTCCACCTTCCTCCCTGTCTAGAAGCACAACAGCATCAGCCACTACGCCACCCTCAGCCATTATGGCTTTCGTCGCTTTTCTTAGAGATAAACCGGTTGTGATTAGGTCGTCAATTAGTAGGACATGGTCCCCGGGTGCGAGGGTTCCTTCTATTCTTCTTTGTCTTCCATGGAGACGAACGCCTTTGCGGACGTATAGAAATGGTTTTTGTAAATTATATGCAATTAGGGATGCAAATGGTATGCCTGCAACTGGAATTCCTGCCACCCTGTCAAAAGTTTTGTCACCTATTTCCTTTTTTATGAAGCCTACACAGAAATCACAGACTTTTTTAAAAGCATCTGGGAAACTTGGAACTATCCTTAAGTCTATATAATAGGGGCTTATTTTTCCGCTTGAGAGTTTAAAAGCTCCGAACTGTAGGGCACCTATCTTGTTTAGAATTTTGCAGATTTCCACTTTCATGGTTTCGTTGCTTTTTTGGGTTGGCAATGTTTCACGTCCGTTTAGAAACTTGATAGATTTTGCCGACTTCGGGAATTAAGCAGGTGACTTTTGGCATTTCTTTCTTTAGAATTTCAGCGAACTTCTTTTGGTCTGCTGTTGAACCCGTGTGGTATGGAACCGCCACTTTAGGTTTCGTTAATCTTGCAATGTCAACGCCCGTTTCTGGCGATGTGCCAGGCGCGATCCCAACGGTGCAGAAAACAACATCAAGTTTTTCCCTTTCACCAATGGCTGCCATCTCTGGAAATGGTAGACTATCCGCTGTGTGGAAAACTTTGACGCCGTCTTCGCTTGTTATTACAAAAGATACAGGCGTAGCTGCTGGATGGTTACATTTTTCAGTCTTCACAGAAACTTCTCCAATCTTCACCTCCGAACCTTGCTGAACTTCATCCAATTTTTCTGGAGGAATTACGTTTCGCAATCTTCTTGCAGATGTTGGGTCAGCCACAACCACGCATAGTGTTTGTTTATGGATTTCTAAAACAAGGGACTGGTCAAAATGGTCATAATGTTCATGCGTAATCAAAATTGCGTCAACATTTTTGAAGTCTCGAGGTTTAACATCCACGGGGTCTACTACGAGTGTTTTTGAGGGGGTTTTAATGGTTACTCCAGCATAACGGTTAAACCATACAAACAAGATTTCGTTTTTTGCAGGAGATTTTTTGATTGACATGTTTAGTTCCTCACAGTTGTTAATTATCGGGCTTGGGTTTTAAAGAACTTGTGCTGTTGTCGAATAATTTAAAGAATGCAACGTGGAAACATATTGAATAAGCATGGTGTATCCTCGTTTTGTTAAGGCTTAATAATATGGTCCCATGAGCTTCACTTTTCTTTCCAGAACCAGCGAATCTTCAAATATGAGGCTTAGTTTCTGCATGTATACGTATTAGCATTACTAATACTCTTTGTGTTTTTTGGTAATGCTTAATAGTTGCTGTTTGCGTGTTTTCATATTCATAGTGATGGTTCATGGTTGATGTTTGGCTTCCCTACGGAAAAACAGAGGTCTGTGTGAGGGTTCCAACACAAAATTTTCTGGGTTTAATAGAACCTAAAGAGAAGCCTGGCGTACTAGACGCTAGGGCTGAGATTGAAAGGGCTTTAAAAGAGCCTGTTGGTTCTAAAAAGTTAAGTGAAATTGTTAAGCCCGAACATAAAGTGGCAATAGTTGTTGATGATGCGACTAGACCTGCTCCAAGCCATCTGATGGTTCCGCCAATACTTGATGAGTTAAACATGGCTGGTGTTAAAAATGAAAATATAACGATAATTTTTGGTTGTGGAACGCATAAGGCTGTTAAAAATGAGGAAGTTGTTAGGCTTTTGGATGAAGCTGTTCTTAACCGTGTGAAAGCCATAAGCCATGACTGCAAGGCAGAAGACTTGGTTTATGTAGGTACAACTCAGAAACATGGAACAAAGGTCTACTTAAACCGCATTTTCGCCGAGGCAGACGTAAAAATTCTTACAGGGGATGTTTGTTTTCACTATTATGCAGGTTATGGTGGTGGGAGAAAGAGCGTTTTACCAGCGGTTTCAGGTGAGGAAACAATAAAGCATAATCACGCCATGCTTCTGCATCCAAACGCAAAAACAGGAGTTTTGGAGGGAAATCCTATTCACGAGGACATGGTTGAAGCCGCAAAACTGGCTAAGGTAGACTTCATTTTAAACGTTGTAACTAACAGTAAAGGTGAGGTCGTCAAAGCCTTCGCGGGCGATTTAGAACAAGCCTTCTACGAGGGCGTTAAAGTTGTTGACGAAATGTACCGCATACCCGTAGACCGTAAAGCAGACATAGTTGTTGTTAGTCCAGGCGGGTATCCAGCAGATGTAAACCTCTTCCAAGCCTACAAGGGTGTTGACAGCGCCCTTGAAGTCGTCAAACGTGGCGGCGTGATAGTTTTATTGGCTGAATGTTCACAAGGGCATGGAAACCAGGTCTTTTATGATTGGATGGTTAAGTTTAGCGATATAAAGGCTGTTGAAAGGGAAATTAAGCGTAATTTTGTTTTGGGCGGGCATAAAGCATATTATTTGTTGAAAGCGTTGCAAAACCATCAGATTATTTTGGTTTCACTGATGCCAGACTATTATGGCACAAACATTTTCAAATTGAAAACGGCTAGGGCGGTGAATGACGCCTTAAATGAAGCTTTTAAAGTTGCTGGTAAAAACGCTAAGGTTTGGGCGATGCCCTATGGAAACTTTACACTGCCAGAAGTTAAGGCGAGTGAGGGGCAAATGCCTCCTCAAAGCGGTTAAATAGGAAAACTGGTTAATCCCTCTAAGCTGGATGGGAGAAGAAATCTTGCAAAAGACTTTCAAACTGCGGAAATTCGTCCAGAATGACCTGCGAAGTGTAGTGCATATTAACAGTGTTTGTCTACCAGAAAATTATACGGACTACTTTTTCATCGATTTGTATCAAAGATTTCCCGAAACTTTCATCGTTGCTGAGGAAAATGGGGAAGTTATTGGTTATATAATGTGCCGCGTAGAACTGGGCTTATCAAATTTTGGTTTTAGTGGCGTAATTAAGAAGGGGCACATTGTTTCGGTGGCTGTTCTGCCTCAATACAGGCGCAAGGGGATAGGACAAGCTTTGATCACTGAAGCCATGGAAGGCATGCGCTTACACAATGCGAAACAATGCTTTCTAGAAGTAAGAACAACCAATACGCCAGCAATTGACCTTTACAAGAAGCTGGGATTTCAAGTTACCCGCACAATCCACGGCTACTACGCTGACGGAGAAGGCGCATACGTGATGAGTTGCGAACTCCGGTCAAAAAATAAGTGAATGAGACTAGATGCGTGTGTATTCTGCTTTTTCGTTCATGTAATTTATTGCTTGAAGCACAGATTTTGCAAGCCCCAACAAACTAAGAAGCATAGCAATCGCCAAAAACAATCGAAGATCAACCATCAAACTTACATTTTGGAATGTTAAGCCAAATATCCCACCTTTCAACGAGAATATCAAATAGCCAATCACGAACAGTGCCTTAGCCACATTAAAAAAGTATTGAAAGATTGTTCCGGAAGCAAGTTCTCCAACAATCATTAATAAGATATACACCATGACAAAAGTTTCAATCATCTGCTGGAAACCGGGAACCATATCCGAAATTGGAGCCAAAAACATCCATAAAACAAAGTAGATTGCGTAGAAAAGAATCCCTTTCACAGTTGCCTTTAAAGCCTTAAACGTAAAGTTCCGAATTTTCTTCTTGAAATTGTTACCGGTGTCAGCCATAGGGAATCACCAAAGGACCATAATCAAATATTGAAGTAGAAAAATAGACTTCAAACCGCCCAGTCGGAGTCGTTCCAGTCATCGAAACATAAAACTCTATGAACCCGTTATAAGGCGAGTTGCCATAAGCTTCTAGGCTTGTTCTTCCTCTGCCCACTCGCGCACCAGTGCTATTATACATTCGGATTCGCATATCGCCAACCAAATCAAAAAAGGCGTGATTTTCAAAGCTTATTGGAATCGTAACCCTAAAGTGAGTAAGATTATACGGCGCATATGCAGGCTCGCCTAAAGTGAAATTGTATAGTGGTGCACCCCAAGGCATGGAAAAATTTGTTGAAGCTTGAACTGGAATCACGTCCGCAATTCTCATGCTTACTGCTTCATAGATTTTCAATTCAGTATCATTGAACAAGTAGTTTTTGTCCTGCTGCAACAAATCATTAAGATCTATCGTCATGTTGTGAGTTATGGTCACCACATCGTTTTTCTTTATAACAGGTACAAACGTGGATCCACGCGTGATGGTGAAGCCTTCTTTATCTGAGATTTCAGTTGATATGTTGAAAGAGCCTATGTTGTAAAAGCCACTGTTTGCAATTGACACCGGCAGAGAGAAAACTACTTTATTGTCTGAGGTTACATCCATTTGCGGTTCGCCAAAATCGAAATGCACATCTTTAACAGAATAAACTGCAGAAACGAAAAAAGCAATTAGGAATATCCAGAAAAACGTTGTGGCTATGCCTATCATTCGAATTGGTACTCGCATGGCTGCCCCTTTTCCAGCGTCTAATACACGAATTTATTGATTGGATGGTTGCGGTGAAGAATCGTTTTTCTGCGGTTCTTTTGGCTCTGGTTGCGGTTGCGGAACTTGCTCTGGAGGTATAACCACAATTTCTGGTTCTGACGGTTTAGCTTCTGGCTTGGTTTCTGGCTTAGCTTCTTCCGGCGGTTTTTCTGCTTTTGCCTTCTGAGGTAATGGTAATGGTTTTTGCTGAGGTGGGATCGGCTTTTGCGGAGCAACAGTCGGCATCTGTGGCGTATGGGCGATTAGTGTCACTCCCCTTATCGTTAATAGCGAACCTATCCAACCCATTACTCCAAGATACATTATGCGTATGCAAGTCGCAATCAAAGGCGCCAATGCTTCGCCGAATGTTCGCACCAAATCTTCAGAAGCTACTATCGATAGGCTCTGGGTTAGGAATCCGTAGGCGCTTACGAAAGTGCCTATTAGTAGGGCTACACCTATCATCAGCACCGTAATTCCGGAAAGGGCTATTTTGTCTCTAAAGTTTTTGAACATGGCATTTGCCTCTCGGTTAATGGAATGTAGAGATTGAATATTAAATCTTCCGAAACATTAAACAGAATCCAAACTAGCTATCAATAATCAAAAACAAAAATAAACAGAAAAATAGTGGTTGAAACTAAGGCAACAAACCAAGTTTCTGATAAATCTTCTGTTTGTTCTCTTCAACCTTCTTTTGGACATCCATGAAAATGTTGTTTCCATGCGAGTCAATAGCAACAGCCAACGGACCAAACTCCTCAACTTCGAAAATCCACATGGCTTCAGGTGTTCCCAAATCAAGCCACTCGACACTCTTGACGTTTTTTATGGCTCTTGCAGCCAATATTGCAGCTCCACCAGTGAAAGCACCATAAACAGCACCATATTTAGCCATTGCATCAGTTGTCTTCTTCCCCATTCCACCCTTGCCAATTACTACTCGAACCTTGAAGTTTTTGATGAACTCATCCTCGAAAATGTCCATCCTCGTGCTTGTTGTTGGACCTGCAGCAACAGCAATCCATTTTTCTCCTTCCTTACTCACAACTGGACCACAGTGAAAAACGGCTAGTCCTTCAAGGTCTATGGGTAAGGGTTTTCCCTGTTTAAAGTATTCTAAAGCTCTCCTATGCGCTTGGTCTCTTGCGGTTACTATTGTTCCAGTTACGTAAAGCACATCGTTCACTTTGAGTTTACGGATTTCTTCCTCCAAAATTGGTGTCTTAAATTTGTAAACAGCCATTCTTTTTCACCTCACCATTTTATTTTATGCGTTAAATATTCAACCGTTCCATCCGCGTTAATCCTCGCAGAAGCTCTTCTAGCAGCCCAGCAATTGAAAGCAACAGCTGCAGGAAAAGATGCCGGATGCCTAAAAGCATAATCCACATGTACGCCTAAAACCGTGGTTTTTCCGCCTAACCCCATTGGGCCAATTCCAGTCATGTTTGCAGCTTCAAATATTTCTTTTTCAAGTTTGGCGATTTCTGGGTCTTGGTTAGGTTCGTTTAAGGGTTTTAGCAGTGTCTTTTTAGCTAGTTTCATGGCTATGTCTGCTCCGCCCCCAATTGCGACGCCTAAAATGTTCGGTGGACACGGTTTGGCGCCAGCACTTATAACAGCGTCAACAACGAACTTCTTCAATCCTTTAATTCCTTCCCCAGGCACGAGCATTCCAGTCACGCAAACATTTTCTGAGCCTCCGCCCTTTGTCATGACGGTTAGTTCTAGGCTGTCTCCGGGCACAATTTCCCAGTGCAGGAACGGTATATATCTTCCAGTGTTGTCTCCACTGTTCTTCTGAGTGAATGGGTCAACAGAATTTGGTCTTAGAGGAACTTCTTTTGTGGCTCTCCGCGTCGCACTTGTTAACGCTTCTTCAATCTTGTCGAGGTCCTTTGCTTTGGCACCAGCCTTAACATAAAATATTATTGTACCCGTGTCTTGACATACTGGAGCCTGATATTTTTCGGCAAGTTCAATATTATCCAAAATTGCTTTTAGTTGCGTTTTGCCTGTTTCGCTTGTCTCTTCGGCATATGCCTTTTTCAGTGCCTGTTTAACGTCTTCTGGCAAGTAGATTACTGCCTGTTTTAAAATGTTAAAAGCAACATTTTCCACAATTTTTGCTGTTTCCAACGTTTTTCCCTCTTTTGTTTGTCGGTTTTATGAATAATTCGTGTACTTATATCTTGTCTTGTATTATCCACAAAACTTAAGATAATTTTCAAGTGACTAATGCTTATGAAGAGCGGAAGACTGTAGATGTTAAGCCGTTTCTGTCTTATCACTTTAACTTATCTCTCCATGGGCTAGGCAATATCATGTTTCGTGTGTTTTAAATATGGCTTAACCTAACTCTTTCATAAGTTACAAGAGGAGAAATGGTTTGATGGCTGAGGAAGAGCGAGTAGAAGGCGCTGTCAAGAAAAAGTACGAGTTTTTGGAGGACCTTCCAGGGATTGGTCCAGCTACCGCTCAGAAACTGCGGGAGTTGGGGTTTCACACGGTTGAATCATTGGCTATGGCTACTGCTCGAGAGTTGGAGCCTGCAGGCATCAGCGAGAAAAAAGCCTTCGCCATTATCGAGGCTGCACGTTCTTCGATCAGTGTTGCTTTTGTTCGGGCGGATGAGCTTCTCAAGATGCGTCAAAGCGTTTTGCGTTTAACAACTGGTAGTAAACCCTTAGACAGAATGGTTGATGGCGGGTTAGAAACACAGACTATAACCGAGTTTTATGGCGAGTATGGCACTGGAAAAAGTCAGATTTGCCATCAGTTATGCGTGAATATTCAGTTGCCTCCTGAAAGGGGTGGACTCAGCGGCGCTGCATTGTATGTTGATACTGAGAATACTTTTAGAACCGAGCGGATTGTGCAGATGGCTAGGCATTTAGGGCTTGACCCTGAACAGGTTGCTAAGAACATTATTTATGCTGAGGCGTATACTTCTGATCATCAAATGTTTCTTCTCGACAATGCTGATGAAGTGATTAAAGCGAATAATGTGAAGCTTATTATTGTTGATTCTTTGACTGCCCATTTTAGAAGCGAGTATCTCGGGCGTGAGATGTTAGCTTCTAGGCAGCAGAAGCTGAATAAGCACATGCATAAGATTATTCGTTTGGCTAGGGCTTTTAATGCTGTAGCAGTTGTGACGAATCAGGTTATGGCTAAGCCAGACGTGTTTTTCGGAGATGCTGTTTATCCCATTGGCGGTCACATAGTTGGGCATACGAGCCACACGCGTATTTATCTGCGGAGAGCTGCCCATGGTCCTGTGCGGATTGCCCGTTTGGTTTCAAGTCCATATTTGCCCGAGGGTGAGGAAATATTTAAAGTAACTGAGAACGGCATAGAGGATGTTTCTGAAGAAGAGAAATCGAAGTCACGTGGGCGTTAAAAGATGCCTGTCCCTTCAGCTTTGGTAACGCGTTACTTTCAGCTTGTGGTTAATAGGCAGTTTGCTGAAGCTAAGCGTGAATTGGAGAGGATTAAGCAGAAAATGCATAAGACGGAGTGGAACAGGGGTTATTTTAGGGCTTTGTATGGGATGTTGCTTGCACGGCGGTCGAACAATAATGACTCGTCTGCCTTTTTCTCGAAGCTGGATTTAAATGATAAGGCGGCTTTGCATGGTTATAGGCGAGAGTTTTTGGAGCACGTAAAGAATAGGCTTCATGGCGATTTTGATCGTGGATTTTTCTCAGCTTTGGCTGATTGTATGCGTGTGCTCAGCAGAATAGATGTTGCGAAAGTTCCGAACGCTGATGTTTCAAGTGTGCATAGTGCAGATTCAGCAGCGTCTGAGACGGGGAAGCTTGAAACTTTAAAAAATGATGAGAGCCAAGCGACAATTGAGGATTTCCTTAAAGAGTAAGACTAAGCTACCACAATTATTGTGTATAAGAGAACCCAGAAGACCAGCCACGCAATGAAGTATATGCCTATTCCAGTTGTTGCGAGTTTTGATGGTTTCTCCACCTTAAGCATAAATTTGCTTTTTATGATGTAGTAGGATATTAAGTAGACTGCCAACGCTAGGGTTATGCTGTTCATGAGAAATAGATAGTCTACTGGAAACGCTTCTTGTGGGGGATTGTGGGGTATTTTCTGTGCAGCTATTCCGTAGCCTGCGCATACAAACGCTGCAATTATACCTAGGACTACTCTTAGCCAGTATACTTTTACTAGAGGGTGCATCTCTTTTAGCGCCTTTCCACCTTATATTTTGGATTATGATTTAAAGTTGTCTATTTATAGTTTGGCAGTGGTTATAAATTCTTGGAAAGTGATACATGTTGCGGAAGAAGGAGTTTACAAGTTTTGATGTGGCTGCTGTTGTTCGAGAGTTGAAAGAGACTATTTTAGATTCTCGTGTCAGCAACGTTTACCAGTTGAATTCTAAAACCTTACTTTTAAAACTCCATAAGCCTGAGAAACCTGTTTTTGGACTGGTTTTGGAATCTGCTAGGCGACTGCATTTAACTTCTTATATGGTGGAGAAGCCTTTGGTGCCGCCTGCTTTTTGTATGGCTTTGAGGAAGTATCTGCGAAATGG
>Ga0210049_1004807_pt1 | contig 11724 bp, 11 predicted proteins | sample CryGeyCG2014_300_2_FD_183964 | JGI IMG/M metagenome (GOLD analysis project Ga0210049, IMG submission 183964) | Groundwater microbial communities from aquifer - Crystal Geyser CG06_land_8/20/14_3.00 (SPAdes) (version 2) | ecosystem: Environmental > Aquatic > Deep subsurface > Groundwater | place...
GGCAGAATCACTTGTCTGTTAAAGACTTAGTCCTTTTTTAGAAAAATTTAAAAGGACAGTTTTAGCTGCCCTCGATTTGAAAGATAAAGTTTCGGGAACAATGAAATACCAGCCGCTGATTTTATAGTCCCAGAAAATTTTCCTCCAGCTTCACTAATCCCTAAATGAAGAGGATAATTAACCTTTTTAGATTAATACTTCCATTTCTGTCGTTGCTCTTTTGTGTCCCATCAGTATATCCTTCTCTAAAGAACCGCTATTTATTCCGACCCTAATCGGGATTTTCTTTTCCCTACAAAGCTTTACTATTTTAGCTAATCCCGATTTTGGAAAGTTCCCGGGATTTATTCTTATTTTATCCACCCCTTGATTTATTGATTCAAAAGCTAAATCGGCCGAAAAATGAATATCAGCTACCAGAGGAATATTGATTTTCTTTTTAATTTTCCCCAGGGCTTTCGCTGACTTTAAATCGGGAACTCCTACTCTTACTATCTCACATCCAGCTTTTTCTAATTCTTTTATTTGACCCAAAGTCGCATTAACGTCCCAGGTTTTGGTATTAGTCATTGATTGAACCAGAATGGGAAAATCCCCTCCGATTTTCAAATTCCCTATTTTAATTATTTTTGTCTTTCTTCCGCTCATTTTTATTTTTTAATTTAGCAATTATTTCTTTAATAAGCCAATCTGGGGTTGAGGTCCCCGAAATTATCCCCAGGACAGGAAGATTCTTCAACTTTCTCTTTTTTAGTTCTCGAGGAGAATTTGTTCGCCAGGCCGGTTTTTTTGATTTTTTGGCAACTTCCATTAATCGCTTGGTATTAGCTGAAGTGCGAGAGCCAATAATTAAAATTCCATCTGTTTTTTTCAATATTGAATTTAGTTCTTTTTGACGATTTTGAACTTCTGGACAAAGAGTGTTAATATATTCTATTTCTTTCGATTTCTTTTTGAGAATGTCTAAAACTTGCTTAACATTATCTGAATCTTGAGTAGTTTGGGCCACCACTCCAATTTTTTTAAATTTTGACAATCCTTCAGCCCCTTTTTTATTTTCAACAATTATTCCCTTTTTGTTCGTATATCCCTTAATTCCTTTAGTTTCAGAATGGTTTTTGTCGCCAATGATAATTACCTGGTATCCCTTGCGGTAAAGAGAGCTGGCTATCGATTGAACTTTTTTTACCAAGGGGCAAGTTGCGTCTCTGACCACTATATTTTTTTTAATTTGATTTGAAAAAGGAGGGTGACCATGAGCCTGGATAATTAAAGTGCCAGATTTTACTTCTTTTAAATTTTTAGTAAGTTTCACCCCTTTTTTGATAAATTTCTCAATCACCTTTTCGTTATGGACCAAACTTCCCCAGAATTGAATGGGTTTCGGGTCTTCCCTTAAGGATTTTTCGGCAATGGCTATTGCCCTCTTTACTCCCGAACAAAAACCAATATTTTTTGCAAAAACAATTTTCACCCCCACACCATAACGAGGACTAATTTTATCATCAAGACGACGCATATAGATTAATTTCCCCACACCACGTAAAGTTTTATTAAACGAGTATACCTATGCGACCGAGCGTTCAACTCGTTGAGTGCTCGGTCGCCTGTCTTCGTTTGGTGTGGGGGTTCATTTATTTTCTAAAAACATCTTCATTATTTTAAAATCAAGATTTATTTTGACGTTAGCTTGAATTAAAATGGTTGCCATATAATTAAATTGTCCTTTGTCTCAAATTTTCCTTCTATAAATTTTTCAATCACCCAGATATTGGTTTTACAATGATTAGTGATTTCAGAAACAGAGACCTGGCTTTTACCGCTGGCCAGAGCCAGATAAGGCAGAATTTGGTCAGCTAAATTTTTGTCCAGACAGGCTTGAGATTTTTGTTCTTTAAGCAATTCTAAAGCTGCTTCTCTGCCGACGTCTTCTGCTCTTTTTCCCAATTTTCCTAAATTATCGGTTCCGATTACAGTATTTTCTCCGCCTTCGCCAGAGGCTACGGCGGATCCTCCATAGCTTTTAGCGACGGAGGAAAATTCGGCAATTAAACAAATTTGACTTCCCGGGCATTGAGTTTGATAGTATTCTACTCTTTCTTCTATTGGTAATTTCAACTTCCCCAAGATTTCTCTTGTTCCCTGCAGCTGTCTTTCGGCAACCTTTTTACTTTTCAAAAATTCTGAAGCCCCGGAAATTGCTAAAATTTTTTTGAGGGAACCTCTTTCGGTTAAATTAATGTTTTTTAATTTAAAAGGGAAAACTTTTACTTCAACCTTAGCGCCGCCTTCTGGATAATATCCCCGTCTTAGGATATTAATTTCAACCTTAGCCCCCATTTTTCCGAGAATTTTTAAAAATACATATTGAAAGTAATCCATGGTAGGGCTAAAAAAGGTATCGGTTGCTCCGCCATTGAAGACAATTTTAATTGGAGATGGTGCAAGAAGCGCAGGCAAAATCAGGGTTTGCAAAACCAGGGTAATGCTTCCTGCGGTGTCAATTTTTATATGCAGATCTTTACTCTTTATTTCTTCCGGGCAAAACCAGATTTCTTGAGAACCAAGTTTATCTCCCTCTAAGCGACCATTACAAAGTTGAGTTAAGGATTGAATTCCCAAAAGGTGTTGGGTTGCTAAGCCCGGCCTTGGTCTTGATTTTCTAATATTAAAAACATGGACAGGTTTTTTAGTAACTGTCGAAAGTGCACAGGCCGTTCTTAAAATTTGTCCGCCGGCTTCACCGGTAGAGCCATCTATTTCAATCATATTTTAATCTTATTTTATTTTACTCCATTTTCTGTTAAAATTTAACTGATGGAATGTAAAAAGAGTCAAAATTTAAAAGACTGTCCCTGTACTTATCCCGGATGTCCTCATAAAGGAATTTGCTGCGAGTGCATTCGGCATCACTTAGAGAAAAACGAACTGCCGGCTTGCTGTTTTTCTCCAGAGGCCGAAAAGACTTATGATCGGTCTTTTAACAAATTCATTGAAGACCATTCTCGCGAATAATCACGAATTTACCACGAATTTTCACTAATATTTATTCGCGTTATTTGTGGTAGATTTGCGAAAATTAGTGAGTAAATTATATATTGGCACCTCGGGATACAGCTATTCTCATTGGGAGAATGGGGTTTTTTATCCCCGGGGTTTACCGAAATTAAAACAGCTTGAATATTATACTAATCATTTTAACACGGTAGAGATGAATTATCCTTTTTATAGGCTGCCCTCAAGTAAAAGCTTTTTCCATTGGAAAGAAGTTGTGCCAAAGGGATTTATTTTTGCGGTGAAGGTTTCAAGATACATCACCCATATTAAATATCTCCACGGAGTAAAGACAGCCTGGAAGACATTTTTGAAAAGAGCTTTGTATTTAGAACAAAAACTTGGCCCGTTTTTATTCCAGCTTCCCCCTAACTGGCATAAAGATTTAGATCGATTGCATGAATTCATAGAGCTGGTAGAGGATAGTAATAAATACGCACCTGCGTATTTATTACCATTGAGGTTTGTCTTGGAGTTTCGCCACCTTACTTGGTTTTCGGAGGATGTTTATCAAATTTTAAGAAAGCAAAAAAATATTTCTCTCTGCATGGCTGACTCCCCAGTTTGGCCTTTAACCCTTGAGGTAATTGGCGATTTTGTTTATATCCGAATGCACGGAGGAAAAATTCTTTATGGATCTAATTACTCAGAAAAGGAGCTCCAATCATGGGCAGAGAGAATTAAAAAATGGCAAAATCAAGGATTAGATGTTTATGTTTACTTTAACAACGATGCTTATGGCTACGCAGTAAAAAACGCCAAAGAACTTTTGAAACTTTGCAAAGAAAAAGGTGGGCGAAAACCCACCTTATGGTAGAAGCTCCAATATTTTTTCTATCTCTTGGTTTCTTTCCAGGATTGCTGGAAAAACATTATTCTTAAAACCTTCTATACATAACCAAGTACCAATTCCTAAATAGAGAGCATAGACTATAAGAAGAACAGAAACCAATCCTAAACAAATCCCAAAAAGGGTTGGATGCCTTTCCCAAATTTTCAAAGTTCACCTCCCTTTTATTTTTTTAATCTTACAATAAATTCCAAAGTTTGTCAAGGCGATTTTGTGCATCTTGGGTAAGGTGTCAATACATTTTGTGATTTTTGAACATTAAAAAATAGCTGAAATGGCTTAAAGAAATCCTCTAAGATTAAGGAGGGAAAGTTGCAGATTTGCTCGGCGTTGTAGATGCCTAATTGCTCTAGCTTTTCTTTAGGCGACAGACCGTTTAGGCCTATTCCATTGCTACTCCGGTGGTTTTGGTAGATAATCCAATGCTGGCCTTCGATTAAGAAATCAGTTTTACTCTTAATGAATCCTCCTCTTGGGCAATAGAATTCTTCATCATCTATTCGGTGACTTCTTTCAACTAAGTTCTGTTTCCATTGAACTCCTTCGGTATCATAGACTTCAGCATCATATTTAGACAATCTCTCGTTTCAGTTAGCTAGTTTTCTCTTGGAGCCAGAGCACATCTCCGGACCTCCATCAATCTGGGTCTGAATTCTAACTCTGATGTTATAAGCTCTTAACCAGCAGATAACCAATTCTAAAAACTTAAATCCAAAGAAGCTGTCTAAAGAATATGACCAGGCCAGAAACCTGGTCTTTGTTTTGGCATCGGTAACGGTCCACTGGAATTTAGGCAGCCAGGGATTGTATTTAAATAACTGATAGATTTCTTTAGGCAGGGAATGTTTATCGAGAATATATTTAACATCATATTGAAGATATTCAAAGGCTTCAATCTCATCGTAATTGTAGAGAGCTCTTCTCTCTCCATTGGTTGTTTTGATCTTTTTAGTCTTTAGGTCATTTCTTTTGTAGACTCCTTTAATCTTAGATAAGGTGTAGGTATTCTGAATATCATATCCCTGCCTTTTTAAATGTTTAAACATTCTTCTTGGTCCATAATTTAGTTTTTGATGCTTTTTTAGAACCAGCTTCTCCTCAGGGCCATTTAAACACCTCTTGTTGGATTTTGGCCTTCGAGAGGCAGATTTCAGAAAATTGAAGGCTTCTAATTGGCTAGTAGAGAGCTTTTCTGAACTCCGGAGGTAGTTCAGTACCTCTTCAGAACTAAATAATTTACATTCTTTAATAATATTATTGACCGTGTTGTAATGACAGGAGATATTCTCAGCAATCTCTCTTTGGGTTTTCTTCTCTGAGAAATATAATCTAGCAATCCTTAATTTGGTGATTATCTCACCCTCGACTTTGCAATTTTGCTTGTAAGGCATTAGGATAGAGTTGAAGGGCATAGGGCTTAGAACGAATTGAAAGACTATTATTTCGACCTTTCAATTCTAATTCTAACACCTGCCATTCTTTAATTAGGATGTGGAAATCTTTTTCGACCGCAAAGCTTTCTCTAAATTGCCTAATCTTAAAATATTTCTGTCCAAAATATTTCAAAAATTGCCTGATTATTTGCTTGTAAAAGATCACAAAATGTATTCTACCTTCTAACGTTTTTGTGCATCTTGATGGGGGTTTCTGGACGTTGTAAATTAAAAATAGTGGGAATTTTTAAACCCCGCATCTTTTCTTTGTTTACATTCCTCGAAAGAGTTCGAACAAAGAAAGGAAAAAATAAACCATAGAAAAGCTGAGGGGTAAAGGTCGAGGAATTTAAAATTTAATTTATTAAAAATATGGGAAAGATAAAAATTGGATTAATAGTTTTGGGTTCGATAGCTTTGATTGGTTTGGTTGTGGCGGGAGTAGTTATGGCTAAGAATGGTTCTGATAAAGGCTCGCCCTCCCAAATTTTGCAAGGCAAAACTTGGGAGGGTAAGGCTGAGTTTGTTACAGATGAAATTGTTGTCAAGTTTAAAGGAGACGTGAAGCCATTTAGAGTAATTAAGGTTCCGGAAGGTAAAGTTGGAGAAAAAGTAAAGGAATATTCAAAGAGGGCAGATGTCATTTATGCTGAGCCAAACTATATTGTCTATGCCCAGATGGTTCCTAATGATCCCTATTATTCTTATCAGTGGCACTTAGATAATCCAGTTTATGGCGGAATTGGCATGGAAGAAGCCTGGAATATTTCAACTGGAACTCCCTCGGTAGTAGTAGCAGTTGTTGATACTGGAATTGCTTATGAGGACTACGACAGATATTGTCAGGCTCCGGATTTAGCTCAAACTTTCTTTGTCCCAGGTTATGATTTTGTCAACAATGATAGCCACCCAAATGATGACAATCGTCATGGCACTCATGTAGCTGGAACAGTTGCTCAGAGCACCAATAATTCTTTAGGAGTAGCTGGAGTGGCTTTCAATACCTCTTTAATGCCAGTGAAAGTTTTAGACAGCAGAGGTAGTGGTACCTATGCCAATGTCGCTAAAGGTATCCGTTTTGCTGCTGATAATGGAGCTAAAGTGATTAATCTTAGCTTGGGTGGAACTGCTGATTCAACTACCTTAAAAGATGCTGTTGCCTATGCCTATCAAAAAGGAGTAACAGTAGTGGCTGCCTGTGGTAATGATAATGTCAGCTCCTGTCTCTATCCAGCAGCTTATGATGATTATGTAATTGCTGTTGGTGCCACTCAGTATGACGAAACAAAGGCTCCTTATTCCAATTATGGGCTGAGTTTGGATTTAGTGGCTCCGGGTGGAAATAATAGCCTTGATCAAAATGGGGATGGCTATGCTGATGGAGTTTTACAGCAGACCTTTGCTAGTTCTCGTCAACTCTGTAGTTTCGCTTACTATTTCTTCCAAGGAACCTCAATGGCTGCTCCTCATGTTTCTGGTGTTGCCGCTTTATTGCTGGCTAAAGGAAATGCTACCACTCCTGATGAAGTTCGAGCTGCCTTACAAGAAACTGCTGAAGATTTGGGAGCAACTGGTTGGGATGAAACTTACGGTTGGGGCTTAGTTGATGCCTATGCTGCCCTCCAATGGACGGCAGCACCAGTAATAGCCTGTTCGATCGATGCTGATTGTGATGATTCAAATCCTTGTACTACTGATGTTTGTATAAATCCAGGAACAGTTGATGCTTACTGTCAAAATACAGCAGTAGCTGATGGCACAGTTTGTGATGATGGAAAATTTTGTACAGTCAATGATGTCTGTACAGCTGGGGTCTGTGAAGGAGTAGCCAGAGATTGTTCAGATGGAGTAGCTTGTACGATAGATAGCTGTGATGAAGCCATTAAGTCCTGCGTCAATACTCCCAACAATGCCCTATGTGATGACGGATTATACTGTAATGGTGCTGAAACTTGCGATGCCACTTTGGGTTGTCAGGCTGGAACCCCAGTAGTTTGTGATGATGGCAATGAGTGTACCACAGATAGTTGTAGTGAGGCGCTTAAGGCTTGTCAATATACAAATGTAGCCGATAACACACCTTGCACTGATGGTGTTTGTTGTTCAGGAACTTGCCAAATAGGGGTAACAGAATGTCCAACTGGGGTGATGTGTTGGAGTGCTGATTATCAGTATCTCCACCAAAAAAACAGTCAAGCGAAAAAATTCTGCAAATGCGCTCAAGGAACATATGGATATAAGAGTTACGATTACAAGAAAGAGAGGGTAACAGTTTATCAGTATGTTGATACCGGAGATAATGAAAATTGGGAGGTAAAATCAAAATCTTCTTATTTGCCAGTCTATCAAGTAAAGTGTAGTGATGGAAAAATCTATCTGACGAATCAGAATTACTCTTATCCAAAATAAAGACTAAAATTCCTTTTCCTTGTAAAGGACAAAATCCGCTTGCTTTTGAGCGGGTTTTGTTTTGGTCGAAGAATGAGGTATAATGTTTATATGAGAAAGACTACCAAAATTACCAAAGAAATGACCATTGGCGAGGTGATAAAAAAATATCCTAAGAGCATTTTTGTCTTTATTGACTACGGCTTACACTGTGTGGGTTGTCCTTTGGCCCAAAATGACACCCTTGAGGGAGCAGCAAAAATTCATCGGCTTGACCTAGACAAACTTTTAGAAGATTTGAAGGCCGCCTGCCTGTCGGCAGGACCTGCCTGCCGACAGGCAGGTAGGGCAGCAAAGAAATGAAGAAATTTCTGCTTTTTTTAGTTTCTCTTTTAATTGGGGTGATTCTTTTTATCTGGATTATTCAGCGAATAGGGCTAGAAGAAATAAAACTAGCTTTTTTTACTTTTTCTGGTCCGGACGGTCTAGCAATTTTGGGGTTGACTCTTTTGATGCTGATTGTAGGCAACTGGAGATGGAAAGAGATTTTAAAGAATCAGGGGAATAATCTCTCTTTTCTCTCTCTGTTCAGGCTTTATTTAGCCGGTTTTTCCATTCTCTTTTTTGCTCCGATGATAATATTTGGGGGAGAAACTTTCCGAGCTTATCTTTTAAAAGAAAAATATTCTATTCCCTGGAATAAGGGCATGGCTTCGGTGATTGTTGATCGGGTGATAGAGCTTACTATATATATATTAATAATTTTAACGGGAGTTATTTTTCTTTTTTCATACCGGGGCCTGCCTCCGGGATATCTGGCAATGATTTTAGGGGGTACCATCACTTTTTTTACAGTTATGATCGGCCTTTTTTATTTCAAGAGTTTTAAAAAGCAAAGCGTCTTTAAGTTTTTTGGAAAGCTTTTTAATCCTAAGGTAGACGATGGAGAACCTTTCGAAGTAGAGAAAGAATTCATTAAACTTTTAAAGCCCAAAAAAGCTTTTTTTTGGAAAATAGTGGGTTTGTCTTGTTTAAAATGCGGTTTAGCCTTAGCTCGAGTTTGGTTTTTGATAGTTTTTTTAGGAAAAGCACTTGGCTTTTTACCAGCCCTGTCGGTTCTCAGTTTTTCTTACCTGTCAATACTCGTTCCTATTCCGATGGCTCTGGGTACCCATGAGGCATTTCAAACTCTTACTTTTAATGGTTTAGGGCTGGGAGCATCTTTTGCTCCGGTTTTCACTATGGTTATTAGGGGGGCAGAGTTAACTCTGGCCTTGATTGGAGTGTTTATTTTATTCAGATTGGGGACAGGACTACTCGGAACCATTTTATTTAGAAAATCGGAAAGTTAATAAATAATAAAAGATAATATTTTAAATCATAAAGAGTAGTGGTTAATCTTGGTATGAAAGTCGTCAGTTAAAAATTCTTTTACTTCAGCCCTTTTCTTTTCTGAAATTATTCATAGGCTATTATTAGTGAAGTAATAATTTGCTAATAACATATGCCTATTATGTGTATGACTCACTTAATGATAGGATGATGGACGTTTCTCTTTTTTACAATAAAGTTGCATTAAATTCCATTATAGAATACGCCAAAGAGATAGTTGGAGAAACTACAGCAATTGGGCAGGCCGAAGAAACTTTTGGCCAGTTTGACAGGGAGCAGGATCTTGCTAAAAAGTACGTGTATGTCCAAGACATTATTAATATCTGTAATCGCGAAATTTTAGCAGAAAAAGAAGGATATAATGCGGACGAAATAAAAATAATATATCTTTGGGATTTTGACAAGGTAAGCAAAGAGGAAAACTTTTTTGATGAACTTAAGAATATAAAAACGATTTCTATCTATAATATTACAAATGCCGATGCAGATCGATATACCTGTGAAGGATGCGCCGGTGAATTCCCTTTAGAAAAATTTAGCGAAGCAATAGTGGTAAATAAAACTTTAATAAAGGCTCCTGTTTGCAGCTTTGATAATCTTAGGATTATTGATGAAAAAGATGAAATTTACGCAGACCCAAGGATTTATGGCGGTTCGGAATTTACCTGCGATGAAATAGCCACAATGTTATGGAGCATATCTTTAAGGGGCGGGCAGACTTTAGAGATTTGGCGTGAAAATGACGTAACAATTGTTAAGGGGGTTATGGAACAGCCGCAATCAGAAACAATGAAAAAGTACAGCGATTTATTAAAATAAGGTTTTTTGGTAGAATGAGACAATATGAGATTTTCAATTCGGACAAAAGGATTCAACGATATCATTGATATTACCGAGCGGGTTCAGGAAGAAGTAAAGAGATCCAAAGTGAAAGATGGGATTTGTTTGATATCTTCGCCGGGGTCGACCTGTGGGATAACAACTATTGAATATGAAGACGGATTGATTGAAGATTTAAAAAGAGCCCTGGAAAGAGTGGCTCCGATGTCAGAAGATTATGAGCACTGTAAAAAGTGGGGAGATTGCAACGGTTATGCTCATATCCGTTCGGCTTTGATAAAACCATTTTTAGCCGTGCCAATTGAGAATGAAAAATTAGCTTTAGGTCAATGGCAGCAAATTACCCTAATTGACTTTGACAACCGACCGCGTGAAAGAGAAATTTTGGTGAAAGTAATAGGCAGTTAAATTAGTAATAGACTCCTTAATTTTACGAGCCCCGGTTTCATTACGAGATTTCATTACGAGACCCGGTCTCGTAGATACAAATTTTGAAAAGGTTAAAGGCGGGCGCACGAAGTGCTCGCCTTTGGTTTTCAGCCAGGGGCTTGCTTCAGATTGTAAAACAAGCCCCATTCAGCCCTTCCCGGATTAGCCGGGTAGTCTTCTTGGAGGAGAGCGGGACTCCCATTGAGTTCGCCCAAAAACAGCTAAAAGTGTTACCGATGTACTCATATAGTACATTTTGTTGACAACGACTTTTTTATTTGCTATAATTACAAGCGAGGGAGCCCCGCCCTCTATGCTATATGTAATAATTTCTTATGCTTAGAGGGCGGGGCGACCGAGCGAAACAATTATCTGAAAGCATAATAGTGAAATTAATTGTAAAATTATCTTGGTATAATTTTTTTACGAGTCCGGGTCTCGTAGCGGATAAAGATAACGAGTCTCGTAATTTTATGTCAAATCGATTTTACTCTAAAAATTATGGAAAATTTTATTCTACTTTTAGTAGGCGTTCTTGCTATTTTGGCAGGAATAGTTTTGGGTTATTATCTTCGTCAATCTCTGGTCAAAAAGAGAGCGGGAAATTTAGAGAAAATTGTCCAGGAAAGGATTTCCAAGGCTAAAAAGGAGTCCGAATCTTTAATTGTCGAGGCTCAAAAGAAAGTCCAATTATTGATTGGGACGGCAAAAAGAGAAGAAGAAGCTCGAAGAAAACAACTTTATAAAACGGAGCAGGTGTTGCTGAAAAGAGAAAATATTTTAGACCAAAAAATTTCAAATTACGAAAAAAAAGAAGAAGAATTTTTAAGAAAAGTTGAAAAATTAAAAAAGATTAAAGAAAGTTTAGAGGATTTAAAACAGGAATCCCTGAAGAAACTTGAAGAAGTTTCAAAATTATCTCGAGAAGAAGCAAAAAAAGAACTAATTCAAGATATTGAAGTTGAGCACCAAAAAGAAATTTTAGAAAAGATTAAAAAACTGGAAGAGGGGGGGAAAGAAAAACTTGAAAAAAGAGCAAAAGAAATATTAGCCTTTGCCATCCAAAAATACGGCCTCAGCCAGGCTCAAGAAATTACCACCACTACAATATCTCTACCCTCGGACGAAATTAAAGGAAGAATTATTGGGAAGGAAGGTAGAAATATCAGGACTTTAGAAAAATTGACCGGGGTGGAAATAGTGGTAGATGAGACGCCGGAAGCTGTCTTAATTTCCGGGTTTGATCCGATTCGAAGACAAATTGCAAAAATTTCTTTAGAGAAATTAGTTGATGATGGAAGAATTCAACCGGCGCGCATCGAAGAAATAGTAGAGAGA
>Ga0210049_1004815_pt1 | contig 11712 bp, 12 predicted proteins | sample CryGeyCG2014_300_2_FD_183964 | JGI IMG/M metagenome (GOLD analysis project Ga0210049, IMG submission 183964) | Groundwater microbial communities from aquifer - Crystal Geyser CG06_land_8/20/14_3.00 (SPAdes) (version 2) | ecosystem: Environmental > Aquatic > Deep subsurface > Groundwater | place...
AAGGTTTTGGCTGATGAATTAAAAATGCCTTTTATAGATCTTAGCCAGCAAAAAATTCCCGAAGAATTATTAAAAATTATTCCTGAAAGGGCCGCTCAAAATCAGAAAGTCGTGGTGTTTGACCAAAAAGAAAATATTCTTCATGTTGCCACGTCCGATCCCGAAAATTTAAAAATTCAAGAGGAAATTAAAAAAGCCACGAATAAAGATGTGGAGATTTATTATGCCACGCCACTGGGCATCGCTGAAGCACTGCACGCCTATAAAAAAGGCCTAGCCCATGAATTTAAAGAAATTATTCAAGGCCATATTGACGAAGCCCGTGGCAAAACTAAGCCCGAAGAACCGTCAATCATCAAATTAGTTAATGTTTTATTAGAATATGCTTACGAAAACCGCGCTTCTGATATCCACATCCAACCACAAAAGAATAGCGTGCCCATTCGCTTTCGGATTGACGGCATCTTGCACGAAGTAGTTGAACTGCCAAAAAATTTGTTAGAATTAGTCGTCAGTCGTATTAAGGTTATGGCTAAACTGCGAACCGATGAACATATGGCGGCGCAGGACGGAAAATTTAGATCTCGCTTTGTTAACGAAGAATTTGATGTTAGGGTGTCCATCGTGCCAATTACCGAAGGCGAAAAAATCGTAATGCGCTTACTATCAGAAAAATCACGGAGTTTTGAATTAGAAAATTTGGGTTTTTCTGATCACGACTTAAAAAAATTAAAAGAGGCGATGGCTAGACCCTATGGCATGATTTTATCTTGCGGACCAACTGGCTCTGGGAAAACCACAACTCTATATGGCATATTAAAAATTTTGAACACGCCAGATGTAAATATCGCCACCATTGAAGACCCGGTAGAATATGCCATTGACGGCATTAATCAAATACAAGTCAACCCAAAAACTAATTTAACTTTTACCCAAGGACTACGCGCTATTGTCCGCCAAGATCCTGACATTATTATGGTCGGCGAGGTTCGCGATGATGAAACTGCGAATATCGCTGTTAATTCCGCGATGACAGGACACCTAGTTTTATCTACTATGCACTCTAACAACGCCGCTACTTGTTTGCCCCGCTTGCAAGATATGAATGTCCAAAACTATTTAGTGGCTTCAGCGGTCAACATCATCATCGGCCAGCGTTTGGTTCGCAGAATTTGCTTTAATTGCCGACAAAGTTATAATACTACTAAACAAGATTTGGTTGCCAAACTCCCGCCCCATCTTATTAAATTATTATTTAAAGATAAAAAAGAAATTACTTTATATAAAGGATTAGGGTGCCGTTCTTGCGCCCAGACCGGATACTTAGGCCGAATCGGTATATTTGAAATTCTGGCATTAACCGATGAAATCAAAGCCCTCATTATGGGCCAAGCTGACGCCGATCAAATTCAAAAACAAGCCCAAAAGCAAGGAATGACTTTAATGATTGAAGATGGAATTGATAAGGTATTCAATGGCTTAACAACTATCGAAGAGATCATCAGGGTCACTAGATAATAATCATATAGGATTTTATATGTTTTCCACAAAATTAATCCAATCAGTTTCTTTAATTTCTCATCGTCTGCGCACACCGCTTTCTGTTATTAAAGGTGCGATAGAAACAATTCTTAGCCAAGAGCTGGGACCGCTTAACGCCGAACAAAACGACTATTTAAATGACGCCCTAAAAAACACCCAACGGCTCATTGAACTAATCAATAGTTTATTAGAGATCTCGGCCATTGAAGAGGGGGGCCTACGATTAACACCAAAGGATATTGATCTTGGGCCAATCGTCAACAAAGTAGCCAGGGAATTATTACCCCTTACCAAGGCATCAAATTCTCAAATTAAGATCGAGATCGAAGAATCGCTCCCCCAAGTTAACGCTGACCCCGATAAAATGACAGAAATTATCATCAATCTAATCAGCAATGCCATTAAATATACTCTTAATAAAGGAATTATCAAAATTAGCCTCAAACAGCAAAATGGGGAAATAATTTTTGCCTGCCAAGATAATGGTATGGGAATCACCACTGAAGAGCAAACAAAAATATTCCAAAAATATTTTCGTGGCGATCGAGTAATTACTGCCGAAACTGAAGGGTCTGGCTTAGGACTTTATATTGCCAAAGAGATTATTGATAGAAGTGGCGGCCGGATTTGGTTTAACAGCGAGCCCGACAAAGGCACCACCTTTTATTTTGCCCTGCCTATAACTACCACTAATAAAAAATAATTATAAACCCCTACCCAGGCCTCCCCCTTGCGAGAGGGGGGAGTTAATAGTAAATAATTACACATAAACTTATGCCTGAAAAACTAACTAAAATTTTAATTGTTGAAGACGATCATTATATGCGCAAAATTTATAGCAATAAATTACGCCGCGCTGGGTTTGAGGTGATAGAAGCCATCCAAGGAGAAGAGGGCTGGCACAAAATTTTATACGAACAACCAGATTTAATTATTTTGGATTTGATTTTACCTATGAAAAGCGGCTTCCAATTACTCTCCGACATTAAAGGCAACGATAAAACTAAAAAAATTCCAGTAATAATTTTGACTAATTTAAGCCAAGGTTCAGACATTCAAAAGGGCAAGGACTTGGGTGCCGATGATTATTTAGTCAAAACCGATATCAGCCTGACCGAAGTCGTTGACAAAGTCAAAATGGTGTTGGCCAAACAACGATAACATCAGATTAATTTGTCATTCTCTGGCTAGACCAAAGAATCCACATCAATAATCCATGACAACCAAAAAAACTCACGTCAATTCAAGATCCCTATTCGCGCGTCTTTCTCATTTAGATAAGCTGCTTTTTGCTAAAAATCTATCTATAATGGTTAGGGCTGGCTTGCCACTTAAACAAGCGGTCGGGTTATTAGAGAATCAAAGCAGTTCTGGCACCATGAGGAAGATTTCGCACAATCTTTCTCGCGACCTTGATAATGGCCTTTCTTTAGCCCAAGGCCTTAAAAAATATCGGCGTATTTTTGGCAATCTTTTTATTAGTTTAATCGCGATTGGCGAAGAAAGCGGTAGTTTAGACCAATCATTAGACCATCTGGCAAAACAATTAGAAGAAAGCTATGAACTTAAGAAAAAGGTTCAAGCGGCCATGGTCTATCCGATAATAATTCTAAGTATAAGCGTTTTGCTGGGGGCTGGAGTTATCTTTTTTATTTTGCCCAAATTAATCCCCTTGTTTGAAAACTTGAAAATCACCTTGCCTTGGAGCACGCGTTTAATCATTTGGCTGGCCAATGTTACTAAAAATTATTTTTACATTCTATTGTCTGCCTTCCTATTTGTTATTATTGGCTTGCCAATAATTTCTCGGATAAAAATAATCAAAAATATCAATCATATTATTTGGCTAAAATTACCGCTTATCAAACAATTGATTCAACAAATCAATATGGCTAATTTCTGCCGTATTTTAAGCGTTTTATTAAAAGGTGGCATTCCTTTAGCTCAGGCCATGGAAATCACGGGACAAAGTACTGATAATCTAGTTTATCAACATCATCTTAATAAAACAGCCATTTTCGTCCAAGAGGGTAAAAATATTTCTGATTATTTTACTATCTACCCTCAAATTTTTTCAACAAATACCACCCAGCTTATCAGGGCCGCGGAAAATTCTGGTAAACTAGAAGAGATCTTAATGTATTTAGCGGAATTTTACGATAAAGAATCTGGCCGCCGCTTAGAAAACTTATCAAATTTAATAGGACCGATATTGCTATTAGCCATTGGCCTAGTTGTCACTATACTTGCCTTAGGAATTGTCACGCCAATTTATCAAATGAGCCAAGGAATCGTAAAATAATTTCTAATACCCTAACAGTTTATTATATTTTTTAATCATTGAAAATTTGGTCATTAAAAATTGTCTAGAAATTGAAAATTAGAAATTAAAAATTTAAGCATATTATGGCTTTTTCCATAGTTGAACTACTAATCGTTTTTGGTATTACTGTTTTATTAATTGCTCTATGCGTCCCCTTGGCAATTAATTTTTTTAATGGCCAAGATTTGGAGGACGCCGCCGAACAATTAACCCAAACATTACGCCAAGCACAAAATAAATCAATGGCCCAGGAAAATGATAATGCCTTCGGAGTTCGCCTTACCGATAATAGCTATACTCTTTTTAAGGGAATGACCTATTTAAGTCATGATCCCAGCTACGACTCAACCACTAATTTGCCCCAAGGCATCACCAGTAGCGGACTAACTGAGATTATTTTTAGCAAACTCCAGGGATTGCCTAATAATTCTGGCAATATTATTTTAACCAATAATAAAAATAGTTCAACTATTAATATCAACAGTATTGGACGAATCAATTTGCAATAGATATATGCCCCCATCTCGCGGTCAATCATTAATAGAAATTATAGTCGCGATGGCAGTTTTTGTTTTGGCCATTAGCGCTATTTTTGCGATTTCCGGCTCGTCGTTTAAAAACAGCCAGAAGACCCAAGAATATTTTTTAGCAAAAGAAATCGCTCGCGAAGGGGTAGAGGCGTCTCGGGCAATTCGCGATAATAATTGGGCCAATTTAACTAACGGAGATCATGGCTTAACTATTAATAATAATCAATGGATTTTTCAAGGCACAGAGGATGACGTAAGCGCGCAACTGCCTCAGGGCAAAAGAAAAATCAATATCAGCGATTTGGGCACAGATCGTAAATTAATTGTTGCCACTGTCGCGTGGGATAACGGCGGAGCATCTATTGATCAGCTACAATCCTCTACGATTTTAACTAATTGGCAAAAAACTACCGTGCCTCCGAGCTATTGCCATGGCGCTGCCCGCGCTTGCGACACTTTCGTCGCTTCGCCAACTTGCTCAACTCAAGATGGCTGTTTATGGACCAATGCGTTTTCCGGAGCGACTACCAATCCGGGTTTCACTAGTAATTCTACCGGCTGGACTGGAGCCGATTGGCTCTGGAGGGCAACCACGGAAACTCGGGTTGCGACCGGCGGTAATCCGGGTGGCTTTATTCGAATCCGCGTTCCTAAGACAAGAAACATTCTTGGTGGTGGCTATTGGCGTCAAGCATTTACAACTACGGTTGCCAATCCCACTGCTACGGTGAGTTTTGATTGGAAAAATATTGCTTACGCGTCCGGTGGAACAGTTACCGCTTATGTTTTTGTTGATACCGAGTCAGGGGTCCCTATAATTGGCACACAAGTTTGGTCACAAACAATAACCGCCAATACCGTTTGGGCGTCGGTGTCTAGTGTAAATGTTTCTAACAAAGTCGCTACTGCCGGAACTTATTATTTAAAAGTTGCTTATTATGTTGCTGGCGGGAGTTCTAACGTGGGGCCTTTTACTATTGGGTTTGATAATGTTCAATTAAATTGGTCTAAAACAGGTTCCTGCTCTGGCACGCCCACGACTTGCGACATTTTTCTCACGCAAACAACCTGCCAAGCACAACTTGACTGCCAATGGATACCTTAGAAAAAAAATCCCACGATGGTTTTAGCATTATTGAGCTAATAATTTACTTAGCAATTTTTAGCTTACTCGCTTTGGCGCTATCAAGCGTTTTTTGGCAAGTGCTTCAAAACAACAATCGCCAGTTAGCCATAACCGAGCTTATGGCTAACGCCAATTTAATTTCTCATCAAATAGAATTAAATGTTAAAAACGCTCAAAGCATCAACCAGCCAGCCTCGCCCGGCCAAACCGCTAATCAACTTTCATTAGCCATGGCTGATTCCAGTATCAACCCTACAATTTTTAATTTACAAGATCAAAAAATTAATTTAAGCCAAGGCGCAAACCCCAGCCAACCATTAACTTCTGACCGAATCCGCGTCGTTAATTTTACAACGACTAATTTAACTAGCTCTGCTACCAGCACTTTAGGGATTATTAAGTTAAGCATTGATCTTGAATCTAATAATCCGGCGTCGAGCATATTTCGACCAACCACTTTTTCTTTCACGATGAGTATTTCACTAAGACAATAAAAATATATGCGCCGTCCCAACCAAAATCAAGGCGTGATTGCTTTAATGATTATTTTAGTCCTTTGCGGCCTAAGTATAATTTTAGTTTTAGGAGTTGGCATATTGGCCCAAACAGGCCTTGGCCTCGCGACAACCAATAATAACGCCGAACAGAATTTCAATTTAGCCCAAGCCTGCGCCGAAACCGCCCTAATCAAGCTCAAAGAAAATATTAATTACGCTGGCAACGAAATTATTACCATTCAAGATGACGTTTGTCAAATTAGACCAATAATTAATCTTGGAGGGCAAAGCCGCACTATTGAAACTCAAGCTACTTATGGCAATCAAACGCACAAATTAAGGATTCAGATTTCCAATATCAACCCCCAAATAACCATTCAATCATGGCAAGGAATTGCTGATTTTTAACGTATTATTCGTATTGACATTTTTCATTTTGATTTTTGATTTTTGCATTATTATTTATGTTTATTAATCGCAGTCCAATCGGTATTGATATTTCTGACGCCTCTATTGAAATCAGTCAAGTCAGAAAAATCGGCCACAAATATTTAATAACCTCATTGAATCGCGCGCCACTAACTGATGGCTTAGTTGTTGATGGCCAGATTCAAGATCCAGCCAAGATTAGCGAAGTTATTAAACAACTTATGAACCAAAGCATTCCTCACGCGCCTCGCGGTTCTTCGATTGTTATGTCATTCCCCGCCAAAAAAACATTTATTGATATTTTTAGATTGCTCAAGACCACCCCAGATAAAAAAATCAGAAACCACCTTAGGTTAAAAGCACGGAAAAAATTACCAATTCAAATTGATGATTATAATTTAGCATACCAATCAATTAAACAAAATAAAAAATATTTTTGGTATTTAGCCGCCCTAGCCCCAAAAAAACTGATAAACCAATACCAAGAGATAGCACGCCAAAATAATTTTGATTTAATGTCGATAGACGCGGAGCCCCTATGCTTGGCGCGCGCCTTATTAACTTCCAGGATCATTTCCCATCAGGATATCGCGATTTTAGATATCGGCGCCACATCAACCGAAATCCACATCTTTGATAAACATGGTCTATTTTGGAGCTCAAGCCAAAAAATTGGCGGCAATATTTTTGATCAAAGTATTAGTCAAAAATTGAATACTCCTACTTATCAAGCAACAATCCTCAGAGAACAAAATGGTTTTATGGCGAATAAAAAAGAGGGGCAAATTATGAACATCTTACAGGCCGACTGTCAACTGCTAATCACGCGCATTAAATCGACACTTAAATATTTTCAAAAAAATTATCAAATACAAATTCAAGAAATTATTTTGGCTGGCGGCGTTAGCCTTACGCCCGGCCTGGATACCTACCTTAAAGACAACTTAAATATTAAAATTAATATTGCTAATCCTTTAAACAAATTTATTTTTAAAAAGTGGCCGACTAAGTGGCATCCTACGTTATTCAGCAATAGTCTCGGCCTTTGCGCATGGAGGCCGCAACTCAATTCAAAAAATTTCAATGGTTTTAATTTTTTGAAATTTAATCCGCAACGTTTTTTATGGCGTGGTCCAATTAAAAAAATCTTATTAACCCTTGCGATTATTACGATTATCGTCATTTTAGGATATTTACTATTTAAAACGTCCACATCGTTTATTATTAACAATACTAGTTCCTTGTGGAAAATCTGGTTTGATTAATATTCTACGTCATTGTATAATATTTTATCAGTGGTCGATTTTTCAATTACAAATTAAATAGAAAAAAATATGCCTAATAAAGGTTTCACCCTAATCGAGATTTTAATCGTTATTGGTATTATGGCAATTTTAGCCACCGCGATTATTTTAGCCATTAACCCGCCAAGGCAATTTGCTCAAGCACGCAATACCCAACGTTGGAGCAATGTCAACAACATTCTGGATGCCATTTACCAAAATGCCATTGAGAATCGCGGTATTTTCACTTGCGCGGCTGGAACATTGCCTTCTAGCGCCACGCCGATGAAAGTTGGAGTAGGCGGATATGATATTTGCGCCTGCCTAGTACCTACCTTCCTTGGCTCTATGCCCTTTGATCCCTCGGCTAGCGGAGCCGCTTATACTGATTGTAATACTTATGATACTGGATATACGGTGATGCAAAACGCCACCTCAAGCCGCGTCACTATCGCCGCTCCAACAGCAGAAATCGGAGCAGTTATCAGCGTTACTCGTTAAATCTTTCACATTGATAAAAACCAGGCTTTTGTTTTTACATTTAAACAATAGAGGCCTGGTTTTGTTTTAAAACGCATTCCGTATTGTCATTCCCGCGAAAGTGGGAATCCATACGATAATCAGCCAATCAAACTTGGATTCCCGCTTTCGCGGGAATGACAATAAAACAACTTTTCCATTAGCAAAGAATAAAAACGTAAATTATGAATCGTGGCTAATCGCAATGCGCTAACATCTTGAATTCTAAAAAGATGAGCCAGATAAGCACGGCTATACCGAGCGCAAAGCAAGCAATCGCAAGCGCGACTAACTGGTTCAGAATCGCTATAATATCTTTCTTTGTCAGGCGTAAAATACGAATAAAATTTTGCCTGTCTAATATTAATATCATCTATAGAATCAGCATTATATACATAAAGTCGCCGATGTCTGGCATCGCGGGTTGGTAAAACGCAATCAAAAACAGAATAGCCCAAATCATTACAACCGACAATTTCGTCTGGCTTGCCCACGCCCAAACCATAAAGAAAATATTTTTCCGGAGTATTCTTAGCGATCGTTTGGGCGACTTCATAGTTAAATTTGCCTTGAGATGTAATTGGCCAACCGCCATAACCCAAACCATCAAAACCAATTTCAACCAGCCGTTGCGTACATTCAACTCGCAAGTTCAAAAATTCACCACCCTGAACTATACCTAAAAGATATGGCCTATTTTTTTCATCTAAACCTTTTTTTCCGCAAATTTCTTCAAAATATTTTTTGGATCGTTTCGCCCAAAGAATAGTTCTTTCCACGCTTTGGCACGCCTTTTTTTCATCTGATTTTGGATCAGTAAATTCATCCAACACCACCACCATATCTGTATTTAGTTCCATTTGAAAACGAATGGATTCTTCGGGTGTAAAAATAATTTTTTTCTTGGCTGTCGGTCGAAAAACTACTGCTTCATCGGTAATCGCGCCAAATCTTTTGTTCGCCTTAACTAATGTCATAATTTGAAACCCACCAGAATCAGAAATCACCGCGCCATTCCAAGACATAAATTTACGAATCCCGCCAAATTTTTTGATCACCCGACTGCCCAATTCGTTATACAAGTGATAAGTATTAACTAAAATTCCCGGCGTTTTAGTATCTTCAATATCCGCGCTATCCAAAGTTTTAAGCACAGCCCGCGTAGCGTCTGGGAAAAATACCGGCAAAGGTAATTTTGTACCATTTTTTGTTTTAAAAAACTTTAAACCATTGTTGTTTATTTTCTCCATAATTATTATTGTATAACTTAAACCCGACAAAGGCAACACAAATACAATTTGACCATAAACATAATTAGTGGTATATTTTGAGATTATGTTAGACAAAAAAGAATTTCGCAGCCCAACCTTGGGCCAACTTGGATTAAAACAAGTAAGCCAAGAAATCTTAGACTATATTCACGCTCAGCCCAAAAATCGCTACAAAATAGTTATTGGCACTGACTCGGAATCGCATGACCGGGTTGATTTTGTTTCCGCGGTCGTGGTACAACGAGTGGGCTTTGGTGGCCGCTACTTTTGGCAAAGAACTTTTTGTGACAAAATGCCAAGTTTACGCCAAAGAATCTATGAAGAAGTCAATTTATCTTTAATCCTTGCTCAAAAAGTACTGGAGCAATTGCGCAATCGCTTGGATGATGAAATCTTAACCAAGGGTTTTGAAATCCATATAGACGCTGGCCAAAACGGTGAAACCCGTGAAATGCTTAAAGAGGTAGTCGGCATGGTCCGCGGCAATGGGTTTAATGTTAAGACAAAGCCAGAAGCATATTGCGCGTCTAATGTAGCGGATAAGCACGTCTGAGAAAAATCAAAATGCAAAAGGCAAAATGAAAAAACGAAATTAACGAAAAAACGAACTGTGGAAAAATAATTTGACAAATTTGTTAATTTTGATATGCTAACTTTGATGCGACGATTATTACGACAAAGTTTTTGGTTTAATTTTTACTTTACTGACTTTTAATGGTCCGCCGGTTTTGCGTATTATAAATCTTTAAGGAGTAGTGTCCACACCAAAGATTTAACAAAAAACGGCTGACCATATCAAGGTCAGTTTTTTATTTAGAGTTCTTTCAATGATTTATTTAAAGACCACTTCAGGCATAAACGCCTCAAAAAAAGGAGCAAATAAAAATGGATGCAATTAATACTGATGATTTAATGGAAGAATTGAACACCATCAAAAGCCACTGCGCGACCATAGTCCACCAAACAGGACAAAAAATTCAAACTGCGTTTAAAGAACCAGGAGAAAAAGATCCTACCTTAGATCAGGTTAAACGCTTCCTTGCCTTACAGGACACCCAAAAAGCAATAATTGCCGCTCAAGAAAGTCTTAAACAGGCCCTAAGTATTGACCAATAAATATTTCAAACAGGCCCCAGTTTACAATTAACTGGGGCATTATTTTTCCACACCCACGAATCCCTTGACATCTTAATATAATTTGTTAGAATAGCCACGTATGATGAATCCAAAAATCCCTAACCAAAGAAGTGCTTAAAAGCAGTAATTTTTGTTCTGCTTTAAAGCCGCTTCTTAGAAAGCGGTTTTAAATTCCTCATATATTGTTATGAATCCCGGATCAAGTCCGGGATGACAACGGATTGTCCTTTGACAACTAAATACGTAAGCAGGTAATTGCATGCAAACATAAGATATAATTTTTTGTAGGATAACTCTTATGCGGTTAAGAAAAATAATAAGGGCGTATGGTGAATGCCTTGACATCAAGAGCCGATGAAGGACGTGGCGTGTCTGCGATAAGCCCCGGTGAGGTGACAAGCGACCTTTGACCCGGGGATGTCCGAATGTGGCAACACAACGTAGAGCAATCTATGTTATGTGTCAGCAATGACACATGGGTACCCGCTGAAGTGAACCATCTCAGTAAGCGGAGGAAAATAAAACAATCGTCGTGCTTGCACGACAAATTCCCCAAGTAGCGGCGAGCGAAAAGGGAACAGCCCAGAGTTTATTTACTTCGGTAAATAAGCAGTTATAAGAAAATTTCTTTCTTTAATGATACAAGATAAAAAACTTGTCTAACCAAAGGTCTCTGGAAAGAGCCGCCATAGCGGGTAATAGCCCCGTAGGTAAAAGATGTTTTTAATCTTGGTTATTTTCTTGAGTACCTTGGGACAAGATTATCCCATGGGAAGTCGGGAGTACTATACTTCCAAGGCTAAATACTCTTGATGATCGATAGTGAACAAGTACCGTGAGGGAAAGGTGAAAAGCAGCCCGGTGAGGGCGATGAAATAGAACCTGAAACCATATGCCTACAAAGAGACGGAGCTGTCACGGTTTACTGTGACGGTGACGTCGTGCCTATTGAAGAATGAGCCAACGAGTTATTGTCAATTACTATCTAATCCCGCATAGGGAGAAGGTTTAGCGAAAGCGAGTCTTAATAGGGCGTAGATAATTTCGATTCTGCT
>Ga0210049_1004816_pt1 | contig 11710 bp, 10 predicted proteins | sample CryGeyCG2014_300_2_FD_183964 | JGI IMG/M metagenome (GOLD analysis project Ga0210049, IMG submission 183964) | Groundwater microbial communities from aquifer - Crystal Geyser CG06_land_8/20/14_3.00 (SPAdes) (version 2) | ecosystem: Environmental > Aquatic > Deep subsurface > Groundwater | place...
TTACCCTTTTTTTGCCTCTATCATCTTGTTTTTGGTTTGCGCTTGATTTTTTCTTTGCCTTGCAGGGCAGGGCTATCCTATGTTACCATTTTTCCCTTTTTTCTTTTGCGCCTTTCCTTTACCCTTTACCTTTATTTTCTACGTTACCCTTTACCGCACCCCCTTTTTTCTATCCTTCCTTCTTTCTCCTTTTTCATCTGTTACAACTACACCTTTACGCTGCGCTATATTATTAGTCGCAAGGTAGGTGTAAAAGGCTGTTAATTTCGGGTTTTTATCGTCTATAAAAGAGTTTTTCCCAGGTTTTTCCCATGTTTTTCCCAAACGATGGTTATTCCCATGTTTTTCCCAAGTAGTTTTTCCCAACTCGACAAGTTTTTTCCAAACCGAAAAATATAAAAAAATTACAAAAATCCAAGCTCATCCAATATTCTTTTAACAGTCTTTCTATCCACACCTAGTTCTTGAGCCGTTTTATTTAAAGAGTCCGTTTCTTTATAGACTCGAATTAACTTCTCTTTGTCTATCTCTTTCTTAGGCCTACCACCCGCTTTTTTCTTTTCAACACTTTCCATTGGTTTGCTTGCAGCAGGTGCTACCTCATTACTGGACTCTTCTTCCTGTTTGCTTGCAGCAGGTGCTACCTCTGATTCATCCGGGCCTTCTTCTTTTGTTCCTTCACCAAGTTCTTCCAATGTTACTGCTATCCCACCAAGTTTTTCATCCTTGTTTTTCCCAGAGAACTTCATCCATGTAGCAATCATCCATTCCTTCTTGTTAATTGCTTTTGCTATTTCACCCTCATTTATGAATGTTTTCTCCTTTATTTTTTTGTTTTGTAAATAGTTTCTCAACAATGTTTTTACTTCCTCAGATATTATCTCCGCCTGTTTCTCTCTTTCCTCCTCATGCCTCTGTAACTCATCCGCCTCCTCCAATATTCCTCTACCAACCCTGACCGTGTGGGGCGTGATGCTGTATGTCCAACGCATAGGATCATCCCCTTTAGTATAGGTCGGCTGAATCTTACATTTCTCAAATGTATGCATCAGGTTTTCTCTACTAAAATTTGGCATATTCTTACATTTATCAAATATATCTGAAAAACCTATATCAACATGTTTCTTATCACCCAAACTATTTTTTAAAACATCCTCCAGAACAGGCAATATTATCTTCCATGTCCCTATAATTGATTCATCCACACTTGGGATATCTATAGGTTTTATGAGTCGGAACTGGTTAGGACCCATGAAACCCAATGCTTCTACTTCATCTGTTTCAGGGTTTCTTTCAAAAACAAGTATCTTGTAATCAGATTTTTCGGGTTTCCTGACGAAACTCTTTGTGGAATAAGGACGATCAGGGGTTATCACACAATACGTTGGGTCTGTCATCATTTTCTCCGCAAGACTATTAAGCTGGTTCGCATTATCCCTGTTCTCCACAATCCATAGAAGAAGACGTTTTGCTGATATTGCCTTGCTGAGATCCGCCATGATTTTCTCAGGCTTCCTAAGCGTACTGCTCACCGCTTCAACATTTATAGCAGCCATACCATTACAGTATTTGTACAGCCATGTATCATCAATCCTGTTTTTTATTTCCTCCTCCTCCTTTGGTGTGAAACCACTCATATCAGGCACAACCATGATCTCAGCATCAGGCGCTATAGACCCTGCTTTCTGAGGCAGCACCCTCATTTTTATGTTCTTACGAAGGAAAAACTCTTGCGCCTGTGATAGGAGCCATTCATGTACCTCGTATCCTGCTATGGGTCCTTTTCCTGTTTTTATTTTTAGATGCTCAAGGCCTGCCTGCAGCATCTTGTATGTGCCTTTTCTTCTTTTCTCCCGATATTTTGTGTAAAATATTTTATCATTTGCCTCTATGTATCTCCCCTCAATAGCGTAATCAAGCAGGGTGACAAAATCATCATCTGGGACTGTGTGTAAACATAGATTATCCAACTTGTTTTTAAGTTCAGACTCACTGAACTCATCCCTGTCCAGCTGTAATTTCAGTGTCCTAAGCACCTGCAATAGATCGTAGACTTCCTGTACTATTCCGCTGAACATACTATGCTCATGATCCTTTATTGGCCTACCATATTTTTCCCTAGAAGCCTTTTTCAATTTTTCTAGTCGCTCCTGCCAACCCAGGGGGAATGGTATGGGTGGGAATGTGAAAATAGTCATAGGATCACTTGTCTCTATCCTGTTGGGTGATACCTCAACCTTGATTCTGCATACTGCTTCATACATGTGCCGCTCAGAGATATCAACAGCCCTGCAGCTGAGCCATTTAGCCATCTCTTCCGCATCATTAGTCCCAACTTTGAAACATATTGTTGTCCCAACATTGTTTTTTGTAGATGCCTGGAGATCACCAACAAGCTGATCAAGGTATTGTATCACAAGAATAAGACCCACGTTGTATTTACGTGCGCTTGATAGTACTCCCCCGAAATTGTAGGGTGCATAGTTTTGGAACTCATCAAGGAAAACAAGGGTCATGAACTCATCAGGATTATTTGGTTTTTTCTTGCTGATAATGATTGTCCAGACTATGTTGAGTACTGCTGCACCCACGAACCTGCTTTGTTCCTCACCAATATCCTGAATACTTGTGTTAACATAAATTAGTTTACTTGGTGCGATAAGATCATCAATCTCAACAGGTGTGTCCCGGTAACAGAACGTATGTCGAAGTATGTCGTCTGTGCTGAATCTTTTGAGTTTATTAATTGATGATGTAAGCTGATAGGCCTGATAATTTGGTACATCTTTTTGTAAAAATATTCGTAAGTCTTCACTCATGTTTTTTGTATAAAACCTGTACCCATAGTTTTCAGGATCCCTGAGTACAAGCTGAATATCAGATATTGTGCATTTTTCTATGCCAATACCATCTTTAAGCATTGTTCGTAGAACATCCTCCGCCTGAGGTCCTACGGATTCCATCCCCCATATTCTTTTAAACATTTCTATTATATTATTCACTTTGGTACTATCTATTTTGTTTATTTCTGCTCTTTTGTTTTCATCAAGTAATTTTTTTCTTGATGAGTATTGTAGTAGGTTCATTCCAACAGGCATACTGTCTGCTGGGTCAAGGTTTATCCAATGGTCCGCCATTTCATCAGCTAAGAACCTGATGGTGTTGTTTTGATGATCACCATGTGGGTCGAAAAGAACAACATTATGACCTGCCCCTATACTTTGTGTTGCGGTGTAACCAATAAAATTTGATTTCCCAGCCCCTGATTCACCATCTATTAGCATATGATATTTTAGATGGTTGAACATCATAGCAACCATTTTTTTCTGCATATCTTCACTGTCAACCACCCATCCCAGTGTTAGAAGATTACGTTTGATGTACTCTGGTATTTTTGTGTACCATGGCTCCTCCTCCAAGTATTTCATCATTTCCCATTCCTTAGGCTGGTATTCAAGCAAAAATTTTTTCTCAGGATGTTCCTTATAAAACTTTTTTAGGAGTTTCTCCTGTTTACCCCACGACCATTTTTCAGACTTTTTTATCTCCAGTTTTTCCATGAAAGGTGTGTCAGATGATACGAGACCATTGTTTGTTTCCAGTTCAAGGTACTGTTTCCACTCGGGCGCAACTGGGATATTATGTTTTTTATTATGAAGATATTCCTTGAATATGGGTGTGATCTCAAAATCCAGTTTTATGCTAACCGGGTCTGCTTTCACACCATTTACACCTGGTATAAGCACACGTTTTGTAATATCAAAACCCTGGTGTGTGGGTGGTGTGGTGAGTGATGTGCCCATAACCTCTTTTGCTTTTTTATCCATTGGGAAAACACGCGCTGTGTGTATGTTCATGTTGGGTGGCACAGGTGTTTGTGTTGGGAATGTAAAAAAATTATGCCCAAGTTCATCCCTGCTCAAATATATCCTGTTCCTGTTTTTATCCCAGTTTATAAACATGCTCATGTTTCTATCTTCCATCACATTAAGGAATTTCAGCCAATGCCTACTTGGACCACCATTCATGGGTACTGTTATGAATTTGTTCCCGTTGCAGTCACTGTTGAAACGTTCAAAAGTCCCAATTACCTCCATTAGTTTTCCTTCTACCTCCCGTTTTTTTTCCATATCCTTGTTTTTATCAAATGATCCTGCTCCTACGGCACAGATTCTTATTTCCACCCAGAAATGCGGCTGGGATGCTTTCTTTGCCAGCATCTCTGAAAGTTTTATGTCCCGCTCAGTGGGTGGTGTAGCACCATACTTTGTTACTTTCTCTTTTTTAAGAAAACCTGCAGTTTCCCTGTTAGTTTTCTGAAAAGGATATTTTTTGCATGGTTTAATCAGAATTTGAACAATCATACGCAGGTTTTTGTCATCTGTGTTCATCGCGGAAAACAATGGTACCAGGTTACGATCACTTTCTATTATTTCAAACGGCATACTAGGTCTGCTACTTCTAAGACGGGCGCAGGCCACCCAGTCGTTTTCTATTAGGTTGATGAATGTGTTTTGTGTTTCCTCAAAATACATCCCTGGGTTTACTGCCTGGAACTGGCGTTTCGCTTTTTCCTTGTATCCTTTTTTACTCGCTCCGAAATATATGGTCACCCGACCGTTTTCTAGTCTGTATTCAAGGCAGAAAAGATGATATGGGTGTTTGCTGAGGATTCTGAAATCATGGGTGGATTCACCATAGAGTTGTTCTACTATTCCTGCACCCATATCTGGTGATACAGCATCATCCTTGAGAGGAACAAGTTTTATAAGTGGCAGGTTTCTACCCCCTGTTCCCACATCTCGCACATATCTGACATCATCCTCTCTTAGTTTGTGTGCTCTGATTTTTACCATCTTATCATCCTCTTCTTCCTCCTGCTTTGTTTCCCCCTGTTTTTTGTTTTCATCCATCTAACCTTTGGCGGCTGCTGATATGGTGCAAGCCATGTTGGGTTTCGAGAATCATCATGTGTTTTTTTAGTCTCATGTGTTTTTCTGTTTTTTTTATCGTACTCACAATGTTCCTTGTCACAAATACCCATTGTTCTCATATGCCCACAATGAATGTAATCCTCTGGTTTTTCTACGACTTTGGCATATGCCCATTTACACCATTGTTTCACTTCACCAATATCAAAATCTGTGGTATCACAATGATTATAGTAATCTGAAAGAACATCAAGCGCTTCATAATAACTTAGATTGTCGCCTACGCAGAACACAGCAAGTGCTTTTGCACTAAGGCTGCGTTGACCTGGTGGTGCACCGTTCAGTCTGAGAGTGAGCGCACAGGGTGTATTCAGCAGCTCTCCTTTGTATTCTTTGAGAGAGGACTGTGTTTTTGGTTTCTGTGGTGGTTTAAAATCCTCTACATAGTTTTTAAATATTACCTCTGGGATTGTCCAGATTTTTATTTCGTTTTTATCTGGATATACCACATCTGTGAATTTTTTGATAAGTGTTTTATGTTCAGGTATTGTGTCTATGAGTGTTTTGTATCCTATGAGACGTCCTTCTTTGTCTATTTTTCTCCCGCCAGCGCATCTTATGAGTCTACCCATACCTGTGGTGTCATCAAAATTTATGCACGTTGCATCCTGTGGTTTACCCGGAACAAAAACGAGGTTGCCATTGTGTTTATCTGAGATAATGCCTCTATGTTCCTCCGGGATTTTTGCTTTGTCGTTAACCATTTTGAATAAAAGGAAGCGTAAATCCTTAGGTTTAATATTTTTTTCTTCCGCGTTTTGTAGTAGTTTTTTGTTGTCTGGTGGTTTAAAATATATATGTGTGTGTATTCCTTTCCCTCCTGAGTCATAGATTTTGTGTGGTATGTCTAGTGAGATGAGTGCCTCAACAGTTTTTTTCGCAAGAACTTTCACCCCATATGTTGGGTGATCCCAAGGGGCGTCCTGCTCAAATGGGATTTCCCATGCACGCACCGTGTAATAATCTGGTATGAAGCCTGATTTGTTAAAATTCATGTTTTTTTCGTATTCCTCAAGAGGTATTCTCTGGGTTGGATGCCAAAAACCATCTTTTCCTCTGGCTGTTGTTACAATTTTCATCTCAGGATATTTACTAATATCCACCAGTGTTTTTATCCATTCGAGTCTTCTTTTGGCTGATTCCCTGTAAGCAGCAGGATCATAAGACGTTGTTTTCTGGTTGTTTTTCAGTAATGTCTCCATTTTCCTCCTCCTGCCCCTGTTCTTCTTTTTCATCATATATTTTTTCTGGTGTCCCTATGAGTAGTTCTATTTTCTTTTGCAGTCGTTCCTCCTGTGTTTTTTTACTGTACTCATTTATGAGAGAAACTTTTTCATGTGATTCTGGGATGTTTACGAGCCTATATCTTCTTTTATGGGAACTACCGTATGTGAAGATTAACGCATCACCCGTGTTGAGTTTTTTCTGAAAAACATTTTGTATTTTTTTGTCAGCTGTTGCTATCTTGTTGATTGGAATAATAATTGTTTTTTTGTTTTTTCGAAGTAGGTATTGTATGGTGACTGATTCTGGGGTGATTGTGTATCTGCGTGTGATCAACCATCTGAACCAGTACAGAGAACAGCAAATACCTGTTAAAAGGAGTAAATATGGTGTTAGGATAAACATTGTTTTTGCTATGGGTAAAACACCCGTTTTTCTTATACTGTTTGTTAAATCATCTGATTTGACAAGTAATGCTACCACATATATCATAAAGAGTATTACTACGGTTATGATTGTATTGAGGAACGGCATCTTCCATGAGGGGGAAAATGAAACAGTTTCCTCCACCCCCTCAGTTTTTTTCTTTTTTAGAGATATGGGTTGCTGTTGTTGCCCTGATTTTTTATTATCCATTCATATCCCCTCCTTTCTCAGTTATCCTTCGAACCGTATCAAACATTGCACTCATCAACACCGCATATGCTTTGTTTTCCATTTCCTCCTGTGTCTGCATACCCCGGACGATTCGGATAAGGCCGTGTTTAACCGCAACAGCTTGGATAAGCGCCATTACCTCTTTCCCCTCATCAGATGATATTGTGTTTTGACTGAACATGTTGTATTTTTTGAAAACAAAATTTCCGAATTTTTCATAACACTCATCTGTAACAACACCAAATGGTTTTGAACGCATTACCCGAGCTTGTTTGGCAGCTAGTATCAGGTTTTCGAAAACTGAGGGGATAACATATTTATCAGGGATAACACCTGTGTCTGGGAGGTTGTTCCATCTTGTTTTCCCTAAATCTGATGAAAACGTAAACAGTCTGCTGCCATCTCGGTATACTCTCACAAGATAAAAATAAAACTGGGCATCAGGTGACTGATTCTCTATTATGGGATCTGGTGGGGTCAGGGGTGTGTAGTTTTCAACATATGTGAGCGCACGTGGTGTTTCTGCTTGGAAATGCATGTGTTTAAGTCTGTTGTTTTCGTAAACAAACACAAAAGGTGTAGGGTTATCCTCACTGTCAACGGGGTCTAGTATTGAGACAACTATGAGTTTCTGATCATTTATTGTTTTCTCCCATACAACATGAACATTGTTCCTGTAATCTGGCTGAAAGCACATTTTTGCCCTGTTTAAAGCATCCTCAACTTCATCCATCTTCTTATGCCTCCTCCTTCGCTTTTTTTTCTATTAAATCATCAATTTGTATTTTCACATAAAATGGGTTGTTTATGCTGATGAAGTTGACTTCGTATCCGCTGCTGCCAGCTGTGCTTATTTGAACATTACCGTATCCCATGAGACGCTGCCACAAACCCTGGGAAACACGGGTGTCCGTGATTTTACTGATTGGTGCAGATCGCTCATCCCTTCTTATCAACCCAACCTTGGAAATAGCTTTTTTGTTTGTGAGGGTGTAGAAACATGAATATCTTGATATGAGTATCGAACCTATCATGAGTAATGCTATGATTATTGGTGTAATATAGATAAGGATCATGAATCTGTTGAGACGGGGAAACGCAACCATATTTGTTGAGAATATAATATAGTAGAAGAGTGCTGATATGAAAACAATTAAAATAAACATGCCTGTGTATGCTTTCCATGGTGGTCTCTCCTGAAATAATATTGTTTCTCCTCCTCTGCTCACAGGACCACCTCCTGCACCGGTATCTGTTCCTGGACCAGTTTGCTGGTTGTGTAACCTGTTTTTTTACTTCTTCCATTGTTTTTCAATAGGGGTGTGAGATGCAGCATCGCCTGCTCCACCCTCTCTTGTCTGTCTGTTGTGTGAATCGTGCGTACAAGGTTGTTGTTGAGTCTGTAATGCTGAATAGTGCTGCTTATGATCCTGTCTATCTCACGCTGCCATCCGGGGTCTATGCTGCGTACACCATCATCCGTGATGGGTTGCGGCAGAGGTTTGAGATAGAAGACAGTATCATAACTCCTTGCCCAATATGGGAGTATGTTCTTCAGAATCTGAGTGCCCGCAAAGTGTTTTCTTTTACGTATTTCAAAACTCAGTGCATAAGCATAGTTATCCAGGATTGTTCTATCGGTGAGCAAAACAGTATTTCCATTATTGTTTTTACTGAATCCTGTTTCAATCTCTTTCGTGATTTGCGACAGCGCCAACCACAGCTGGGTGCTCAGAAAACATTTTTCATTGATAGGCAGAGGACAGGCCCGGGCTGTCTCATTGAGTATAATTGTTTTTCGGCCCTGTTTTTCTAAAGAATCGGCAATATCATTAATGAAACAGGTTTTCCCACTGTTTTGCGCCCCTGTGACTCCGACCTTGATTACTGTCAATACATCACCACCATTAACGCCAATGTTATTGTGAACAATGCAACTGCTATGATGAAATACACGCTTGTGTTCCGGGTGCTACAGTAATGGTCTATCATGAAACCTCTTTCTGCGTAACCACCACTCAGGCACACACATGTTCCCGTTTCTGTCCTCCTCCATAATACTTAATGGTACCCAGACAGGCCGTGTTTCATGAAGAAACGTGCGTACTGTGGCAAGTAGTGCTTTGTCTGTTTTGTTTTCTATTCTGCCAACAGGGAATAAATGATCCTCCGTAGTTAACATGTTTTTAAGCCTCCCTCCTTATTCCCCTGAGTATCCGCCACACATCTGGTATGATTTCCCAGTCCTGTTTTAGATTGCTACCTTTTGTTTCAAGATGCCCTTTCTTAATGTGCAACAGTTCATGTATGAGCGTTCGAGGGCTGTGATATATGACAACATATTTTTTATCAGGCTGAAAATCCTTTAATGCTTTTCCAAGTAGTTTGCTGGTAGTGTCATCCTTAAAAGCAAGGCTGATGAGTATAACACCAGTAATTATTATTAGGAAAAAAGGCAGCATAAGAATGTAACTATGCCCTGCTGTTAGAAGTAAACCTATTATGCCTATGAGTATAATTGGTGCGGCTATTATGAACCATACTATTGCTGTTTTATGAAAAAACACGGTTGTTTTCCTCAACGACACTTTATCATTTTTAACTGTTGTTCCACTACATCCCTGCTTAGAAAACAGTAACCGCACATCCTCTGCTATTTGATTTGGTATTACTTTATGTAGTATGTCCTCAAATGTGTCACTCATAACTAAACCGCCACCTCCTTACTTATCTCAATTAACTCTTCTGGTTTGGTTGTTATAATCCCATGTTCGAATGGGAATGCGAGGATGCTTATTTTGCTTCTACTGTTTTCCGCAATAAACAATGCCTCAGAGTATCCCTCACTACCTGTTGCTGCTCTTTTTATCAGGGTTTGCTCTGCGGGTGTAAACCTCCAGCGCCTTTGCATCCCTTCACCAATATTATCATGTTTCAATAAGATGGTGACTGGGGTGTTGTCAAGTATTGCTCTACCACTAGGTGTTTCCATGAAGTCTTCCGCACTCTGACTTGCTAGAAGCACTCCCGCAGCATATTTCCTGTATTCTCGCAGCATTCTCTCAAGTTCCTTGTCAACCACATCTAAAAATAGGTGTACTTCATCGAACAAGCAAAACTTGGGTTGCAGTGTCTGTTTCACCTGCCCATCTATGAAATCCATGATGAGGTATGCGAGTGGTTTAAACATATTTGTGTTCCTGAGTAATGATACATCAAAATGTATCCATCTCGCCCGGAGGATTATGTTTGTTTGCCTGTTCAGTATGCTATATGCCCCGGTGATCCATGGTTCTAGGAGTCGTATGAGTTTTTCACATATTGCCCTATCCTGCACATAGGCTTCGTTTGATTTTGAGAATTCTTTTAACTCATTTTGAAGGTCCGTGAATATAGGGGATAATCCATTATATGTTGGTAGGTTCAGACTATCATCAATACCCAGTTTTTTGTAAACACGCGGGATAAGTGTTTCAAGCACTGCGCTTTCCTGTGGTGTGAGTTTGAAGACAATGTTGAAGAAACTGATGAGTTTCTGTGTTTTTTCTGTCATCGGCATCTCAGCTTTCTCTGACACGGTTTTTATATCGAATGGGTTGATGATTGGCGCATTTTTTGCTTTTACACCAAACCTTATTGTTTGCCCACCAAATATTTTTGTTAATGTGCTGTATTCACTTATGGGTGGCATGTTTGGGTCAGCGCTGGGTAATGGTGTGGGGTCCACTATGAAGAACCTCATACTGGGGTTGTATATGTATTCCCGACCAGCTATGAGTTTAAGGAAGTATGATTTTCCACTGCCTGTACTACCAAACACGGATAAATGTGCCGCCCTCATCCTGTGTCTATCAAATATTATGGGGTTGCTGTCAACTGTGTAGCCGTATATGACCCCATGCTCTGTTCCGAAAACGTTTCTGGTGAATGGGAAAAAGGTTTTTAGGCTGTGTGTATCAAAACTATGGTACTGGCCGAGATAGTTTATACCAGTTGGTAGGATAGTGCGTGTTGCTTTATCCATTTTCATATATGGTACGCTGAGTGTTATGTTTCTTCCTTTGAACCATCTCATAGTTTCTTTCGCGGTTTCCTCCAACTCTTTTCTGGTTTTTGCTTTGAGTGTAATATATATTTCTGTGTTGAATGGTTGTGTCTGTCCTGCTATGAGCAGGTCCCTGTAGTTTTTCAGCAGTGATGAAATATGCTGGAGTGGCGCAGCCTTTGGGTCTGTGCTGCTCATACCCAGTATTTGCGCATCTATTTTACCGATTTCCATATCAAGATTTGCTTTAACAACATCACTGTTGCCTGGGTAGATGTGTGTGCTGATGGTTATGTTTTCGTTACTAGTGATTACTGGTGCTAGCCATCCATCCATTATCTGTGGCGGGTATTGTTCTATGTTAAATGTTCTTGTGTATTGTTTATTTATTTTTACTGTGCTGGGGGTGATCTCTATACTCTGGGGTGCTATCTGGTTGAGTTGATCCTTGTTGCCTGTGATTTTGATTGTTTTTGGTTTATTCCCATATTTTCTGGTTATTTTTTCTGGTATGAGCTGAACTGGTGTGAAAAGGAATATGAGTATTCCTGCTATGATTATTAGCATGATATAAAATATTATGCTGCCTGGTGCGAGCGCATATATGCCTCCTAGTAGTATGAAGGCGGCTGTGACTATGCCTGCGAACACACTGGCGTGTAGGATGTCTGTGAAGCTGCTGCGCTGTATCTCTGGTTTATACTTTTTTTCCCCAGTTTTTTTCTTAAACAGTGTCATATTATTCCTTCTCCTCCGTAGCATTCAGTGAGCGCATCAATGAGTGATGAGCCTG
>Ga0210049_1004818_pt1 | contig 11707 bp, 10 predicted proteins | sample CryGeyCG2014_300_2_FD_183964 | JGI IMG/M metagenome (GOLD analysis project Ga0210049, IMG submission 183964) | Groundwater microbial communities from aquifer - Crystal Geyser CG06_land_8/20/14_3.00 (SPAdes) (version 2) | ecosystem: Environmental > Aquatic > Deep subsurface > Groundwater | place...
CCCCAAAAGCTCTTTAGCCACTCTCAAAGTCGGCCTATCATAAAAATCCCTTAACAACTTCCTCCTCATTTTAATACTTTATCTAAAATTGACTGCTTTTATTTCTCAATTAATTCCCTGCCCCGTAGTGAAACGAAGTTTCTACTACTGGGGTTCGACTTTTTGTTTGGCTTCTTTTAATAAATCTTTTGCTTTTTTGCGATTCGTGAAAATTACAACATTAAACCAACAATTTTCCCCTCTCCATTTTCTTTTTCCAAATTAAAAACCAATAACCAAAGAGTTTTCTTTCCAATGTTTCGGGATGATTAAATTCTCTTGAAATCAAAAACCAGAATTTTTTATTATGTCGAGGAATAATTAAGTGACAAAACTCGTGGAAAATTACATAGCGAATTAACTCTTCTGGGAGATGTTCTAAAAGCGGATTTAAAGTTAGATTTCTCTTTTTGCTACAACTTGCCCATTTTGTTTTCATTGTTCGGAAATAAATTTTTCGAGGTTTTACTTTTAAAATTTCCTCTGCCTCTTTTACCACACATTTTATTAAACTGTCGAAACCCTTCCTATCTCTTTTTATCAATTTCTCTTTTTTGATTTCTTCTAATGCATCATTAATAAATTTCGTTTTATTTAAAATCCAGTTTCTATGCTTTTCAATTAAAGGTGGAATTTCAAATTCAAAAGGAGCAACAACTACCAAGTTCCCGGTTTTAAATTCTAACCTCGGATATTTTACTTTTCTTCTTGAGACTGTATATTGAATTTGTTTATCCGCCATAATCCTCAATTATATTAATTAAATCTCGATAAATTCTTTCAAATTCCTCTAAAGATAATCCATACTTTACTTTTAATTTCCTGGCCAGAATTCTTACTTCCTTGAAAATTCTCTGACGAAGGACTGGCTGATCAATCCATCCTTCGAGTAGGTATTCAGAAATTTTGCCTTTTAATTCTTTTGTGGCATTTATTGATTTTTCTTTATTTTTTATTAATTCCTTTAAATTAAGGAAAATTCCATATTCCAAGGGTGAGAGTTTTAAAATCTCTTTCTCCTTTTCCTTTTTGGCAATTTCTTTTTGAAGAGCAAGAACTTCTCCATACAACATTTTATACTCAATTTCTCTCATCCTCCATTTTCTAATTAGTTCTTCCACTTTATCAGCGATTGTTTTATAAATGGGATTCCTTTTTTGTTCAACCAGAACTAATTTCTCTAAAGCGAAAAGAATATTAACTGCCTTTTCTTTTTGGGTTAATCCAGTTTTTTGAATTTTTCTGAAATATTCCTCATCGAAAGTAAAAGCTGGTAACTCTTTATTTATTTTTTTAATCTCTGTGCTCTGATAGATGACTTCGAGAACGTTTCTAAAATATTTTTCGATTTTTTCTTTCTCTTCTTCTCTTTTTTTAGTTTTTAAATAATAAGTAAAAAGAGCAGAATACCACTTAAACTTTTCCAGAAAATCAACTTTAATCTCGTGAGTTCCTAACATTTCAAACACTTTTCTCAAATTATGATATTTTTCGATAAATTTTTTCTCATTATATATGTCTTTTAACTTCTCAAAAGCTTCAAAAAAATTCTTTCCTTCAAAAACCTGAGGTATTCCCTTAAATATTTCATCGAGTTCCTTTAAAAGGACAATAAATTTTTCTGCCAAAATTTTATAATCGAAGAGTATATTTTCGATCTCTGCCTTTTTATAGTACATTTTATACGCCCGCTTTAGCTCTCTTAATATTCCAGCATAATCTATAATTAAACCAGCCTCCTTTAAGTCTTTATAAGGCCTATTAGTTCTGGCGATTGCCTGTAAAAGTCTATGTTTTTTCAATAGTTTATCCAAATACATTGTTTGTAAAATTGGGGCATCAAAACCGGTTAGAAGCATATCAGTAACAACCAAAATTTTGGGGCAATCTTTTACCTTAAATTTGTCTCTAATTTCGATATTTATTTTACTCATATCTCCGGCTCCCTCAGGGTATCTCTCCATTACTTCTTCACGATATCCCCTAATTGGCTCTTTGTCATCTATCCGATAAGTCATCACTACTTCAGTGTATTCAGGAGGTAAGATTTCATCTAAAGCTCTTTTGTACAAAACACAGGCTTTCCTACTACCAGTGACAACCATTGCTTTAAATTTTCTATCCAAATTTTCTTTAAAATGAGTAGTAATATCTTTAGCGATTTCTTTAATTCTTTTTGGATTTTCTAAAAAAACTTTAATCTTGTTTAGCTTCCGAGAAACTATTCTTTCAATTTTTTCTTTTTCGGCCTCTTCTAACTCTTCGAAAGGACTTTCTAAAAATGCTTTTAAATCTTCTTTTTTCAGATGAACTTCTTTCTCTAATCTCGGCTGATATAAAATAGGAACTGTAAAATTATCTTTAATTGAATCTTCAACAAAATATTTATCCAAATATCCCTCCTCCTTTAATGGATAACCAAAAGTCTCATAGGTATTTCTTTCTTCTTCAGCAATTGGAGTACCAGTAAATCCAAAAAAGAAGGCATTTTTTAAGAGTTTTTTCATTTGGGCTGCCATTAACCCGTATTGGGAACGGTGGACTTCATCTAAAAAGCAAATTACATTTTTTCGGGCAGAAATAGTCTCTCCTAAAAGTTTTTGTAATTCTAAATTTAAGTTTTGGATTTTTTCCTCTCCCGGTTTAAATTTATGGAGTAAAGTAATAAAAACTCCTCTTTTTCCTCTGAAATTATCGGCTTTTATCACTTCTCTTAAAGAGGATACATCTTCAATTTTTTCTAAGGAGAAATTTAGTTTCAAATAATTAAATTCATCAAAAAGTTGGGTCTCAAGGTCAATCCTATCGACAATAAAAAATATAGTTGGGTTTTCCAATCTTTTATCAAAATACAATTTGTGACAAGCAAAAATCATGGTCAGGGTTTTTCCCGATCCCTGCCAGTGCCAAATCAAACCCTTATTTTTTTCTTCTTCCCCTCCTAAATTTTTTATCACCCTTTCAACGATTTTATTTGTCGCCCGGTATTGCATATGTCTTGCGATTACTTTCGTCATTTCTCCTCTTTCTTCTCTGACAAAAAGAAAATTTCTTAAAATATCTAAAATTTTTTCTGTCCTCAAAAATTCCAGAATTGATTCTATCGAATCTTTTCCTTCCTCTTTCCATTCATAGATTAAAACCTCTTTTTGCCAGGGAACGATAGGAAAATATCTTGCCTCAGTTTCTACTGCTATTCCAATTTGAAGATATTTATAAAGTTCAGGGACAATTTTTTCATAATCTTTAACTTGAAAATAGGCATCTTTCCATCCCACTCCTATCTCAGCCGGATTTTTACATTCAATCTCTATTAAGGGAATACCATTTACGAAAAGCAAAATATCAGGTCTTATAATTTCTTTTCCTTTTAAAGAAACTTGTCTTGAAACTAAAAATTCATTATTTTCCAAATTTTCAAAATCAAAAATTTTTACTGTTTTTATCAATCTATCCTTTTCAAATTTAATTCCTATCCCATATTTAAAATAATGCAGAAGTTTTTCTACGCCCTCTTGGGAAACTGGCAACAGCCTAATTTCTTGAACTACTTTATTAATTTCTTCTTCGCTAATCTTTAAATCTTCATTTAGTCTTCGCAAGGCTCTTTTAAAATTAGAAACTAAAAGAGGTTCAGAAATTGCCTCTCTTTCGAGGTTTTCATTCTTCACAAAAACCCATCCCCTCTTTTGAAGTTCCACAATTAAATAATCCTCAATCAATTTTTTTTCTAACGGTTTAGGCATAATTTTATTAAGAGACTGTTCTTTTTTCTTGTCTTACAAAAATTTCTAAATTACTCGCGATGTTGTAGCACATTTGAGCATGTTTCAAAGCAAGTTCAGCTTCTTCTTTAGTAAGTATTTGATCCGGCCCTATATTAAGTTTTTCAGCCCCATATTTTGCAAGGAGATAAAAATTCTTCCAAAACTGAGTTAAAAAAATCAATCTGGGAATTTCCTCTTTTTGAGTAAAATACTTTGGGAACTTTTTCTTCAATAATTCTCCCACTGCTTTCACCTCAAATTTAATCTCATGTTCTTCAGGAAAATCTATTTCCATTAGTTTAAAAATTGCTTTAGCGCTTAATTCAATAGATTGTTGACATAGATTTATTATATTTGAAAAAACTGGAGAATATTCCTTTAGCATCTTCTCTGCTTGCCTAATTCCATTACCTGCTTTTTTAATCAAATTCCCCGCATATTCTAAATTTGTGAAATTTGAGTTCATAGTAAAAAATTAATATTATTTACTCTAATTTTTCCAGTCATTAATTGATTTAACATTGATTTAAACAACTCCTCATAAAGCGTCTTTTTCTTCTGTTCAATTTCGATTTTCTTGTCAACGGTTTGGAGAATATCGGCAATTTCGCACTGTTCAGGAAGTAAGGGTAGTGCTATTGGGAAGCTTTCAAATAATGATTTCTTTACTATCGGTTTTGCAGTCATTCCAGCATAAGACCTTAATAAAAATTTTTTCTTTAAAAGAAAATAATACACAAAAAACGGATTGACTCTTGAAGTATCACAAACTATCGAATTAATCTGTTGGTTCGTCACACATTCTTTAAAAGTAAGCGCAATCTTTCCTAATGTTGACCCAATACATACTACTAATACAGAATTTCTGGGGATTAACTTTCCCTTTTTTGCACCTTCATCACTTACACACCTTTCGGTTTTAAAAACATAAACTCCTTCGTTAAAATCTGATGGCGTAACAAATGGTATATTTCCACCCCAATATTCAACGACAGAAGTTGATGGAGTGGTGCCCGTAATTACAGCACCTAAATTTTTTACTTTCACCACATTCCAATTTTCTGGCATCTCGCCGATTTCGGTTTTCTTTAATTTTCTTCCTTTTGAAAAAGATGGCGCTCCTTCTCTAAAAAGTTTCTGCATCAAACTTCTTTTCAACTCCTTCGTCTTCTCAATAATTTTCTCCTGCACCCTCACCGCCTCCTGAATACTATCCAAAACATAAACAATTTTCCGTTGCTCAATGAGGGGTGGAAGAAAAATTTCGAAGCTTGCAAGATCACCTTTTCTTACATATGGCATAGTAGAACCCGATTTATCTTGTAATAATTTTTTCTTGAGACCAGCTAAAATAAAATAATAAATAAATCGAATATCTCCCTCCTTAAATTGATCTAATACATAAGTTCGCTGATATGCTTCAAATTTACCTTTATAATATTTTGTAGCACCTACGTCACCATTGCCAGCTACCAAGATTGCTTCCGTATCAAATGAGTAAGTATCGCTATGGCTAATTTCTCGAGAACAAGTAAAAAACGGATATTTTCCCTCGGAGTCCCCCTCGTTTACATCCTTTTTTCCTGTTCGAATTTCACAAATCTCCTCCAATTTTTTTGTTGGCCAAGATATAACTTTATTTCTTATCATAATAATAAACTCCATTTTCACAGCGATTTGGGAGATTATTAAATATCTCTAAGGCAAAATTATGATAATTCTCTATTATCGATGCTAAATCAACAAACGCAAGGCATTTATTATTAATACATATTTGTGAATAATTTTTATTAACATCTAGAAATAATCCAGTTTCAAATTTATTTTCTAAAATATCTTCATCAATATGTTCCATCCTATTACGAATTGAAGAGATATTTAATTCTTTAATTTTCCTAATAGTATTTTCACTAACAAAATTCTTTATGTAACTTTCATCTGCTTCGATTGAAGAATTAAATGCTTTAATTGCTCGATTTATAGCATTAATACAATTTTCTAAGTGATTAATGATAATAAATCTACAAGCTAACCTATCTTTAGTTTTCATTTCTTCTAAGATGTATTTTCTAGCAATTAAATATTCATCAAAAGATTTATCAACTAATCTGCACAAAAGACGAAAATATAATTTACCTTTTTTACCCAATACTTCATCGAATCCGATCATAACAACAATTATCAAGCGTTTTATAAGCTGGGTATCTCTATTTACAATAGGGATTTTAATGTCGGAATTTATATTTTGTTTTTTAAAAACCTTCTCTATTGTCGATTTTAATCTCGCCTTTTGCATTTTGATTTTTAAATTTTCACAAATCTCCTCCAATTTTTTTGTTGGCCAAGTAGCTTTCATAATTCCTTAAAAAATACTTCTCCAGGAGTATTAAAAACTGCTTTTACAAAATTTTCTATATCTTTTCCAGCTAATTTAGCATTTACTACCTTAAATAATTCAATGGTAGAGAGGAGAGTAATTTTAGAAATCTCAGCTTTTTTGATCACATCGGATTCAAAGGGAACTTTTCTTCCTTCCAAATTAGAATTTAATGGCGTATCTTTATAATGATTTCCTATTAAAATACCCCGACAATTGCATTTTATTTTTTTTATTCTCTCTTCATCAACTAATCTTCCAATAAGTTGATTTAATTTCCTTTCAGGAATACTATTTTTTACCCCTGTAATTTCAATAGGAAGCTCTGAATTCGTATCGGGATCAATAATAATTCTGTCTTCTTTCCCCTTAGGACCAAGTTTAATACCGATTCCTAAAAGTTTAAATGATTCTTCTATTATGACTTCTAATTCTGGTCCATCTGTTGTAAGTAATCGTTTAAATCTAAATAATTTTGCAAGTTTTAAATTATTTTCTTCCAGTTCCTTTTCACATTTTTTCTTTAATTCTTCACTTTCTTTTATTTTCTTCTTGATTAGCCCTTCGCCATAGATTGTTATATTTTCTGTCCATTTCGGAAGTTCGGTTTCTTTAATTTCAATAATTCCCCTTTCTTGTCTTAATAAATAATCTATCGCCTCCTTAATAGAAATCTCGGTAGGGGGAGGCAAAAACGTTATTGGATTCGAATAAATCTCATTTCTTATATTGTATAATCCCCCACTGCTTGATTCATCGGCATTGAATTCTAAAAAATATACTTTAAATGCTAATAGTTTTTTAGCTAAATTTTTTAAAAGAGCTTCAAACTTGGGAATAACATATTCTCTTTTCCCAGTTGGATATCCTTTTTCTCTTATTCGAAGTGTATACATTTTCATACTCCAATTTTCTAAAAAATGAGTCCATTTTTTAACAAAATCAAAATATCCTCCTATTGGCTTTTCCTCAAAATTTTCTCCTTCTTGTTTTACAAAATTAAAATAAATGGGGCACCAATGATAGTTCGAGATCGAAGGAAACTGTTCGCTATTATGATCGACTATAAAACCTCCTTTATTTATTGTTGGTGCAGTAATACATATTATTTCAGTATTTGCCCAAATTATTTCATTTATTTCTTTCCTCATTTCTTCTAACGCTTTTTGCATTTCTTCATTTAACTCTACTTCATACAAACTTTGGAGGTTAATAATTAAAAGATGGTAATCACCTAAATACGGTGATTTTAAATAAGGGTTTTTTATCTCACCCCATCCAACACATTTATCAGCAAGAGGGTGATCGAAAGATCCAATCACTAATATTTTTTTGCTGGTAGATGTATTCATATTTCCCCTAAAATCCCTTTTATTTTTTCTTCGACTTTTTGGCGGGTTTTTTCGATTTGGGTTAGTTCTTTTAGTTAATTATAGTTTTCCACAGGGTATTGCCTTGACAAGGATTTTTGTGTTATAATGATTTAATCACGCCCGGTAAGGACTCCGCAAGGAAGAATTACCGGGAAGATTTTATTTTAGGAAGGGAGTTAATTTTTCTACAGCACAGAAATAAGGTTTATTTGTGTCTCTTAATAATAACTCATTAAACTCTTTCCCTCGCAAACCAAACGGGTGAATAATAATCGCCTGTTTTTTATTATCTAATAAATATTCAACAATAGCCTTATAGTCACCATCACCACTAAATAAAATTAAACCATCAAAATTATTGATATTATTTAAAATATCCATTGTTATTTCGACATCAAAGTCGCATTTTCTCCGTAAAACCGGTTTTAAAAAGTTCCTTTGCAAATTTTCGATACTAATATTCAATTTTTTTAACTCCGAATCTAATAAGCCAATGTAATCATAAATCTCTTTTAAGCGATTTTTATCAAACATAGTATACCCAGCTTCACCAGTAGGAGCCATGGCAATACTATCGTCAACCATCTTATCTATTTTTTGAATTAATCCGTAAAGCCCATCTGAAATTTTTGTATTTGTAATCTTTGTTGTGTCTAAAACATTAAATAATTGTTGTACCAATTCTTTAAAATGCGATTTCTCTAAAGAAACCGGTGTCCATTTAACTTCTTTTGAAGTCAGAGTATAGCCAATGTTTTTAATTTCTTCATGAAATTCTTCTGATTTCTTATTATTTTTCTCTATCCCAAAATAAAATCTAATATCGTAAATCTCCGGATAACTCTTTAAATAGTTATAAAGCTTCTTAGGATCAATTTCCCATTTTAATTTCTCAAACCACCCATAGACATTCGCCCAATCAATAATTGCTAATGTTTTTCCTTTTAATTTTAAAATTTTTTCGTTCATAAATTAGTAAATTTCTATAGGATAACGTGGGGAGTATTCAATTTCTGTAATTTCTGCATTTTGAATTCTATTTACCATGAATAATCGTATACCTTCTTTACCTCTATCCCAACCGAAAAGCCCTATTCCTTCATCAAATTCTTTAAAACTATATGGCTCAACATATCGCCATCCCTCTGGTGTACCATCTTTTTCAATATAAATAATTCGCAAAACTCTCCTTTCCTTAGCTGCTTGTTTTATTGTTTCTAAAATTTGATAGTCCATACAAACAAATAATTATTTTCCTAATTTTTTATATAAATCTTTACTAAATTTTTCTATTTCTTTGGTGATTCCATTAATCTCTTCTAAAACTTTTTGTGGATCTTCATATTTCTTCTCTCCTCCACCAATGTATGGATTATAGGCATTGGCTGATAAAATGTAATCATTTTTGATTATTTCTTTAATTTTTGTAAAATTATTTTTATTTTTCGTTAAATCTTTCTCAAAATTCCTTTTATCCTCTCCTCGACTTTTTGGCGGGTTTTTTCGATTTGGGTTAGTTCTTTGGTAATTTCTGCTATCGGTCGATATCTTTCAGTTTCGGCAAGGCTCACATATCTTGAAGGTGATAAATTAAAATCATTTTTTTCTGCCTCTTCTAAGTTAATAATTTTGCTCAATCCTTCAATTTCTTTAAATTCTCGGTAAATGTTAGCGATTTTTTTGATGTTTTCTTTACCTAAGGTATTTTGTGGTTTGCCGGGGAGGAATTCTTTTGTGGCGTTTATAAGTAAAATTTTCTCTTTTCTTGCCAATGGCTTATTTTTATTAAAAACTATTATTAACCCAGGCGCACCAGTGTTATAAAAAAGCTTTTCTGGGAGCAAAATGGCTGTTTCAATTAAATCTTTTTCAAGAATTTTTTGCCGAATACCTCTTTCTTTGCCACCTCGGGAAACCGCGCCAGTGTCAATAACAACCACTACTTTGCTTTTATCTTTTACTGAAGCAAGCATATGCTGAATCCAAGCCCAATCAGCCGATTGTTTTGTTGGAAAACCAAAAGGAAATCTCTCTTGCCAAAATTCCCCTTTCTTTAAAGAATCTTCACCATAACCATCTTGATTCCAGGGGGGATTAGCTATTACATAATCGAATTTCTTAATACCTTTTTCTTCCTTAAATTTTGGAAATAAAAGAGTATCGCCCTGTTCCAAAACTGCGCTTTTAATATCATGAATTAAAAGATTCATTCTCGATAAAGCCAATGTTTTTGGATTAACTTCTTGTCCGAATAAAAACAGGGTGTCAGCTTCTTTTTTTGAGTAATTATCTTCTACATACTTGTATCCGATGATCAACATGCCTCCTGAACCGTGACAAGGATCGTAAAGCCATTTTCGAGGCTTGGGATCTAAAATCTCTATCATTAATCGAATTACCTCTCTTGGGGTATAAACTTCCCCTTCTTTTGCCTTTTGAGGAGCGAAGTATTTCAAAATCCATTCATAAGCATCGCCTAAAATATCAGGAGAAACATTTTCAAAAGAATGAGCGCTAAAAAGTTCAATTAATTGTCTTAAAATTTCAGTATTTTCAGGGCTTCTTGCAAATTCAATAAAGTCAAATTGGGTAAAAATATCTTTTAAACTCGGATTTCTTTCAGCTAATTCTTTCATTGCCTTTGAAAAGTTTTCAGAAATTTTCAAAGGGTCTTTTCTCAAATTTTCCCATAAAAATTCTTCTGGAACATCGAGATCATGATAAACCGGTACTTGGGCTTCTTTTAATGCCTCTTCTTTGGAAAAGCCCTCTCTTAAAAGTTCATCAAAGGTTTTTTGAAAATCTCTTTTCCATTTATCACACATTCTCTTATAAAAAAGCAAAAGTAAAATAAATGTATAATCAACCCTTGTCCTAATAAGATCAGCCGCTTTTTTTAGGACTCCTTCTAATTCTGAACGAGTCATAACCCCTACTTTTTCTTCTATCAGTGGGGCCAAACTATAAATCTTTTTTCTGGCATCTTGAGGATCTCTTTTTGTTTTAAGATACCCCCAATTTTTGAGCTCAGAAAGGATAACCTTAGTTTGCTCCTCTGAATCTCCAAATCTTTCTTTTAAAGTCTTTGCTACCTCTTCAAAATAAAAAGGAGAAGCCTTAAACTTCTCCAAGAGAGTTAGATATCTTTTTTGAACCCAATTTGGAATAATTGTTCTTTCCATAATTAAGTTAACTAAAATTATTTTACATTACCTATTTTACTCTTTCAAAGAACTTTGTCAAGGGGCAAGAAGGCCTTTCTCTTTAAAACTAAAAAATTTATCTCCTCCAATTATTAAGTGGTCCCAAATTTTAATCCCTAAAAACTGAGAGGCTTTAATTAATCTTTTTGTAATTTTAATGTCATCTTTTGAAGGAGTTGGATCTCCAGAAGGATGGTTATGAACTAAAATTATTGAATCAGCAGAGTTTTTAATGGCTGGAAGGAAAATTTCTCGGGGGTGAGCTAAGCTAGCAGTGAGAGTACCAACAGAGATATCATCAATGCTTATAAGACGACTTCTTGAATTTAAAGAAAGTAATTTAAAATGTTCTTTTTTCTTATCCCTTAGATCATTTTTTAAAAGATTAAAAATATCTTTTGGGGTCTCAATTTTTTGGTCATATTTCTCGAAACTCACTAAAGCTTTTTCTCCTAATTTGAAAGCGGCTTTTAACTTACAGGCAGTGGCAAAACCTATACCTTTTACTTCTTGTAATTCTTCGATTGACGCTTCTTTAATTTTTGCTAAATTTCCAAAATAAGCCAAAAGGTTTTGAGCTATGGATAAAACATTTTCCCCTCTTTTACCCTTTTCTATAATTAAAGCAAGTAGTTCTTGCAAAGAAAGGTTATCAACGCCGACTTTTCTCAAGCGTTCTCTAGGTCTTTCCTCTTGTGGTAGATCGTGGATAGTGAAGGATTTTTTCATAAGTTTATTTTATCACAAATTTATGTGCTTTAATTCTTCTTTTGGTTTGTAAAGTGGTTTGGGCATGTTCCTTTTAGTCAAATTAAAAATTATTTATTTTCTCCAATAGCATTTTGGGCATTCCCAGCCCCGTAAAAATTTTGCTTTGCAAAATTAACGGGGTAAATATTCTTCTTTCATCTCCTTCCACAACAAGCAGAGGGTTTTCCTAATCTTTTA
>Ga0210049_1004820_pt1 | contig 11705 bp, 11 predicted proteins | sample CryGeyCG2014_300_2_FD_183964 | JGI IMG/M metagenome (GOLD analysis project Ga0210049, IMG submission 183964) | Groundwater microbial communities from aquifer - Crystal Geyser CG06_land_8/20/14_3.00 (SPAdes) (version 2) | ecosystem: Environmental > Aquatic > Deep subsurface > Groundwater | place...
ATTCCATATTGTGGGTAACCAAAACAATAGTTCTTCCCTCATTGTGGAGCTGGTGAAATAGTTTAATAATTTCTTGTCCTGATTTGGAATCTAAATTTCCGGTTGGCTCGTCAGCTAAAATTATTTTGGGGTTATTGATTAGTGCTCGGGCAATAGCGACACGTTGTTGTTGGCCACCCGACAATTGGGCTGGAGTATTGGGTGATTTGTCGGAAAGCCCGACTTTTATTAACATTTCCATCGCTAATTGACTTCTTTGGTTTTTGGGAACATCGGAATAAAGTAGGGGTAAAGCAACATTTTCGGCGGCGCTGGTTTTGGCCAATAAGTTAAATTGTTGAAAAACAAAACCTAGGGTAATATTGCGAGTTTTGGCCAAAGCTTCTTCTTTATAATGTGAAATATCTGTGCCATTTAACAAAATTTGGCCGGTGGTTGGGTTATCCAGTAACCCGACCATATGCATCAAAGTTGACTTGCCTGAACCAGAAGGTCCGGTAATAGAGACAAATTCACTAGGATAGATGGCAAAAGAGATGCCATCGAGGGCATTAAAAGTACTGTTGCCGAGGGTGTAGGTCTTGACGATGTTTTTTATTTCTAATATTGGCAGACGATGTCTAACGTTTTTTGATAACGACTTGGTCATTTTGATTTAATCCCTCTAAAATTTCAACTCGAGTGTCAGTTTCAATACCGGTTTTGACATCACGTCTTTCAATTTTGTCATTTATTTTTAGCCAAACATAAATTTGACCGTTATCATCGTTGATGGCTTCGATGGGAATGGTAAGAACATCCGTTTTATCTTTGATTAAAATGGCGACATCGCCATCCATGCCCAGACGATAATTTAAATTTTGATTGTCGAGGGGGAGCCCAAATCTTATTTCGTAAACGGTGGAAGATTGGCCAGAAACTGGAGTAAAAGCAATATAATTTAATTTACTTTTTATTTCATTTTGATCAAAAGAATCGAGTTTGATAGAGGCTTCTTGTCCTTGGACTAATTTTATTACTTCTTGTTGATCAACTTCTGATCGAAAATAGAGGGAATTGGGATTGATGACGGTAATGGTGGCAGTGGCAGGGGTAATATTGACTCCAGCAAGAGGCTGATCGATAGCGACAACGATGCCGTCAATTGGAGTAATTAGTTTTGATTCTTTAATAGCCATATCGGCAATTTCGTAAGCGATAACATCATTATCCAGTGAGTTTTGGGTACGGGTTAAAATTCTTTTGATAGTGTCAGTGATAATTTTGTTTTTGTATGACTCATTAACATCAGTAAAGGTGCTTAATTGACTTTCGTAATCGTTAAATTGAGTTTGGAGATTCTTTTTTAGTTGTTTATTGTCAAGAGTGGCTAATACTTGCCATTTTTTGACATGGTCGCCAACCTTGACCCCAATCCAATTTAATTTACCTGAGTTTTGAAATTTGAGAACTACCACATCGGTGGCGTAAATTGAACCCGAGAGAGTGATTCGGTCTTTTATTTCCTCGATTTTTGGGGAAATAATAGTGTCAGTTTTGCTGTTTAAAGTTGTGGCGGAGGTGGGTTTGGTAGTAAAGTTACGAACTACAAAAAAGAGAATAATGACCACGATAATACTTAAAATAATTTTAGTAGTTTTGTTCATAAACAATCTATTATATAGTATTTTTTAATTGTTTTAGCTTCCACATAAATAGACGTGCTTTGGAATTGATAGTATTTCGATTTTGATCTTTGATAAAATAGAGAGCTTTGTCAAGCAGTGACTTGTCGGTATTTTTAGCTAGTCTTATATACAGTGATTTGTGTTCCCAATCCTCTAACTCCTCGGCTAGCATTAGTCCGTAGGCTTGGAATTCGTTTTTAATGTATTTTTTGCGTCTGTCTAATTTTTTTTTGTACTCAACTAGCGTATCGGCAAAAAGTTGAGGAGGATTTGATGTGATCATATGGTGGAACGTAATAAATTATTACATAATTTAAACGTTCCTAACAACGTAAATTTTCGAAGAAAATTGTACGTTGTGGACTCGAGGGGAATTGAACCCCTAATATATCAATGCGAATGATATGTTATACCGTTTAACTACGAGCCCAAAAACAAATTTTTAATTCAAAATTTTTAATTTTTAATCAATTCAAAATATTAAATGTTTTAATTTTAAAACATTAATTCATTAAAAATTGATTGTAAATTGTAAATTAAAAATTATAAATTAGTTTTTAATTCCTCTGTTATTTTATCAATAGTCTGGTCGATTAGTACTTTTTCGTCTTTAGTAAATTGCTGGAGGACAAAATCCTCTACTGCAATAAATTCTGGTGGTTTGCCAATGCCGATACGGATGCGGTTAAAGGCCTGGGTGCCTAGATGACCAATAACTGATTCAACTCCATGATGGCCGGCTGGTCTGCGGTCAAACTGGAGACGATACTCCCCTACTGGTAGATCCAAATCATCGTGGACCAAATAAAAGTTATTTAAATTGATTTTATAAAAATGGACAAACTGTTGGGCGGATAGTCCCGCTTCATTCATAAAACCGGAATTGATTTTAAATTTTAAATTGGATAGATTTTTAGTTTTTAAAAAATCAATAAATTGATGACCGATGTTGTGGCGAGTTTTTTCGTATTGTTTGCCTGGGTTGCCCAGACCAAAAAAATATTTCATAAATGTATTATAGCTTAAAGCACGTTATTGCGAGGAGTTTCTTAACGACGAAGCAATCTCGATGGAATTTAGAAAGCGCCTTCTTGATCGAAACGAGATTGCTTCTCCGCCAGCTGGCGGATCGCAATGACGTGTCAACGGGCAATGATGTACTGTGTTATGGATTGATGTATAATGATGACCTTAGGTTGGGTTTAATTTATTTTGATATAGTAATTAGCAATCAGGATACGAGAGTGCTAAACTCAGATTCGGTGATGATAGGAATGTTTGATTTAATGGCAGAAAGGTATTTGTCTGATTTGGACGGTTCATTGCAAATTAAATAATTTGTGTTGGAGGTAACTGAGGATAAAAATTTACCACCGTTTGATTCAATAATGTCGATTAGTTTTTGGCGAGGTTGTGTTAGGGTACCGGTGATACAAAAACTTAAATTAGTAAATTTCAAATTACGAATTACGAATTGAATTTTTACTTGAGAAAGGATGGAATTGATCCAAACCCGACGTAAATTTATACCATCAATAATTTTTTGAGCTAGGGTGATTTGAAAGCCTTTGATTTTAACCAATTCATCAATATTTAGATTTAATAATTTTTCAGGAGTGTCGTAACCTTCGGTTATTAACTGTTGAATTCGAGCACCAGAGAAATTGGGGATGATGGCACTATCAAAAACTTGTTTTAAGGTTATTTCTTTCTTATTTTGAATTTGATTGATGATATTTTTGGCTGATTTTTCACCAAGGTTATCAAGTGGGGCGATGTCACTGATTTTTAATTTAAAAAAATCACCCGGGACAATAATTTTTTTGGCTAAATAGAGTTTTTCGATAGTTTTATCAGAGAGACCTAAAATATCTAGGGTGTGGCAAAAAAGATTGAGGGAACCAATAATTTGCGCTAAACAATTTTTGGTATTAGGACAGTGAAGAAATTTTGATTCTCTAATTAATAAGGTGTTACAGGAAGGACAAATGGTGGGGATAGTAACATGATTTTGGGAAACTTTGGTGACCACTTTTTCAATGTGGGGAATAACATCACCTCGGCGGGTAACTTCGATAATATCACCAACATTGATATTTTTTTTGATAATTAAATCGTGGTTGGCCAGGGAGGCAAAAGTGACGATGGCACCAGATAGTTCAATGGGTTCAATTTGAGCGACTGGGGTGATGGCGCCCATAGGTCCAACTTGCCAGGTGATGTTTAAAATTGTTGAGGTGTTAGTACTGGCGGGGAATTTATAAGCGACTTGATGTTTGGGGCGGTTGTTTTTATTGCCCAAACTTTGGGCCAATTTATTATCGTTTATTTTTATGACTAGACCGTCAATTTCAAAGGGATAATCATTTCTATTTTTGATTAAAAATTGTTGATAGATATTTTCAATTTGGTTAAAATTATGACATAAAGTCGATTCGACGGTGGTGAAACCTAATTGCTGTAAAAATTTTATTTCATCGTTAACTGTGGGTAAATTCGGATAAATGTCAACCGCATATAGGGAACAATATTCACTATATTTCGAATCGAGTCGTTGGGATAAACCCGAGGCGGCATTGCGAGGATTGGAATAAAAAATCGTATCATTGTTTGGTAGGAACGCATTATAATGCGTTCCTACATGTTGATTTAATTTTTCAAAATCTTTTTTTGTCACCATAATTTCACAGCGAACAGAACCGGTAAAATCTTTGGGGTTTTTTATAAAATTCTTCATTTTTACAATGTTTTGAGTGATGACATCACCAATCTGTCCGTCACCGCGAGTGATGGCGTTGATGAGAACACTGTTTTTATAAATCAATTCAACAGAAATACCATCACATTTTGGTTGGACAATAAATCCCCCCTCAATCCCCCTTTTGACAAGGGGGGAAGAATAATTATTTAAATTATTGAATTTCAATTCGAAGTAATGCACTAAGTCGGTGATATTAGTGACTTTGTTTTGTGAGCCCATGGGCATGATGTGAGCTAATTTGTCAAAACTGGTGTCAAAGTTGGGATGACCTACCTTGGTAAAAATCCGATGATTGGGTAATTTAAGGCGCAAAATTTCTTCGAGAGTGTCGTAAGTATGGTCATCCATAATTGGTTTGCCACTAGTGTAATAGGCTTTTTTGGCTTCAATCAATAACTCCCCTATTTGCTCGGGAGATTTATTTTGGAAATTTATTGATTCAAGAGAATACATTGATATATTTTACACTGATAAATTTGGATGTAGAATGTATATGTGAAACAAAATAAATCTGATAATTTTACAAAAGCTGATGGGGTCAAATTAAAAAAGGAAATATTGTCTGAAATTGACAGTAAGATTGATTTTAAAATCGTGGAAAAATTAAATGAAATTCGAGATGAAATGAAACAGCAATACAGCAATATTTTTAATTTAGTTGATGGATTGGCATATGAGGTTAATACAAATGAAGAATTTAGATTGGTAACAACGAATTAAATTGTTGAGGTTGAAAAAAGAACTGGTAATTTAGAGAAAAAAGTATTTGGTGTGGCAAATGTTGCGTAGTTTTTATACCGTAGCTAGGGAATAGTAGGCGCCTTTGGTGGAACCACGTTTAACAACAACTTTGTCATCGATTAATTTTTTTAAATCACGCCAAATGGTGTCGTCGGACACCATGGGGAGGAGTGATTTGGCGTCGGGCATACGGAGGCCACCAAATTGTTGCATAAATTCGACCAATTTTATTTGTCGTTCGGTGAGATGAACTTGATGTCCACCTAATTTTTGTTTAAATTTTAAATCACGGGATAGAGTCTGGACTTTGTCTTTAACACGGGTTAATTCGATGGCGAGTGCCTCTGAAAAATATTCAATCCAGTTGGTCAAATCACGCATAAATAAATCGGAATTTTGTTCATGAGTGGTTTGGATGACATGGTAATAAACCTCGGCGTTGCGGTCAAAATATTCTTCGAGAGAAAAGAGACGACGAATATCGTAACCTTGGGCATATAATGGTAAAACAGCAAAGGATCGAGCGGTACGACCATTGCCTTCGATGAAAGGATGGATGGCAATTAAAATATAATGAGTGATGGCACTTTTGATAGTGGGATGAATGTCTTGAGACTCAAAACTATTAAGCCATTCGATGTAATCTTGCATTAAGTAAGGGACTTCGATGGCGGGTGGTGGTCGGTGGGCAATTTCACCTGTTTTAGTATTTTTTAAAACTACTTGTTGATGACGATATTGACCAGTTTGAGTGGCTTCAATAACTTTGTAAGTAGTCAGAGCATGAATTTTTTTGACAATCGATTCGGAGTAGAAAAAGGTACGATTTTTTTTATCGATGGTGGGATTGAATTTTTCTTCAGGTAAAGGCATATCAGCATCGAATAATGCCCAAAGTTCCTCAAGATAGTTCATTACGTTACGATAGTTAATGACTTCTTGGATGTCACGATCAGTACCGGTAATGTCGTGACCTTCGACCAGTTTTTGGACTTCTTGGTAGGTTAAATCGTTACCTTCGATGCGAGTTCCAAAATGAACGGTTCTGATGATGGCTTCTTGTTGAAATTGTTTTTCATAGACGGGAATTAGAGGGGCTTCGTCAATAATGGCTTTGGCGGCTTCGATAGCGCCTATATTTTTAAGAATTTTATTATTAATGGTAAACAGTGGTGAAAACATCTAGGAGTATTATAGCAAATTATTAAAATTAAGTGAGGGAAAAGTGCGGGGAAAATAAGTCGTCTTTTTACTATTGACTTCGCTTAAACTTCGGATGTAATATTGTTTATGAATAAAGTAAAAAATATTTCACAGCTAGTAGTTTTTCAAAATAAAAAAATAAGAAGAATTTGGGATGAGGAAAATGAAAAATGGTGGTTTTCGGTGGTAGACATTGTAGAAGTGTTGACGGATAGTGTTAATTCCCGAGATTATTGGTTTAAAATGAAGATTCGTGTAAAAGGTGAAGATGGAATTGAACTGTCGACAATTTGTCGACAGTTGAAATTGATTGCGCCTGATGGCAAAATGCGTGAAACTGATTGTGCTAATACTGAAGGAATACTGCGGATTATCCAATCAATCCCCTCGCCTAAAGCCGAACCATTTAAAATGTGGTTGGCTAAAGTTGGGTATGAAAGAATTGAAGAATCAGAAGATCCGGAAAAAGCAATCCAAAGGGCAATGAGATTTTATTTAAAACGTGGTTATTCCAAAAATTGGGTCAACCAAAGATTGAAAAGTATTGAAGTTAGAAAAGAACTGACTGATGAGTGGGAAAATCGAGGGGTAGAAGAAATGGCTGAATTTGCTGATTTGACGGATGAAATTACGTTTGCTTGGGCGGGTATGAAAACTCGAGATTATAAAAACTATAAAAATCTTAAAAAAGAGAATTTACGGGACAACATGACAAATTTGGAATTAGTACTAAATATGTTGGCCGAGGCATCGACAACGGAAATATCTAAAAAAGTTTTACCAAAAAATTTTGCCGAAAATAAAAAAAATGCCCGAGAGGGTGGATCAATTGCGGGTGATGCTAGAAAGAAAATTGAGAAAAGGACAGGTAGAAGAGTGGTGGTAAAACTAAATGCAAGAGGATTAAATTTGATTAAGTAGATAATAATCCAACGCCAACCTGGGGTCGAGATTGCTATCGATAAATTCGAGTGATTTTAGTAATATTCCTATTTTTTGGGATAATTTTGGAGTTGGGTTTTTGACTAAATTTTGTTGGAGAGAATTTAACTCGTTTTGTAGAGTTTCTTTTATAGAGTTTTTTTCGATGGTTGAGGAAATTTGTAAAGCAGATTTAATATCGGTGGGAACTGGTAAATTTTGTAAAACAGAAACGATATTTTGTTTTTGAATAATTAAATGACAGCGGGAAATGATGGTGGGTAAAATTTTGGATAGATTATTGGTGGTGAGAATAAAATAATTGTTTTCACCTGGTTCTTCGATGTTTTTTAACAAGGTGTTTTGATGGATTAGGTCAAGATTTTGCGCATTTTTTATCAGTACTACTTTGTTTTTGTGGTTATATGAAAGTTTATGTAAAAAATTTTCTATTTTTCGAACGGCTTCGATTGAATAGTCATTATCTATTATTATTAAATCTGGATTTTGTAATTGAGAATGCCCAAGTGATTCAAGTAAAGTTTGATAATTATCTCCAATAATAAGTGTTGATGGAAAGGTCATATTAGTCTACTATGATTATAGTATGGTTTATAAAAATTTAACTGATGTATTGGTGGCTCATAACTATTTGACGACTGAGGTGGCTGAAAAAATAAATTTGGAACGACTAAAAAGCGGTGAATCGGAAGAAGAAATAATTTTGCAAAAAAGATTATTGAGTGATTTAGACTTTGCTAAAGTTAAGGCAGAATTTTTGCGGGTCCCCTTTGTTAATTTGGAAGAAATTGGTTTTGCGCCTGAGGCGTTGGCCTTGGTCCCTCAAAGTGTGGCGGAAAAATATAAGGTGGTGCCCTATAAAATGGACACTAAAGATAAGTCTTTGTGGGTGGCGATGGGTAATCCGCTTGATTTGGAAACTGTAGAATTCTTGGAAAAAAAGACCAATCTTAAGATTAAAACAGCCATGTCTGAAGTAAAACAAATTGAATCGTTTATTCGGGAAAAATATGAACGAGAAAAAGGGATTACTAGCGAGGTTACTAAGGCTTTGGATGAACAAAAAATAGATTCTTTTAAAGCTGAAGGAAGTCAAAGACAAAAGGTTTCGGCGGAAGCCCCGATTGCTAAAATTGTGTCGACAATTTTAGAATATGCGGTTAAATCACGGGCGTCTGATATCCATATTGAACCGCTGGAAGAAAATGTGCGAATTAGATATAGAATTGACGGAATTTTACAAGAAAAATATGTGTTACCGCGAAATGTGTTGGAAGCGGTGGTATCGCGGGTTAAAATTTTGGCAAATTTAAAAATCGACGAAAAAAGAATGCCTCAAGATGGTCGGTTTAATATTTCCGTCGATGGAACTGACGTTGATTTGCGTATTTCAACTTTACCAGTATCCTATGGGGAAAAGGTGGTAATGAGGTTATTGCGTAAAGCCCAAAAAGTGCCATCATTACCTGATTTGGGGTTGCGAGGCTTGGCTTTGAAAAATTTGATTGAGTCAATTGAAAGACCCCATGGGATTATTATTGTCTGTGGTCCAACTGGTTCGGGAAAAACGACTACTTTGTATTCGGTTTTAGACAAAGTTGCCACTTCAAAAGTAAATGTGGTGACAATCGAAGACCCGGTGGAATATCAAATGAAGGGAGTTAATCAAGTTCAGGTTAATGTTCAGGCTGGTTTAACTTTTGCTTCAGCCTTACGATCTTTTTTGCGACAAGATCCAAATGTTATAATGGTGGGGGAAATTCGGGATACTGAGACGGCTGAATTGGCCATCAACGCCGCATTAACCGGTCATTTGGTTTTTTCAACATTGCATACTAATGATGCTTCGGGTGCACCACCGCGAATGATAGATATGGGGGTTGAGCCTTTTCTTTTAACCTCAGCTTTAACCTGTGTGGTAGCCCAACGGGTGTTGCGAAAAGTGTGTCAAAGTTGTGTGACCAGTGATGAATTGAAATCAGATAATGAAGCGGTATTGAAGGAAACACTGGGGCCGATTTTTGACATGATTGCGGATAAATGGAAAAAGGAAGGAAAAACTCTGACCATTCCTCATCCCAATGGATGTGATAAATGCAATAATACAGGATATTTGGGAAGAATTGCTATTTATGAAGTTATGCCGATTTCAGAAAAAATTGCCAAAATGGTAGTGGAAAAATCTAGCGCGGCTTCGATTCAAAAACAAGGGATGGATGAGGGAATGTTGACTATGAAACAAGACGGTTTTGTTAAAGTTTTAGAAGGAGTAACAACTCTTGAAGAAGTGTTGAGGGTAGCACAATACTAAACTAAATCACAAAAAACAAATTTACAATTTCCAAACAAATTACAAATTACAAAAAACAAATAATATTTAATAAATAAATTATTTAATAATCAAATATTTGGAAATTGGTTATTGGAAATTGGAAATTAAATTAATAAAAATTATATGGATATAAAAATAGAAACTTTACTGAAATTGGCGTTACAAAACAAAGCTTCGGATGTTCACTTGACATCGGTAATGTTGCCTAAATTTAGGATAAATGGTGAATTGGTTTCATTGGGAAATTTTCAAATGCCAGAAATAGGAGAAATGGGGGAGATGATTTTGTCGATTTTAAATCAAGAGCAAAAAGATAAATTTGAAACGGAAAAAGATTTAGATTTTTCGATAACTTTGGGTGAGGTTAGGTTTAGAGCCAATGTTTTTTTTGATAATGGCAATCCGGCCATGGTGCTTCGGGTAATCCCTTTTGACATACCTGATATGGTATCGCTAAACTTGCCACCAGTTTTGAATACTTTTTTGAAAATAAAACAAGGTTTTGTGTTGATTACTGGGCCAACGGGACAGGGAAAATCGACGACGGCAGCCTCGATGCTAAATGAAATAAATACCCAATTTGGTGGTCATATAATTACGGTGGAAGATCCGATTGAATATGTGATTAAACCACTTAAGTCTTTAGTCTCGCAACGGGAATTGGGGGCTGATACTAAAAGTTTTGATCGGGCTTTGCGATCGGTATTGAGGCAAGATCCTAATGTGGTTTTTGTGGGGGAAATGCGTGATTTGGAAACGATACAATTGGCCTTAACAGTGGCGGAAACTGGACATTTGGTTTTTTCGACCTTACACACTAATTCGGCGGCGCAAACGATTGATAGAATTGTTGATGTTTTTCCGGAAAATTCAAAGACTCAAATTCGGACTCAATTGGCATCGGTGTTGACGGCGGTGGTGTCGCAAAGATTATTGCCAACCGTTGATGAGGGGCGACGAGTGCCAGCGATGGAAGTATTGATAGCCAATAGTGCTATTAAAAATATTATTCGTGAAGGCAAAACTTTTTTGATTGATAATGTAATTCAAACAGGAGGAGATATGGGGATGTTTAGTATGGAAATGTCGTTGGCGAAATTGATAAAACAAGGTCAGGTTTCTGAAGAGATGGCCATGAGCTTTACCCTAAAACCAACAGAATTACAAAGTTTATTAAGGTCAATTCGATAAAAAATGCCTAAATATAGATATAAAGCCAAAGATTGGATGGGTAAAATGGTTAAAGGTGAGTTGGAATTGGGGACAGAGAAAAGTGTGATTGAGTCTTTGCGAGCTAGTGGTTTGATACCCTTGGAGGTTGAAATAAAAAGTGAAAATATGATGGCTGAAGTTTGGCGTAAAATTAGTGGCAGAATTAATGGCAAAATGATTTCAAATTTTACTCGTCAGCTGGCAACCATGATGACGGCTGGTTTGCCGATGACCGATGCCTTGGCTCTTTTAAAAAACCAACAGGAATACGGGTCGTCACTACATATAATTTTGGAAAAAATATTGGCTGATGTTCGAGGGGGAATGTCGCTGGGGACTTCGATGGAAAAATATGTGAGCATTTTTGGTGAGGCTTATGTGGCTTCGGTATCAGCGGGCGAAGAAGCGGGGGTTTTGGAGGAGATTTTATCAAAATTGGCGACTAATTTGGAAAATGAAAATGAATTTCAGGGTAAGGTTAAAGGAGCGATGATTTACCCCACTATAGTTATTGTGGGAATGTTGGTGGTGATGGTGATTATGATGATTTTTGTGATTCCAAAATTAACTAACTTGTATGCTGATTTTGGGACAGCTAAAATGCCGGCAATTACTCAAGGTTTGATGACAGTTTCAAATTGGATGGCAAAATTGTGGTTTTTATTCCCAATTCTTTTTTTGTCGCCGACAATAATATTAAAAATTGGGGCAAAAAATCCAGTTTTTAATTTAAAAAAAGATAAATTTTTTTTAAGATTACCAATTGCTGGGAAATTGTCACAAATGACAATTTTGGCTTCGACGTGCCGAACTTTATCGATGTTGCTAACGGCCGGGATACCGTTGG
>Ga0210049_1004825_pt1 | contig 11694 bp, 12 predicted proteins | sample CryGeyCG2014_300_2_FD_183964 | JGI IMG/M metagenome (GOLD analysis project Ga0210049, IMG submission 183964) | Groundwater microbial communities from aquifer - Crystal Geyser CG06_land_8/20/14_3.00 (SPAdes) (version 2) | ecosystem: Environmental > Aquatic > Deep subsurface > Groundwater | place...
CGAGCCGATGAAGCTCTTTCATTTATTCCACAGGCGAGGAGGACACAAGTGCGTCTGCACGTGTTCGTTTTTCTCCTTAGAGACGCTACGGCGTGCAGGCAGGCGCACTGCCGAGTCAATGGAACACATTTTTTATAGATTTTATTTCAAGGGGTACCCCTTGAAATAGGTTCTGACTCTTTGATGTCGGGACCCCAATTGTTCTTTTTCGGTTTCGGCGAGGATTTTGAAGGCAGAACTGTAAGAAACATAAAGGGTTGTGTTTGCGATTTTACGGTTCGAGCATATTTTTTTAAAAAAATCGGCCAATTCCTCAGGCGTCCCAGCCGAAGCGACGTAACTTCGTAAATGACGCCGAAATTTCAAATGGTTTCGGCGACATTTACGGTAAAGCAGTCGCCAATTTTTTCAGGGAGGTGTAAGATGAGATACTTTCTCTATGCGCGCAAGTCTACTGATACCGAGGATAAGCAGGTCCTCTCTATCCAATCACAGCTAAATGAAGTGCGAGAGTACGCACGAAAAAAAGGCATAACAATAGTCGAAGAGTTACAAGAGGCGCGAACCGCTAAGATGCCCGGCAGACCTATCTATGATGAGATGATCCATCGAATCGAGAAAGGAGAGGCCGAGGGCATAGTCAGCTGGCATCCTGATAGACTTGCGCGCAATAGCATAGATGGTGGTAAGATAATCTATCTCATAGATACAGGCAAGATCATAGACCTACGCTTCCCCACTTACCGCTTTGACAATAGCGCACAAGGCAAGTTCATGCTTAATATTATCTTTGGGCAGTCGAAATATTATGTAGATAACCTAAGCGAGAATACCAAGCGAGGCATACGAGAGAAGCTACGCCTTGGCGAATATCCTGGGTTTGCGCCAGTCGGCTATCTGAATGATGGCAAAGGTAAGATAGCCATTGATGAGGCCACTGCTCCACTTGTTAGTAAACTGTATGCCTTGTGCGCCAAAGGTCGTCATACGCTTGATGAACTGAAAAAATTGGCGACTGCTTCTGGCTTGGTGAGCAAGAGAAGTAAAAAGCCCCTTGCTATAAGTAATGTTCATCGAATCTTAATCAATGCTTTTTACTATGGTGTGTTTTTTTATAAGGGCGAGCTTTTCCAAGGGGCTCACGAGCCGATAATCACGAAGGAGTTATTCGATAAAGTGCAAGACGTGTTGAAGTTTAGGAGCAAACCGACACTATACAAGAATCACTATTTTGCTTTTAGGGGTCTTTTGCGCTGTGGTGAGTGTGGATGCGTGGTAACTGCCGAGAGGCAAAAGGGTCACGCATACTACCACTGCACAAAGCGTAAGGGTGAGTGTTTACAAAAAGGTTTTGTTCGTGAGGAAAAGCTCGCCCTGATGATAAGCGAGGCCATTAAGAAAGTAAGTCTTGATGATAAGTCATACAACACCATGATGAATGAGTTAGAGCACGAAAAGCAATTGCTTAAAGCGGAAGCTATACACGATAAGATAACAGCAGAAGCTAAGATACGAGAGATTGACGAACAACTATCACGATTATTAGACTTGTTTGTGGAGGGTGCGATTTCAGCTGATGAGTATAAGGAAAAGAAGGCCTCGCTTATCAACAAGAAAATCGCCCTCGGAAATAAGTCCCAGGCGATTTTCAGTCCTTCGGATAAAAAAACACACCATATAGAAAATCCCGTCAGTGGTACCAGTGACGGGAAATGGTTAGAACCGATGCGGGATTTTCTAACTCTTGCTCACCAAGCCAGTTACGTCGCTTCGGCTGGGACGCCTGAGGAATTGTCCGATCTTTTTAAAAAAATATGCTCGAACCGTAAAATCGCAAACACAACCCTTTATGTTTCTTACAGTTCTGCCTTCAAAATCCTCGCCGAAACCGAAAAAGAACAATTGGGGTGGGTGACGGGATTTGAACCCGCGACACCTTGAGCCACAGTCAAGCGCTCTATCCAAGCTGAGCTACACCCACCATTAATACTTTCCATGCGAAGTCCGCCGACGCTTTGTGGCGGATTGAGCTACACCCACCATTAATACTTTCCATGCGAAGTCCGCCGACGCTTTGTGGCGGATTGAGCTACACCCACCGTAATGGCAAATGGCAAATAGTTACAGTTATTTTAAACTATTCTTGAACGCTCGTATTTTTTTAATTAAAGTTTCAGCTTTTGTATAAAATTTGCTGCGTTCATCTTCAGGAACAAACCCTCTTCTGCTTGCAAAGTGCAGTAAATTAACTGCCTCAAGAGCGGAAGATATACTTATGTCCAAAAAAGAACTAAAACTCTTAATCGTAGAAACACCCGAACCTTCAGCGATGTTATTGGATATGGACAGGGCTGCCCTCCTGAGCTGATCCGTAAGATTATATCTTTCGGCTGTGGGCAATTTCTGAATCAGATCATACAGTTCATCTGCATATTCAATTGCCAATTTCCATATATCTAAATCTTCAAATCTAAACATTTTTCTATATACTATTAGCCATTTGCCATTAGCTATTCACCAATTCCATATATTAGATCTTTAAATCCAAGCGTTTTATGCGTACCATTAGCCATTTGCCATTAGCTATTTGCCTTTTTGCATTTATCCAAATCTTTTAAACTTAAGCATTTTTTTCGTACTATTGGCCATTGGCTATTAGCTATTTGCCAATATGGCGAGCCCGGCGTGATTCGAACACGCGACCCCCTGCTTAGCTTACCGCACTGAATTACTTCAGCTTTTGAAATACAATCAAAATTGCGGTCTGGACTATGTCTTCACCATTTCAGGTGTGTGGCGTATAGTCTCTGAGGACTCTCGCTTTATTTCAAGGTAATTATTCGCCCATTTAACGCTTTGTCGTTGGTTATTTTTTGGTTTAACAAAGCGCACTGTTTTAGGACAGTTAAAATTATTGGGGATATAAAGAACTGCTTGTTTTTCAGGACAATAAATGACATAACAGTCAAATTCGTCTTCTGAATAACGTTCCGTATGAACACCTTTTGAGTCAGACCAATTCCTTCTGAATCTCACATTCACTGTTCCGTTTTTTTTCAGCGTTGCATACTTAACTTGCATCTTGATAACAAAACCTTTAGGATCTACAACAACAAGATCGTATGCTTGATGCTCTGACAATGGAATACATGGAACAAAGCCCTTCTCTATAACATCCCCTATAACCTTACCCAATCCTATATCAGCTTTATGCTTGGTATGATGCATTCTCACCTCCTCTCTGGCGAATTTATTACCCCGTTTCGAGCGGTTGCCTGCAAATAGCCCTAAAATTAATTAGGGTGTCCTTGCATATAGCCACATCCACTTCATAGGTTGTATTCCCTATGAAGGCTCCTGTTGTTAAAGGCAGATGCTCTATCCAACTGAGCTACGGGCCCGTATTAGCAAATGGCATATAGCGAATAGCAAATGGATGAGCCTAACCACTTGCTATCTGCCATTTTTTAAATATCTACACCTCAAACCTGAACGTTTATCATACACTATTGGCTATTAGCTATTGGCTATTAGCTATTTGCCATTAGCCAATCTGGTCGGGGCGCTGGGATTTCCCCGCCTACACCCCACTTTTCGCTATTCGTGCGCGGGGTCCCGCACATGCATGCCAAAATTACAGCATAGGCGGGAGAACCCATCTAGTATTGGTCGGGAAGGCGGGATTCGAACCCGCGACCTCATGGTCCCAAACCACGCGCGCTAAGCCAACTGCGCTACTTCCCGATATTTTAAACTATTCCTCTCAATTTAAGAGCCTTTCTACCATCCCCTGATTTCAAATATTTTTCGCGTTTCATAGCTAAACATCTGGTAGAATATTTTTCTGAATAAACTAAACTCCATTCACGATATGATTTTGTTGCTCTACTATAACCACTATTATGCTGAACCAATCGCTTTTTTAAGTCACTTGTATGACCAATATAAATTTTCCCATTAGAGCTTGCTTTAATCAAATATACGTAATACATAACTTACTCAAAAGGGCGGGGCTACGCCCCGTATAAATCTGACTTTTAACTTCGGCAAAAATTATAACAGCCATAGTATAAAAAGTCAAGGCTATTTAGGGTGTATACAGATATTGATATTTATGAAAATATTTTTTGACAAAAATGCAAAAATAGGCTATAATTACATATGAAAAGGCTTTAATTGAAGGCTGCATGGATAGTTGCAATTTTTGACTTTTATCACTGTAATCATGTGCTTTTATCACTGAAATCAGCTCTTTATCACTGTAATCGCTCTTTTCCATCACTGTAATCATTATTTTAATCTGTGTAATCATTTACATTTAAATCACTGTAATCATTTCTATATATTTATATACGGAGGTTAAATCATGAAAATAGGATCAAAAATACGTGAATTACGTAAAGAAAGAAAAATGACGCTCCAGGAATTGTCCAAAAAATCAGGCGTGGCGCTGGCTACCTTGAGCAGGATCGAGAACGAAATAATGACCGGCACGATAGGAAGCCACATGCAGATCTGCAAAGCTATGGACATTACACTGCCGGAACTATACGCCAAGATCGAAGAAGGAAAAAAGCAGGTCGAGCATAAAAGTGTGGCTTCGAGAACAGACATCTTTGTCCATAGCAAAAAATCGTCATCGGAGATGTTGACGTCTAGGGTTATGGATAAGAAAATGATGCCCATTATGATAAAAATAGACTTCGGAGGTTCAACACATAAAGAGGAAACGAAAAGAGGTATTGAGAAATTTATTTATGTTATCGACGGAAAGATCGAGGCATTGGTCGGAAAAGAAAAGTACAATTTAAACAAGAGCGAAACTCTTTATTTCGACGCTTCACTCCCTCACGTGTTGAAAAACTCAGGAACCGGTGAAGCGAAAGTGATCTGCGTGATATCGCCGCCGGCACTGTAGTTAGTAGTTAGGGACTAGTAGCTAGGGATTAGGAAATATGGAAAAGATAAAGGATTTTAAAGACCTAAAAGTTTGGCAAAAAAGTCATGAATTGGCTTTAGAAATATATAAGACTACGGTAAAATTCCCGCCTGAAGAGAAATTTGGATTAGTGTCGCAAATGCGCAGAGCATCTGTATCTATTGCGGCTAATATAGCTGAGGGGTTCGCAAAACGCGGTAAAAAAGATAAGATGAATTTTTATAATATATCGCAGGGATCTTTGCAAGAATTAAAATACTATCTCATATTAACTAAAGATTTAAATTATACTGAAAATCTCGAAAATTGTTGGAAATTTGCCGATGAAATTGGAAAAATGTTAAACGGGTTAATAACTTCTGTGGGGCAAACTCCCCCTAATCCCTAACTACTGACTACTAACTACTAAAACTGGAGGTGTTTAATGGCTAAGAAAAAAATCCTCATCTGTGATGACGAAGAAGGCATCCGAGAATCGCTGAATTTGATCTTGGAAAGAGATTATGACCTCTCTTTCGCCACCAACGGCCCGGAGGCGATAGAACACGTCAAAAAGAATCCTACCGACCTGGTTATCCTCGATATAAAAATGCCGAAAATGAACGGGCTTGAGACCTTGAAAGCGATAAAGACTGTAAAGCCTAATATAAAGGTCGTGATCGCGACCGGTTATAAATGCGTCGAAACTGCCACCGAAGCCGTCAAATACGGCGCCGGCGACTACATCGTCAAGCCGTTCGAGAGTAAGCAAGTATTAGAGACAGTAAGCAAAATCTTGAAATAAAGATGAAGATAACAATCTACGCAATTTTTCCCCTCATTAGCGCCCTCTTAGGTTATTCACTTGGTCTTTTTGTCTATTTTAAAAATAAAAGAGCAAAAATAAATCGTTGCTTCCTATGTCAATGCTTCTGCATTTCTACTTGGTATTTAGGGCTTGGGATGTCTTTGATAAATGATACGCAATGGAATAATTTTATAAAACTTGGGTTAACAGGCGTCATACTTGCCCCAATCGCTTACGTGCATTTTCTTGTTTTCTACTTTGAAATTAAAATTTTAAATAAAGTTCTAAAATTATATTATATTTTTGCTTTTATTTCTCTAATATCATTGTATACTAACAAGTTTTTCTTTTTAAGCCAAATATTTAGATACAACTGGGGTAAATATCCTAATGCTGGTATTTTTGAAACACTTAACTTGTTAATTACGCTGTTAACCATCTCTTATATGTATGCATTTTTCTTTATTAAATATAAAACTTACAAGGGAAAGTTATCTACCACTAGTGAATACAATAGATTTAAATATATTTTGTTGTCATTTACAATTTTTGCTTTTTCAGCTATAGATTACCTCCCCGCATATGGGATAGATATTTATCCTTTTGGATTCATTTTTTTTGATATTTTTGCATTTCTTATTTCCTACGCTATGATTAAACATCATCTTCTTGACATCAATATTGTCGTGCGAAAAGGTGTTATCTATTCTATTTTAGTAACAATTATTACACTCATTTATTTTATTATAGTCTATATTTCGGAAATTATATTCAGAGGTTTTATTGGATATAAATCAATAGTGTTAACCTTAACGAGTATCGTATTATTTATTCTTCTTTTTCAGCCTCTCAAAAACAAGATCCAATCTTTTGTCGACAAATATTTCTTCAAAGGTTCCCAGGAAATGCTCGCAGATGAAAATGAACGCTTAATGGAGGAAATCCGAAGAAGTGACAGATTAAAAGCGGTTGCTACTCTTGCCGCAGGCATGGCGCATGAAATTAAGAATCCACTTACGAGCATTAAAACTTTTACTGAATACTTAGATGAAAAACATGAAGATTCAAATTTCAGAGAGAAATTCAAAAGAATTGTCGGCAGCGAGGTTGACAAGATCAATACCATAGTAAGCCAGCTTCTCGACTTTGCAAAACCCAAGCTTCTAAGTCTACAACGAACGGATGTCCATAAACTTCTAGATGAAACATTGTCACTATTAAGCAATGAGTTGATTAAAAAGAGAATTGATGTGGTGAAGGATTATGGGGCCAAGGAAGCAAGTATAATAGAGGCTGATCCAAATAGATTAAAACAGGTTTTTCTTAATTTATTTTTAAACGCAATGGACGCTATAAAAGACGGCGGGAAGTTGATCGTTAGAACCAAGCTGCCAAGCGAAAGACAAACTTTGGAAATAATAATCGAAGATACCGGATGCGGCATTAATCATAAAGACCTGCCACATATTTTTGATCCATTCTATTCAACCAAAGAGAGCGGAACAGGGTTGGGGTTAAGTATAGTCCACGGAATCATAAAAGAACATGGCGGGAACATCATCTGCGAAAGCGAATCTGGCAAGGGTACCAAATTCATAATAACTTTACCTTCCTAACTCCATAACCTACTATCTACCCTACATACTAAAAGCAGCATTACCCAGCTTCTTTCTCAAATATCACCTTTACAGTGGTGCCTTTATTTACTTCGCTATCTATCGCAATCCTACCCTTATTATTCTGCAGTATCTGGTGAACTATAAATAGGCCCAGACCTGTCCCCTTTTCCTTTGTGGTATAGAACGGGTCAAAAAGACGTTCGAGTTTATCTTTGGTGATACCGGAACCCGTGTCTTGGATAGAGATTTCAAGGGCATTATTGATATCACCTGTCTTTATGGCGAGCTCTCCCCCGTTTGGCATGGCTTCGATGCTGTTTAAGACGATATTTATAAAGGCCTGTTTCATCTGGTTCTCATCACACTCTATAAGTGGGTGCAGGGCGTTGTAGGATTTGATGAGTTTTATGTGTTTCTTCAGGAATTCGTTATTGTAGAGGTCTATCGCGTAATCCAGAATGCGGTGGATATCTGTTGTTTTCAGATTAACCCTGTCAACTTTCGAGTAATCCAGCAATTGATCAATTATATTTGCTATTTTATCCACTTCTTTCGGGACGATGTTTTTAAATTTTGCCCTGAATCCAGGATCTTGATATTTTTCATCAATATATTCCACAAATGTTTTTATGCTGGTTAATGGGTTCTTAATTTCATGAGCCATGCCTGCCGCCAGGGTTGATACGGTCTTAAGCCTCTCGGAGCGTTGCAATTCCATTTCCAGCAACAATCTCTCTCTTTCTTTTTGCGCAGCTTCATCAAAAAGTTTAGCATTCGTAATAGCGATTGCCAAAGTTCTTGCTAATGGTAAAAGTATATCCATATCATCCTGGGTGTAGGGTTCGTCAGATTTTTTCTTACCGAGGGTAAGAATTCCTATCATATCATCATGAAGAATAAGAGGTATGGCTAATTCAACCTTTAATCTATTCATATCTTTTATTATATCTTCAGGTATCGCATAATCTTTTTCCGTATGCCTTGTTGACAAGTAGGTGCGGGTTCTCTCCATAAAAGAGGCAAGCGTATCTTCTCTTGTGAGCACGATATTTTTTTCTTTAATACCATAAGATGCTATTAACTTATACCCATCCTCCTTATCATCGAAGAGGAGAATTCCGCAGCTAATGAGCTTAATAATATCTGCCAGCTTATAAGTCGTCAACCGCACAAGCCTGGTTAGATCTAAAACTGTTAATACCTCACCGGTAAAGGTCTTGAGGAGTTCTTTATAGTCATACCTCTTTTGGAATAGAAATTTGTCCGTTATCTTTATTAGAAAGTTTTCCAATGGTCTTAAAATTAATACTATCAAAATAGTGCTGACGCCGAAGCCTATCAGCCTAGCGCCAAACCCCATCTTTCGTATTATAAACTCCTGAATCATTAAAGTTGGTAATACTAAGACTGCAAATACCCCTGCAAAAAGCCCGGCAAAAATAAGGGTTTTTTTGATAATAACTTCAATTTCTAGGAGTTGATATCTAACGATCGTATAAGCAGTAATAAAAGCAAACAGCATAACAAATATCCACCCAAAAGGATAAAATTCTATGCCATAATTTTGGATAAAATCACATGCAGACAAAGTAAAAAAAATAAATGCTATAAAAAGAGATTTAATTCTCTGATATTCTAATAAAGTACTGTGTCGCTTTAAAGAAAGATAAAAAGATAATAAGACTTTAATTACAATACTAACTAAAAACAATATATAAAACGGATGAAGAATAGACGCACGAGGATAATATCCCCAAAAATATTTATATAGCGTGCCTGCTATAAAATAATCACTATTGAATAAAAGTACAACATAAATAGCACCGATTATATAAAACATCCGAACTAAAATTTTCTCTATTTTATTGTCTATAAGATTTAAAAAAAGTATGGTAAAATGATATATTGTGATGGGGATAAGGGTAACGCCTGCATAACCTATTTTAAGAAAAAAGAATGCACTATTTTCATCCCTAAACAAATAGCTTAGCCCATAATTAAATAACCAAATAAAACTGGCAAGTGTAAACAAATTGAAAACGCGATTCAAAGTAGATTTTCTATTTTTTATAAAAACAAAAAACCCTAAGGAAAGAATTATAAATGAAGCGAATAGATTTAAAATAAAATATATCTTCATCCTTTACCTCACTTCATTATGTATTCCAATTTTTAATAATATATTTTGACACATTATATCCAACCAAGGCAACCATAGATACGCCACCTTGAACACCGAAGAAGCTTACCCAGTGTCCACATAAAAACAAATTGTTCAGAAATGTTTTATAACTTAAATTATCTTGGGATTGCAAAGGAATAGATGCCCAACCATATACTGCACCCTTATTATTTAATGTATATCTGTAGAGAGTTTGAGGAGAAGCAATCGCCTGAATTTCAATAAACTTTGATAAATTAGGAATTATTTTCTCAGCTCGTTTTATCATAATATCTGCTAATCTAGGCTTATTCTTTATCCAATAATTTTTACTCTTGAAAGAAGCAGAGACCATTAGACGAACGCTTTCGCTTCCTATAGGAGCTAATGTTTCTTCAAATAAGGAAGGAATTGTAAAAATTGGGGACGGTTCTCTCTATCTTATTGATTTACAATAGGCTAGAAATTAATTTTTCCTGATTTTTCTTTGGCCTTCCCCTCTTTGGTTTTGCCCTCTCCTTCAATTTTATATTTAAAAGATTTCTTATGTATTCGGGTGAAGCTATGAATTGAGATCTTATTGGCTCTGGTTTCTGAATATTAGCATCAAAGATAAAGTCCCGGTATCTTTTCTGCCGATCCAACTCATCTACGCCGAATGAGTTATATAAAGGGTTAGTTGTTATTATATCACATTTTTTACCATATGCTTAGTAATGATAGCTTGAGTATGGGTAGTCTTCTGGAGAAATACAAGACAGCGTTCTCATAGGATTTGTTTCTATATATTTGGCCAAAGCAAGCAAATAGCTATTCTCTTCTACAATATAACTTTTAAAACGATCCTGCCAAAAATGGCCTATGTGTTTATATTTGAATTTGTAATATTGGGCATAAGATAAATTTATTCTGTGCATAATGAAAGATATGTCATCTTCTGCTTTTAAGAGTAGGTGCACATGATTAAGCATAAGAACAAAGTTATAGAGCTCAAATTTGAATTTATCTCTATACTTAGATAGTATCTCCAGATATTTAACATAGTCTACATCTTCATGGAATATTTTCAGCTTATTATTTCCACGAGAAATTATATGGTAAGTAAGTCCTGCGTGCTTCAATCTTGCTATTCTTGGCATAAAAACCCCCTTTCGATATAAATACATCTCCCTATATCACATGACACCAAAAGGAGCGATTTTCTTTCAAAAAAAATAAAAATACTTGAAAAATTAATTATAACTTGTTGATTTGAAATGGGTTGGAGAGAACCGTCCCTAGCTATTACTATGTGAATAATTAACTTTTTTAATCTTTAACATTAATTTTACGACTAGATTAACTATTTTTAGGATATTTTATTATATAAGAAATTGTGCATAATGGCGTATGCGGGAAAGGGTAGACAATACTTCTTTTATCTTATTTTCTAATTCGTGCTACAAAAAGGATGCCGTTAGACCATATCCAGGGAGAAAATAAGCTTAATATCCTCTGAATTACTTTACCAAATTTGTTCAGCTCCCATTTAGTCGTTCTACTCCCCAGATATCTTGTCCAGTCAGTATATAGCCCTAATGACTTTGGGTAAATAAAATCATCCGGAGCGACATCAATAATCTCAAATCCCGTATTTTTCAGGAAAGCCTGCATCTCTTTTTTTGTATACACATATGAGTCAAATTTCATATTAAAACCCTGTATGCGTCTGATCCTGACTATCAATGCCTGGTAAGGTATGTGCAAGAGCCTTCTCATAAGATTAAGATACGGCACAGTAACGAGAAGGATGCCTCCTGGCTTCAAGATCCTATACATCTCTTTTAATGCTTTTTGCGGCCCTTCTTTAGAATGTTCTATAACCCCCAACGATATGACTGCGTTGAATGAATTATCTTCATAAGGCATTTCTAAAATGTTACCCCTGATGGTTTTTAGATTGCTGTTAAAATTTTTTATTTTTCCTAAAACATCTTCGTTTAATTCTATCCCTTCTATATCATATCCTCTTTTAGAAAAATAAATAAGCCATCTTCCTAACCCGCAACCGGCCTCTAAAATACGCCCATTTTTGGGTAAGTATTTTAAAAAAATAGGAGTTATGGTCTGGCACTCACAAAGCTTCGCGTGTTCTTCTATATCTTCGCCAACCCAAAACTCCGCACTATCCTCGTTCCCTTCCCTGCCT
>Ga0210049_1004826_pt1 | contig 11692 bp, 10 predicted proteins | sample CryGeyCG2014_300_2_FD_183964 | JGI IMG/M metagenome (GOLD analysis project Ga0210049, IMG submission 183964) | Groundwater microbial communities from aquifer - Crystal Geyser CG06_land_8/20/14_3.00 (SPAdes) (version 2) | ecosystem: Environmental > Aquatic > Deep subsurface > Groundwater | place...
CCCGGACGAGGGTCTCCCGGCCGTTCCTCACAACGCTGAATTTTTCCGTATCGACCCGGGATTCCATCAGGCGGTTGGCCGTGTCCAGGAAATTGTTGCAGTGGTTCTGGACGTGAAACCCGATCAAATCGCAGCCCAACATCCCTTCCAGGATCTCCTCCTGGTAAGGACAGATCGAAAAGACCTCCGGATTGGGCCAGGGGATGTGCCAGAAGAGGGCGATGGTCGCATCGGGACGCTTTTTCTTGATCATCTGCGGCAAGAGCGTGAAGTGATAATCCTGGATGAAGACGAACGGCTTGTCAGCCGGCAGCTCTTCGAGAAGGCTTTCGGCGAATTTTTCGTTGACCTTCCGGTACATCTGCCAGTCGGTCTCCCGGAAGATCGGCCGCGTGTGGGTGACATGACACAGAGGCCACAATCCCTCGTTGGCAAACCCGTAGTAATACCCTTCCTCTTCCTCCTTGGTCAGCCAGACCCGCTTGAGGATGTACCGCTCATCCCCGGGCGGGACCCCGAGTTTGTTCCGGGAGTTGACGAACCTCCTGTCGGCGTTTCCGCTGCCGTGCGCCACCCAGGTCCCTCCGCAGGCCCGCATGATGGGATCGATCGCCGTCACCACCCCGCTTGCCGGGAACATCATCCTGATCTCGTTCCGTTCCGCATCGAAAACATGAAGGTAGGGTTCCCGATTGGATACGACGAAGAGCGAATTCTCGCCGAGCTTCGCCACGACCAGATCCCGGAGACGTTTCTCCGTCCAGAGATCCTCCTTTTCCACTCGTACTTGGGCATCTACAATCATGGACTGGCGGGCGACCCGCAGGCTCAGGGCCACCTGTTCCACCTCCTCGGCGAGCTTGCCCAACTCCCCGGCATCGCGGATGGGGGGTTTTGCGTCGGTGTTCCCCCGTTGAAAGTGCGCGAACCATTCCGTCAGACGCCGGACGGGCAACACGAAAAGCTGGTGAAGCGTCAGCAGCGAGATGAGCAGGATGGAGATAACCAGGACGATCAGGGTGATGCTGATCCGTTTCCAGAGCCCGATCAAGCGCGTGGATACATAGGAGGTATCGTAGATGACCTCCACGAGGCCGAGGATTTGGTCGTCGTCGTCGCGGACCGGATGGACATAACTGTAAACGGAATAATCCCCGAATTTCGCCAGCTCGCCGTGGGGTTTCTTCTGCGAGATGACCTCTTCAATATAGGGTTTCGGTTGATCCTTCCACGCCGAGAATCGCTTCGTGATGACAAAGAGCTTTCCTTCTTGGTCATAGAGGACGCACCCCTGCAGCCGTTCCCGCGTCTCGAATCTCTCGATCAACCGCTGGGCCTTTCGGAGGTCTCTCGTCGCAAGGATCTGCCCCGCGGAGAGTTCCATGCTCTCGGCGACGGCCTTTGCCTTGCGCTTGACCTCGTCGATGAGCCTCTCCTGAGTGGAACGCGCCTGGAAAAAACCGAAGAAGGCGAAGACGACGGAGACGATGATCAAAATCGGCAAACTGAAAAGCAGCAATCGTTTCATTTTATACACTTCCTTCTTCAGCGGAGGACTTCGGTGGGTTCATGGAACGGATATTCGTCTTTACCCCCGACTCGCCAGACTGCTTTTCCAATGAAAAAAACGCGACCAGTCCACTCACTCACCTTATCAATGTAACACAGCGGGCGAAGTTAATTCTTCGGCGGCGTGAAAATGACGAAATGAGTCCTTCTGTTTTTCGCCCATGCCGTCTCGTCATGTCCCTTGTCCAGAGGCATCTCCTTGCCGTAGCTGATCGTCTTGATTCTTTCCCTCTCGATGCCCAGGTCCACAAGGTACTTCGCGGCTTCGGCCGCCCGCTTATCGCTGAGCGCCAGGTTGTATTCCGCGGTGCCGCGCTCGTCAGGCGTGCCCTTCCACCACGAGTTTGTATTCCCTGTACTTCAGGTAAGCCGGGACGCCCGCTTTCAAGATCGCCTGGGCCTCCGGTTTCAGATCGTACTTGTCAAAATCGAAATGGACAGCCGGTTTCTGCTCCCGGGTCACCGCGGCTTCTTCCTTCAAAGCCGCCTTCTTCGTACAACCGGCAAGAAATGCAACCGATAGAAATAAAACCATAGCGGCCAACCCAATCCACAGCAGTTTTTTCCCATCATCTTGCTCCCTCTATAAATTGTCGTCATTCAGGTATAATGGATTGTCTGATACCGTTTTGAGATGTTCTGCAAAACCCGGATGCTGCCATGAGATTTGAATCGTGCCGTTGTCTTTTTCGTAACTTCATGATTGGGTGCAATTCAGGCTGGCTGTAATATAATAAAGAAATCATTTCTTGTCTAATCATTTCTACATTAATGATTTGCATAGAAATAAATAATATGCTAAGAATAAGTCATATTAAATAGTTACGGTGGCGTTATGGTCAGGAAAACCGTGGTTGTTGCGGAAGCCAAGGCATTGCCGGTTTATCGATTCAACCCATCTTTGCAAGATGATCAGGCGTCCAGGCTGAAGGCGGCATTTGTCCAATGCCGAGCCCTTTTAGGGTTGAACCCAACCCCAGCACCACGGAAAAAAATTGATGCGTTTCTTCTATGAAAAAGCCAAAAAAGAGGCAGCGGAGGCAGGGAGGGAAGTTCAAGAAGATCAATTCCGTTACTCCGGCCCCAAACCTCAAACGAAAGCGGCAGCCATTCTGATGTTGGCCGACGGCATAGAAGCCGCCGCGCGAACACTCAACGACCATACCCAGGATAAACTTCTCGATCTTATCCGAAAAATAATCACCGATACGACGGAAGACGGACAATTTTCGGAATGCGACATCACACTGTCGGAAATTAACCGCATCACCTATAGCTTTTTGGAAACCCTTTCCAGTCACTACCACGGTCGCATCGCATACCCGGGGTTTGACTTCAACCAGGCCCTCCATGCCAATGGAAATGGACAGGGGTGATCTGCATAACGGCCCATGACGACAGAACCCATTACATTACCTCACGATTCAGCGAAAATTGCTTGGCAGTATATTTTCTGTTCAGTTCGAATTCTATTATCATTTATGTTATCCACAATCAGATGTCAGGAAAGCGAAGACAAACAAGATCATGATGCAAATGGCACATGTTTTTTTAGGCATGATCACTTTTATCGATTATTTTCCGCAATCAGGTTTTTGGCGGTCATTTCCTCCGGGATATCCAGGCCCAGCAGGTAAAGAACCGTTGGAGCGATGTCGGAAAGTTTCCCGCGCTTGACAAGCCGCTTGCCCGGCGAATCACCGGCGGCATAAATCAACTCGACAGGATTGAGGCTATGGCTGGTCTTGGTCACTCCGGTCTGAGGGTCGATCATTTCTTCTGAATTCCCGTGATCCGCCGTGATGAGGATATGCGCATCCAGTTCGAGCAGGCGACTTACAATCCGGCCCTGGCATTCGTCCACGATCTCAATGGCCCGTATGGCAGCGCCCATGTCTCCCGTGTGCCCAACCATATCGCCGTTCGCGAAATTCACGGCAATGAAATGATAGGGGTTGTCATCGAGACGTTTCATGATTTCGTCCGTCACATTGTCGGCCTCCATCTCCGGATGACTGGCAAAGGTGGCTGGATCAAAACGGCTTGGGACCTCAACCTGATCCTCGTTTTTGTAAGGAGTGGTGCTCTTGCCGTTAAAAAAGCTCGTGACGTGCCTGAACTTCTGTGTTTCGGCAATGCGCAACTGCCGCAGACCGCTCTGGGAGATAACCTCGCCAAGGAGGTGGTTCATCGCTCCGCCGGCGTCGATGGCGCCTAACAGGTATTCGGTGAACTCATCCCAGTACCGCGTCAGCCCAACGTAAGTTACGGTCGGCTTCGTCCAAAGGTTCCCGGGATACTTCGGATCGACAAACGCCATGGAGAGTTGAATGGCACGGTCCTGCCGGTAATTGGTATGCAAGATACAATCGCCATCCTGGACACCTTTATAGTTGCCGATCACATGCGGGTGGATGTATTCGTCGCCCATCTCCACGCCAGCAGGGGTCCTGTCCGCCGCATACGATTTTCTCACTGCGGTCTCGGCATCGACCGCGTTACGACCCTCGCAGGCAACAATGCAATGATAGGCCATGTCCGTCAGTTGCCAATTCCGGGAACGGTCCATGCCGTAGTACCGGCCCATAACGGTCCCGATCGCGCACCCTCCGACCGCTTCCATCTCTCGGGTAAGTTTTGCCAGATATTCAAGACAACTTCGAGGCGGCGTATCGCGGCCGTCCAGGAAAGGATGGATGATGATGCGCCCCTCGGGATATTCCAGCCGCGCCTGCCGCATGATCTTGAATAGATGTTCCTGATGGGCATGCACCCCCTCATCCTGGAGCAGGCCAAGGAGATGCAGACGGCTCCGGTGTTTTTTCCAATTATCGACCAGCTTTCCCCATGTCTCCCCGTTAAAGAGTTCCCCGGAGCTCAATCCATCGTCAATGCGCTTGAGTTCTTGAGTGACGATTCTCCCGGCTCCCATGTTGAGATGCCCCACCTCAGACGAACCCTGATATCCATCCGGAAGTCCGACCGGTTTACCGGCACAGTCCAGAAGCGTCCATGGATACTTGGCCCGGTACACGTCGTTATTGGGTGTCCGGGCTGCGAGCACGGCATTGCCTTCCGAAATTTCACTGTATCCCCATCCATCACGAATTATTAAGCATACGGGTCGCATGGTTGTTCTCACCTTTCCACTATCCGTTTCTGCCGTAAAGTGTCGTCATGTTCAGAAGCCTTCGGGCAAGGCGGGAAGTCAAATGATCCTCCATGAGCCTCCATGTCCAGTTTCCTTTTCCGGTCCCCGTTCGATTCATCCGCGCTTCTTCACCTCTGCCCAGGATATCTTGCATGGGGATGATGGCGATACAGGCTACAGACATCATCGCCAGCCTGATGACATCCCAGTGCAATTCTCGTAGAGAGATTGTCTTGCCAAGATACCGGGCCAGCCTTATCCCGGCCCTGGATGTCAAATCCTCCGTATACCACCCCTTGATGGTATTATTATCGTGTGTCCCCGTATAGACAACGCAGTTGGCTGGGTAGTGATGCGGGGCATGGGGATTGTTCGGCAGATCTTTGCCAAACGCAAATTGCAGCACCTTCATGCCGGGAAAACCAAAATGATTCATCACCTCCCGGAAATCAGGTGGACTGGCGCCCAAATCCTCACAGATGATGGGTAAGGACGGAACCCTTGCAGCAAGGTGTGTAAAGAAGTCGTACGCCGGTGCAGCAACCCATCTTCCCTGGATCGCGTTTTTTTCTGTGGCAGGCACCTCCCAGTAATTCACGAATCCACGAAAATGATCAATCCTCAGATAATCGTACAATGAGGATACCTCGGTCATGACAATACTTCTTCAGTAACCGCCACTGGTCAAAAAAAAGAAACTGATGGAACTGTTCCCTTCTTATTTCGTCTGAAAGCTCTTTTTTCGCAGCGCGTAGGGCCTCGTACCGCCTGTCGCGAAGCTCCCGCGGCCACTCACTCCAGCTTATATTTTGAAAACGCAATTGGAGGGCACGGAACAGAGAAAAGTCATCGAGCCAGAAACCGTTCTCCATGCAGAATTTTTCCCACCGGGAGAAGAGATCCTTTTTTGCGCGTCCCTTGAATCGCCGCCAGGCAACCGTCAATATCTTTTCTTTGTAGGCGGTTGCCCGCAGATAATCGACGGCCCCCTGTGAAAAAGGAGGCACGCCTCCGATCTCACGCTCTTTCAACAGCCCTTCTTGTATGAGAAGAACAGGACTGATGAACAACGGGTTCCCCGCGAAGGCAGATATGCCCATGTAGGGTGAATTATCGTTATATGGGGCCGTAAGATGTACAGGGAGTATCTGCCAAAAACATTGCCCGGCTGCAGCAAGAAAATCGACAAACCGGTATGCACCTTCGCCCATGTCTCCAATGCCGAACGGTGAAGGCAGGGATGAAATATGAAGAAGTATTCCGCTTCCACGCCTCTTAAGCACCGCTCCCCCCATCAATCACTCAGTAAATGGGCGGCGTCTACTATAATTGAAGCCGCACCTTCGATGCTGAGATTGTTGGTATTGATGACGATGTCATAGTTTATGGGGTCCGCAATGTTTGCCTTGAAGTATCTCTTGACGAACTCACGGCTGCCGTCGTCAAAACGGGCTATTTCCTTCCGGGCACCCTCCTCATTGAGCTTCAGGCTCTCCATAACGCGCTTCACTCGCACCTCGATTGGCGCCACGATCAGTACATGAAAAGCACCGGGAAAATCTTTCAGGATAAACTGGCTGCCCCGTCCCCGAATGACGATCGACTTCCACGATCCGGTCGGATCCCCCTTGGCCGTGTCCAGGCCGAGACAGACGACCAGGTAGCGAGGACGGAAGTGGCCAATGTGGGAGAGTGCCCTCGACAGGGTCTCCAGATAGGTTTTTGCATCTATCTGCTCCGGCAATGGATAATTCACGTTGAATCCCGCACCGTTTCCTTCGCCCCGCTCATGGGCGAACCTTCTGACTTTTCCGGAAGCTTGGATCTCGGTGACGTAGAGAATGGAGCGGAAATCGTACTTGAATGGGTTCCGGAGCAGATCCGGAATTTTGGCGATGTTTGCCTGGCTGAGTCCTCTGAACCTGGATCGCAGGATCTCCTGGATCTGCTCCAGGGCATGGCGGTTTCTCGGCAGGATGTCGTCGAAGATCCGTCTGATTTGAAACATGGATACAACCATCCTTATTTGTGTATCCCCCAGGGGCATCAATTGACGGTATGGGATTCCGATATTTTCTTGTAGCATCCCGGGATGGGTATTGCAAGGAGTTCGCCATTTCCCTTCTTGCAGAATGTGCGGATGTCAGGTACGGATACAGAAGGAGAAGTCAATGACAAATCAACCCTATTCCATAGTAATAGTCAGTTCGGAGTTCTCCCCTTTTGCCAAGACAGGGGGGCTGGGTGACATGGTAGCGGCTCTTGCTGCCGGCTTCAGGCGAAAAGGGCATGACGTGCGTGTTGCACTCCCTCTGTACCGTCAAATCAGGGAAAGCCCGATAGAGCTCGATACCGCCCTACCGTCCATGTGCGTAACCATGGGAATCGGTGAAGTGTGGTGCGCCGTTCGTGATGCCGTGACAAGTGAAAAGATCCCTCTCTACTTTATCGAGCACGAGGATTTTTTTCACCGGACAGGCTTCTATCATGATCATATGAACGTCTTATCGAAATGGCTATTCAATCTCCGCCATTCTCGTGATGATCCCCTTCAAGTCCATTCGGCTTCCTGAATAAAGCCTTTCCGTGCAGCGCCACCAAAACAATGGCAATAACGCCCAGGGTGATGAAGATCGTGGTGAAACCGATGGTCACGATACCGTTGGCAACATCCAGTTCAACAAGGGCCATCGCTGTGAAGAGAACGACCAGGACGATCCTCGCATAAAGGGCAATTGCCGTCGCTCTTTTAATATTTTCGCGAAGCAAAACCCCCACCAGACCGTTTGCCGCCCAAAGGGCAAGGAACCAGCCGATCCCCAGGATGATCGCTGCCGCTACTATTCGCGGGAACAGTGAAATCGCCTCGCCGAGGAGGTCGGAGAGAAACTTCAGGTCCCATGCAATGAAAGTTAGATCGATGAAGGCCAGAAGGAGGAAGAAGTAAAATATGTTCCCTATGAAATTATAGAATCCATGTCGCACATCGGCCTTCGAAAAGGCTTTTCCCCAACTGAGTTTGATCAGGAATCTTTCCAGTCGGAGCGCAATCGACAACTGGATGACGAGACGTTTCACAAACCATGCCACCAGCAGCCCGAGGAACAGCAGCGCCATACCGGCGAGCAGCTTGGGGATGAACCCGACAAACTTGTTCGCCAGATCGAGAAACAGCGTCGGTAATTTATTCTCCATGGATCGGTTCTCCTTTTTTGGGTGATCTCAGCATTTCGGCCCAGAATGATTTTCTTTCCTCATACTCCTTTACCCACAGCACCGGACAAGATACCTGCTCGGTGATCTCCTGGGTCAGCGACTTGGCAAAAAGAAGGTCTATAAAATCACCGGACCTGCCGCCCATCAGTATGAGATCAGCCCCTTTCGATACATTGACGATCCCCTGCAGGACATCGCTTTCCCGGATGACGACGAGCGACGCCGAAAGCGAGTACTCCCGGATCATCTCCCGAACCTGACGGGCCTTCTCATCCCTCTCCGTCTTGGATGCGCCTCTTTCAAAGACAAGGGCCACTTTCAGCGTCGCATGGCAATAAGCGGCGAGGGCCGGGGCGATTTCCATGGCGAGCCGCGTGTGGATGTTTGCCCCGAATGGAATCAGGATCGTGCGGATATTATCCACCTCTACCGTCCCATGTAAAACGGCGACCTCCGTCGGCGCTTTCTGAATCACCGTATCGATGAGGGATGAAAAGACCCTGTCCATAAAGTCGGGATTCTTCTGCCGGCCCATGACGATGAAATTACAGTTCTCCTCGGCGGCCATGTCGATGATTCCCTGGGAAATGCGATGCGTGACCTTGATCACGGTACGCGCCGATACCTCGGCCTTTTCGGACATAAACTCAAGTTGAGAGATATTTTGCCGTTCAAGTTCCGCTTCATCAAGACCGGACATAAGTTTCCGGCCTTCCCGCACTTCGACCAAATGGAGGAAGATGAGCTCTGCGTCGTTCTTTTTTGCAATCGCAAGCGCAATTTGCGTCAGACTGGTCATCGTCCTGGGACTCGCCAGGCAGACCAGGATTCTGTAATCCTGCCTCTCGATCCTTTCCAGGGCCTTGATCTTTTGAACATGGACCACTTCCCGTTGAGCGGCATATACTTTATAGGTGAGCAACCCGCCCCCGATCCATATGGCCGTTACAATCCATGCGACGACACTGTAATTGAACATATATACGGCAAGGAACAGCAGCATCAGGATGCCCAGGATGGAAAGAACAGGGAACAGCGGTACGGAGAAACCCCGGTTCAGGTCGGGCCGTTTCTTCCGCAACTGAATCATCGCGATGTTGACCTGCAGGAAAAGCAGCAGAAACATGATATCGGCGGCGCTCGCCACGTCCTCGATCGGCAGGGAGAGCACCATGAAAACGACGATCGCCAGCGACATCAGAATCGACCAATGGGGCGTAAAATTCTTTGAATGGACCTTGCCAAAAAAGGCAGGGAAGTTGCGGTCGCGGCCCATCGCAAAGGCAACACGGGAAGAGGAATAGATCGTGGCATTAAGGGCCGACATCGTGGAGATCAGGCCACCGAACAGGATCATGACCCCGCCGCCCGAAAAGAAATTCCGCGCCACCTCCACCAGGGCGAGCTCTTTGTGCGCCGCCAGATAATCCCAGGGGGTCATCCCGGAGGGGGGATTCACCGTCGCGAGGGCCGTTACGGCAATCAGGAGGTAAAGCGGAACCACGATCAGCAGAGAGATGAAGACGGCCCGAGGAATATTCTTCTCTGGGTTCTTGATCTCCTCGGAACTCTGCGCGATGACCTCGAAGCCCTGGAAGGCGATGAACGTAAGGCCCATGGCCTTGAAGACGCCTCCCATTCCATTGGCCAGGAAGGGGCTGAAGCGTCCAATCCAGTCGCCCTGGCTGAACATCATCTCCAGACCGAATCCGATGAAGATCAGGAGGATGATGATCTTCCCCATCGTCACCAGATTTCCGATTTTGCCAGTTTCAGAGGCGCCCCGGAAATTGATGTAGGCAAAGAGGACGGCGATGCCGGCGGCCAGCAGCTTCTCCGGCGAAACGAATCCCCAGTGCGGGACCGTAAAACCGATCTCATGCAGGACGTGCCCGAAATATGCGCCGAAACCCAGTGCATAAAGGCTGCAGGCCACCGCATGGGCAAACCAGCTCATCCATCCGGAAAGGAAGCCGTTCCATTTGGGCAGACCTTCCTTGACCCAGAGATAACCGCCGCCAGCGTCGTGAAAGCAGGAACCCAGTTCGGCATAAGACATGGCCGTCAGAAGGGCCACCAGGCCGTTGAGGGCAAAGGCAAGAATCAGTGCAGGACCGGCAACGCCGGCGGCAATACCGATCAAAACGAAGATCCCCGCCCCGATCATCGCCCCGACGCCGATCATTGTGGCGTCCATGAGGCCCATCTCCCGGCTCAGGCGTACTTCGGTTTCAAATTTCTTCATGATTCCTGTCCACTTTTTTCAGCGAAGGTCAGCGCGTATCGGCTTCAAGATACAACTCCCCCCTCAGGATCGCAGCCGGAGAATCCTTCGAACGATGCGGACCTCTATGGTTTCCTCTTCGCCGCGGAGGACAGCCACGAAAGGCGCTCTGTGTCTAAGCGGAATGATAACATAATAAAGTAATAAACATAACTATTTGCAGTGTCACCCCGTCCGGGGTCTTTTATACAACGTGCTCAGAACTTCGGTCAAGGCATGCATGTCTTTATCCCCGTGCCCGATTTGTCGGTTCATGGGCCTCCGGGGATTTTCCAACCAACAAGGAAAGCATGCTGACAAGTGTAAAAATGGTTACGGGGATCACGAGAAAAATGGCGATCAACACCGGCAAATCCAAAACCTTAATGCCCACCAGCGCGGCGACGCTGAGAAAAATTGAAAACACCAAGCCTATGGCTCCTTGCACGGATGCCTCTTTACGCCAATTTTCAGATGTGTGAGCCTTTTCGAAGATCTCGGCGGCTTGTTATATGCCGGTATCTTATTTCGCCTCTGGTTCTTTGGGTTGTATTCTGGCCATGCTGTAAACGGCAAGAAAAACCACGGGAACAATAATCGCTGCCTTTAGCCAGATGCCCAGACCCAGAGTACTTACGAGCATAATTGTTGCGGCGGCGCCGAATACGCAAATAATCGCAATGATGATATCCATGTGTACACCCCCTGCTTCAGAATATATAAGTGAGCGTTCACATAAATCATAGTGAATGCTCACTTACATGTCAAGCGGAAATGTTTTCGGAATAACATCCCATGCCCGGGTTGGGCGCAACGGAGGATGAAAATCACCCCCACCCCTCCCTTCCCCGTCGAGGGGGAGGGATAAAGGGAGGAGGCATTTTCATATAAAAGAAAAGTGCATTTCTGAAGGCGAAACCGGCGGGGGCTTCAGCGTCGGGCAACGGCTTCGCGGTAGATTTTCCAGAGAGATGTGTACTTCTCGATCAGTTTGAAGCTGCCGTTGCTGAGGGACCAGATGTTCACCAGACCTTGGATAAGACCGAAGAGCAGCGAGGCCGCGGCTTCTAAGTCGATGTCCGCGCGAACCGAACCGTGCCGGACCCCCTCGGCGAGGAGTTCCTTCAGGCGGGAGACGTATTTGTCGATCGTCTGCGATGCCTGCTTATTCAATTTCCGGTCGCCGAGGCTGATGATTTCGGCGATAACCTGGAAGGAGATTCCCTTGCGCTGGTCGATTGCGGAGAAGTGATTCCGGATGATTTTCTCGATGGTGTCGAGCGTAACCGGTTCGGCGCCCGCGCTCGTCGGCGAGATGTCGGCGAGCAGGACGTCTTCGATGTGACTCAACAGGAAGGCGAGGATGTTCTTCTTGCTTGTAAAATGGCGGTAGATGGCCGCTTCGGAGATGCCGACCTCCGCGGCGATCCTCTTGACCGTCAGGTATTCACTGCCGTATTTAAAGATCAGAATCCGGGCGGCATCGATGATCT
>Ga0210049_1004832_pt1 | contig 11676 bp, 13 predicted proteins | sample CryGeyCG2014_300_2_FD_183964 | JGI IMG/M metagenome (GOLD analysis project Ga0210049, IMG submission 183964) | Groundwater microbial communities from aquifer - Crystal Geyser CG06_land_8/20/14_3.00 (SPAdes) (version 2) | ecosystem: Environmental > Aquatic > Deep subsurface > Groundwater | place...
GTGGATTTCCTTCGCATCTCCGCTCGCCTGGTTGGTTGTCTTCAAGGCGCACGCCTATTACCACCCCTTCACCACCGCCATCATCTGGCACATGCCCAGCATGTTCTTCGGCTACGCCCTGTGCGGATTGTTGCCAACCCTCCTTTTTCGCCGTCCGCCTTCATAGCCTTTACAAAAAGGAATCAGGAAGTAGAACTTCCCGATTCCTCATCTGCTTACCGCTTTCCGCCTTCCGCTTTCCGCCTTCCGCTTCCCGAATTACCCCTACTTCACCTTCAAATTCTGCACACCGCCAAACGTCACCGCGCACCACTTGCCGGGTTCGATCTCGACCCACGCGCCTTCCGAAACCATGCGCTTGGTCGTCACCGACTTGCCCATCTTCAACTTCTCCACAATGTTAAAGTTGATGCCCGGGCCGCTTCGCACGTTCAATTCGGCCACGGTCACCTCGAACTTCATATCCGGCAGCGCCACCGCGCCCGGCATGTCTTCGCCCGAACCCGCCTGTCCCGTCAGGTAGGGCAGGGCGTCAATGTAACCCTTGTAGGCGCCGCTCGTGTCCGCTTTCCGCAATCCAAAATGCAAGTGCGGCCCGGTGCTGGCGCCGGTGTTATTGCTGTAGCCGATCACCACGCCGACCTCCAGGTTTTGCCCCGCCGCCACGCTGGCCTGCATCAAGTGGGCGTAGTAAGTGTAATAGGCCGTCGCGCCGTCCGTATGCCTGATCTTCACGTAGTTGCCATAACCGCCGTTTTCAAAGGAAACCTTGTCCACCGTTCCTTTGGCCGCGGCCAACACCGGCGTTCCGTTCGAGATGCCAAAATCCACGCCGTTATGCCCGGGGAAACCCCACTGCGAATATAAACCGGGATTTTCCCCAAACTTCTGGGTAATCGGTCCGTTCACGGGATAGATCAATTGGATGGTCATACGATGCTCCTCTCGGGTTTGGATAATCAACTATAGCACAATTCGACTTTCGCCGCCATCTAATCGTGCGATCTAATCGTGCGATGATCACCCACAAGTTCAGGCGGCAGTCCAACTGCCACCTGAACTTGTGGGTAATCACCAGCGGCCTCGCCATTAACGTGGTCAACCTGCTGGCCGCCATCCCGTCCATCCCCGAAGCCGACCCGGCGCGCGTCGGCATGTGGGGCCACAGCATGGGCGGCGCGGTGACAATGAAAGCGCTCACCATCGTCGGAAATAACACCGCCTTGAGCGGAGCCGGTGGTCGAGCAGCGGCCGAAGGGAGCGTACCGGGAACAGGCGCAGCCGAAGGGCAGCCGTTGGTCCGCGCTGCCGTGCTATACTCCACCGTCAGCGCGGACCAGGCCGATGCGCTGGCGCGCTGGGGACTGGGCTGTTTCGGCGATGTGATCGCGGGCGAAAGCCGCGCCGACTGCAACTCCTCGGACATCCTCCCGCCCGGCCTGCCCGCCGAATTGCTGCGTGCGTTCTCCACAGCCGCCGGCGACCCCGAAACCCTGCGGCTGATCTCGCCCATTGATCATCTCAATTACGTGACCGCCCCCGTGCAGATCCACTACGGCACATGGGACGGCGCGGAACGATCCGGCACGCCGCCCGAATGGTCCATCAAATTGTTCAACGCGTTTCTCGAAGCGGAGAAGCCCGTCAAACTGGTTGCCTACGAAGGCCAGCGCCATTCCTTCATCGGCGAGGCCTGGTACCAGCCGAAGGTGGAAGCGACCGTCCGCTTTTTCGATCAGTACGTGAAGAACGCGCCACCGAAGGCGGATGCCACAAATCGAGAGGCTTTATCGGCCTGGACGGGTTGTAAACTGCAAAGGAGTGAGTACTATGAGTGAAAATACATCTGCAAACCACGCGTCCGCCCCATCCTTCTTCGAGCGTCCTTCCGTCCAGCAGGAAACGCTTCCGGTCGGCGGCGGCGTCCCGTTTGGCTTCGAGCGCGTTGCCAATCCCGAGTTGGGCATTGGCGGCGTGTACGGCGCCTGGGGGGAAAGTTACGATAACGCGCATCTGAAGGAACTGGTCGAACAGCGGCTGGGCGAGCCGTTGGAGCCGCAGGAGGTGATGAACCTGGCTGAGTTGGGATTCGTCCGCCGCCACCACATCCGCGACCTGTCCGCCGAAGATCACCTGGAAGTGGAGGTGGAGGTCGGAGCGCGCCTGTTGCGCGAGGCGGCGCTTGCCAATGGCTGGTTGCCCTCCGAGGTCCAGGCGGTGCTGATTGGCATGAGCGGGCCGGTCGCGCCGGATTACGTCGAGCGCATCGCGGCGCGGGCCGGAGTCCCGCCAGGAGCGTTGAAAGTCAGCGTCCACAAAGCCTGCGACAGTTCGATGGGCGGCCTCAACCTGGCCTTGAACCCCGGCCTGGCGGCTCCCGGCCAGATGAATATCGCCGAGGAACTGTACGGCAAAAAGACGCTGGTGGGCGGCATCGAAGGCTTGAGCCGCTTCACGCGCAGCACGCGCGACAAGAATGCCCTGCAGTTGTTCGGCAACGGCGCGGGCGTCATCGGCCTGATCCCCGGCCAGACCATGAAATTCCTGGTGGGGGCCAAGCGCGAGGCCTTCGATGAACGCGGCGTGCTGGCCGTGCGCATGTACTACCCGCACTCCCACCAGGGCCTGCTCGAAGTGACCCAAAGCGGACAGTCTGTGCGCGTGGCCGGGTTGATGCACGAGCCGCAGGGCGAATCGTCGATAGACATGGCCGGCCCGATGGGCATGGTCAAACTGTTTGTGCGAACCGGCGTGGAGATCGTCTCCGAGGTCTATCAGGCCTATCGCCGCTTGATGGAAAAACTGGGGACGCCCGACCGCTCCATCGCGGTGGCCATCGTCCATCACGCCAATTACAAGATCAACCAACTCAAGGAGAAACACTTGAAAAACCTGGGCATCCAGTTCCCCATGCCCTGGCTGATCAGCGACTTTGGCAACGTCAGCGCGGCCTCCAACATGATCGCCTTTCTGCGCCAGCTGCCCAAACTGAAACCCGGCGACCACGTGCTGTTCGACGGCTTCGGCGCTGGGACGTATTACGATGTGCTGGCGGTCGCGATGGGATAGAGCCGTAGGACAAAATTCATTTTGTCCTATCGCATTGGAGGAAAACCCATGCAAGCCGTCTGGCTGGACCTTCGGCAACAAATCTCCGTGCGCGACATCCCCGCGCCGCGCAAGCCCGGCGAAGCCCTCATCCGTATTCGCAAGGCCGGCATTTGCAGCACCGACCTTGAATTGGTGAGGGGATACTATCCCTACACCGGCGTCCTCGGCCATGAATTTGTGGGCGAGGTGATGGACGCGCCGGACGCATCCTGGGTCGGCCAGCGCGTGGTGGGGGAGATCAATGCCGTCTGCGGCAAATGCGAGGCCTGTTTGAGCGGACGTCCCACGCATTGCGAGAACCGCACCGTGCTGGGCATTGTCAATCGGGATGGCGTCTTCGCGGAATACACGACTTTGCCGCTCGCGAATTTGCACCGCGTGCCAGACTCCGTCCCGGACGAAGCCGCGGTCTTCACGGAACCTTTGGCCGCCGCGCTGGAAATTCAAACGCAGATCCAAATCAAGCCCAGCGACCGCGTCCTGCTGATCGGCGCGGGGCGGCTGGGACAGTTGATCGCGCAGACGCTGGCGCTGACCGGCTGTGACCTGCGCGTCGTCGCCCGCCACGCGTCGCAGCAGAACCTGCTCACGGCGCGCGGCATCCGCTTGATCGCCGAGGATGAACTGCCGCGCCGCCGCTGGGACGTGGTGGTGGAAGCGACCGGGTCGCCGCTGGGCTTCGAACTGGCGCGGCAGGCCATTCGTCCGCGCGGGAGGCTGGTTTTGAAGTCCACCTACAAGGGCGATATCCAGGTCAACCTTTCTTCCATTGTGGTGGACGAGATCACCTTGCTCGGCTCGCGTTGCGGCCCCTTTGAACCCGCGTTGCGATTGATGGAAAGCCGCGAAGTGGATCCGACGGTGTTGATCGCCGCGCAGTTCCGCCTGGGGGAGGCTGTGAAGGCTTTTGAACAAGCCGCGCAACCAGGAACGCTCAAGGTGTTGCTGGAACCCTGACCTTGCCGCGTGCTATAATCGCGTTGAAGGAGAGCCGCTATGAAATGGCAGGAAAACAGAATTGCATCGCGAAGAGCCTGCGCGGGAGCGGAACAAATCTTGTATGAAGGGAATGTACTATGAGCGACAAACCAATTTCCACCCGACCCCTCAGCGACAATGAAAAATTGATGCGCCAGAAGTTTTACGAGAGTATCGTGGCGCAAAGTGACTTGATGGATAAGTTGAGCGAGCGCCTGCTCACGCTGGAGTTGGCTATTCCAGGCTTGTATGCAACAGCGGTTAAACTGATCAGTGGGGATAAGGCGACCATCACTGTCAACGCGGCGTTCTACATTACGTTTGGATGTTGGTTGCTGGCGTTGGCGCTCACACTGGCGGCATTGACTCCCAAAAAGTGGAGAGTAGACCCGGCTATTTTGAAACAAGACCCGAAGAAAATGTCCGATGCGTTGGGCATCGAAGATTTTTTTGAGCGATCCGCAAATTACAAACGGGGATTGGTCATTGCATCCAGCATATTATTTTTTGCCGGGATATTCGGAGCAGTGTTTACAATATAACGAGAAACTGTCCACGAATGCGCACCGTCCACGAATGCGCACTGTCCACGAATGAAAACACGAATATACGAACCGCCGGTATTCGAGTATTCGTGGCCCCATTCGTGGATGGTCGGCGCACAGAAAGGAGTCTCTATGCCTCTTGTTGTTGACGCGACTGGAAATGACCTGACCTATCGTATCATTGGCTTGGCGATGGAAGTCCATAACAAGATTGGTTATGGGTTCAAGGAGGAAGTTTACGAAAAGGCGCTGGAAGTTAAACTCAATCACGCGGGCATCGAGCCATTCCGCCAGTACGAAGTGTTTGTGGATTATGAAGGGGAAAGAGTGGCGACCTTTTACCTGGACTTGTTTCCAGGGCGGCAGGTAGTGGTAGAAATCAAAGCATTTAGTCACCAACTTACCAACGATGAACTGGCGCAGGTCATCAATTACCTGAAAGCCACTGGCGCGCCTGTGGGCCTGTTGTTCAACTTTGGGCGCAGGAAGCTCGAGTATCGGCGCGTCTTTCCTGGCAAGGATATGAAACCTGTCCAGCGAATTGGCAGGGACAATGCAATCAGGAAGTAAACGGTCTGAGCGAACCCATCCGCGAATGCGCGAACCGTCCATATCCACGAATGCGCGATCCGCCAGTATTCGAGTATTCGCGGCCCATTCGTGGACGGTTGCCCCAGATAAACAGGAGAAACAACCATGAAACAACGCTTTACCTTTCAATGCTGGAACTGTCCAAAGACATACACCTTGTTCCGTGAGATCACAAAAGAGCAGAAGATCACGGTTGCCTGCCCCTATTGCAACCAGGAAGCGGTTGTGGATTTGACCCCGTTCCGCAAGGAGAAAATATCCATCCTCAAGGATGTAATGCGTCAGGGACAATCCCTGGGCGAAGAACTCGAATTGCCCAAGATCATCCCCACCCAAAAACCAGAATAGCCATCAAAGCAAGATGACAGTCACTTTTAAAGCGACTGTCATCTTGGAGGAAACCCATGCCGCATCACATTCACCCAAACCCGTTCGTGATTCACCCATCCGATGACCTCGTCCATAAACAACCTGAGTTACGGAGAATGTCCAGCCAACTGGCGGATTTGTACGCGACCGGAAATATTGTGGTCAAAGACGAACACTTGCAAGCCATGGGCAGCGCGTTGTGGAGCATGCTCGAGGTAGATGATGATTTCGATGCGGCAGTTAAATCGGCAGGCGCGGCGATCCTGTCCATCATCATCGAGAGCGGCGCGGCGGACGTGCAAGCCCTGCCGTGGGAGACTCTCTTCCACCCAACGCAGGGATTTATCGGGAAGAATCCCGCCTTCACGTTGACGCGGCAACTGGCGGCGAAGAGCGAAGCGCCAAGTCCGCTCGATCAGGGACCCTTGCGCGTTTTGCTGTTTACCTCCCTGCCCGCGGACGTGGACGCGGAGAAGAGCCGCCTGAAAGTGGAGGAGGAACAGGCGCAGGTGCAGGAAGCGCTGTTGCCGTGGATCTCCAAAGGCGCGGTGAAACTGGAAATGCCCGACGACGGCAGGTTTTCCACGTTGCAGGAATTGCTCAAGAGTTTCCAGCCGCACGTTTTATTTTTGAGCGGGCATGGAAGTTTTCATCACGAGCCGCACACCGGCGAAGCGCCGTACGGCGAGTTTTTCTTTGAAAGCGAAATCGGCGATAGCGATGGAAAAAGGGGAGACGAAATTGCGGAGGCGCTGATCGGTTCCGGCGCGCAGGCCGTGATTCTCTCGGCGTGTGAAAGTTCAAAAAGCGCGCCTGCCTCGGAGTCGTTGAATAACGGCCTGGCCCAGCGCATCAGCGCGCAGGGCATTCCGCACGTGATCGGGATGCGCGAATCGATTTTGGACCGGGCCGGCATTCAATTTGCGCGCGCCCTGTGCGATGCGCTCGCCAATCAGGAACACATTGACTTTGCCCTGCAGGCCGCGCGCATTGCCATCCAAACCCCGTTCAAGGATATCCCGCGCAAAGAGGCAGGCGCGGGCGCGCTGGCGGAACTCAGCCTGGGACAATGGTGCCTGCCGATGCTGATCTCCTCCAGCCCGCGCCAGCCGCTGATTGATTGGGACTTCCCGCGCCGTGAAGTTGACAGCGCGCGCCTGTTCAAAAATACACTCGGCGAGGTCAGCCTGCCCGCGCGTTTTGTCGGCAGGCGCGCCGAGTTGCGCCGCTATGAGAACCGCTTGCTCCAGGGCAAGTTCCACAGCCTGCTGATCACTGCGCCCGGCGGACAGGGCAAGACTTCGCTGGCGGGCAAACTGGCGCTCGACCTGCAAAAACGCGGCGCACAGGTCTTCGCCTGGAGCGCGCGCAAAGAAAACTCGTGGCAGGAGTTCGAATTCAAGCTGGAACTCGCGCTGGATGAAAAGAACGGCAAGAAGTACGATCATTTCCGCCCGCGCTTTGCGAACGACATGCAGCGCGCCCAATTCATGCTCAACCTGTTGATGGAACAATGCAACGGGCGCGTGATCCTTTTCCTCGACAATCTCGAATCGATCCAGGACCCCGATACGCAGGCGCTCCAGGATGAAACGGTTGCCGCATGGATGCAAGCCGCGCAATCCACCGCAAATTTGATCCTGCTGGCCACCTCGCGCTGGCTGATTCCCAACTGGGACGGCGAACACCTGGCGCTCGACCATGCCAATTACGGCGACTTTCTGCAAATGGCGCAGGGATTTCAACTGCCTGCAACCTTGTTTGAAAGACGCAAGGATGGACGCACTGAATTGCGCCGCGCCTATGAGACCCTGGGCGGCAACCCGCGCGGACTGGAATTCTTCGCCGCCGCCGTGAAGAACATGCAGGCCGCGGACGAAGACGCCTTTCTTGAAAAACTGGCGCAGACCAAAGCCGACTTGCAGGCGGATATGGCCATCGAAGCCATTTACAACCGCCTGCCCGCCGAGGCGCAAAAATTATTAGGGCGCCTGCCCGCCTATCACGAACCCGTGCCGCTCGAAGGCCTGGTCAAATTGGGATTGGATTTTCCCGACCCCGAAGCGCTGTTGGAGCGCCTGCTGGCAGTTTCCCTGCTCGAAGCGGGCTATGAGCCGCACTGGCAGGCCGCGCAGTACCAATGCGCGCCGATGGTTTCTGATTGGATGGGGGAGAGGGGCTTGACAGAGGATCACCCCGCCTACCTGAACGCCGCCGCGGATTATCACCTGTATTTGCGCCGGCACGAAAGACGCACTTTGAGCCAGGCTGTGACCGCCCACGGCGCCTTGCGCCGCGCGGGACGCGACACCGAAGCCGACCGCCTGACATTGGACACCATCGTCGGCCCGCTGACACTGGCTGGTTTTTACGCCACCCTCCTGACCGAGTGGCTGCCGCGCATTTGCAAATCGCAAGACCTTAAAACACGCGCGGAAGCGTTGGGACAAACGGGTAAGATTCTTCACCATCTTGGCGATTTCCAAAACGCATTGCCATTTATGAAACAATCGCTGACCATCATGCAGCAAATCGGCGACAAAGCGGGCGAAGGGGCAACGCTCAACAATATTTCGCAAATCTATGACGCGCAGGGCGATTACGAGACGGCGCTCGGCTACCTGAAACAATCGCTGACCATCTGTCAGCAAATCGGCGACAAAGCGGGCGAAGGGGCAACGCTCAACAATATTTCGCAAATATTTAAAGCGCAGGGCGATTACGAGACGGCGCTCGGCTACCTGAAACAATCGCTGACCATCAGGCAGCAAATCGGCGACAAAGCGGGCGAAGCGACTACACTTGGCAACATTGGCACAAGTTATCACGCGCAGGGCGATTACGAGACGGCGCTCGGCTACCTGAAACAATCGCTGACCATCTGTCAGCAAATCGGCGACAAAGCGGGCGAAGGGGCAACGCTCAACAATATTTCGCAAATCTATCACGCGCAGGGCGATTACGAGACGGCGCTCGGCTACCTGAAACAATCGCTGACCATCAGGCAGCAAATCGGCGACAAAGCGGGGCTGTGTGTGACATTGTTTAATATGGGTCATATTCACGCCCAAAATAAACAGATGCAGGAAGCCGTTAACGCGTGGGTGAATGTGTATATCATTGCCAAGCCAATGGGATTGGCGAATGTCTTGCAGGCGCTTTCACAACTCGCGCCGCAACTGGGCCTGCCCGAAGGTCTCGCAGGCTGGGAACAATTGGCGCAAAGGATGAAACCGTCCACGAATAAAAATCACGAATAAACGAATGTGGGGCGGCGGGTATTCGCTTATTCGTGGCCGTAATTCGTGGATGGTTGTTTGCGGTGGCAGAAGCGGTGCGGTCAAACAGCGCGGAGGCGGGGAATATTTAAATCCGTATTGATGGGTGATGGATGCCAATGCGCCGCCGCATTACCGCGAACTAGGCAAAGCCTTGCGGCAATACATGAGCGGTATCAAAACCCCCGATCTCTCTGCCCTGCCCGAAGAACTGGCAAAGATCATCAAAGAAGAACTCGAAAAATAAAATTGTTAGCGCATCAAACCCAGTCGGGCGGCAGTTCAATCGCGAAGCATCCCTGTGGGACTGCCGCCCGAACAGGCGAACATCCCATCGCTTTGGCGTGCGTACATAAGAATTTGCCCGGCAGAGATCCTCTCCGCCGGGCAAATTTTCAACCTTCCAACCTTCAGCCAAACATCAATCCTCCAGGCCGACAATGCGATCGAAGATCAGGGTGGCGCAATCGGCGCACGCGGTCTTGACGGTCTGCCAGTTGCGCCAGCGCGCAGCGAGATTCTTGTATTCGGCCAGGTTTAGTTCTTCGAGATCATAGGGCGCTGGGTTAGCGAGTTGAATCTGCAACTGTTGCAAGGCCGATTCTTGGTTGGGCTGGGGATAAAGGTGATCGAAAGATTGCAGGGACGCGATCATTTTCTCGATGCCCAAATGATCGGACAGCGCCACGAAATCGAGATAGTCGCGGGTTGCGTTCCGCTGCAGGATCAGCGCCCCTTTGATTCGCAGCATTTCGGCTTCTGTTGGGAGCGTAATCTTTTCACCTTGATATTCGACCTGGACGGTTTCCAGCGGCTCGACGCGGATTAATTGCCGCACCCCGGTCTCGATGCCATCCAGGCTGCCGAGAATCTGAACCGGACGGGCGAGTACTTTTTCCCAATCAGGCCAGGTATCGTTCGGCATATTGTTTCCAGAAATGGTAACGCTGGGCATAGGGATCGGCGACGTGCGCCTGGCATACCCGCAACACCTTTTCCAACATGGCGCGGTCTGCCAGCGCCGCTCGGCGCAGGGCAATCCAGTCCTGGCGTTTGCCGCGCCCGATCACATCGTCAATGGCGGCCAGTGTAAACTGCTGATGGGTGAGATGACGGTGGTACATGTCCTGATTATACAATCGGAATCATCGTTTCGCCAATCCCCATAGCGCCACCGCCTCTTCCACTTCCTCCACCACGCCTTCCTCGTCCACTCCATACTCCACTTCCAACTGATGCCGGAACTGCTGGGTGTACAGGTTGTAGTAGTGACCGCGCTGTCTCAGCAATTCGGCGTGCGTTCCCTGCTCGGTGATGCGAATAGAGTTGTGCTATAATTTTTTTCATCAAGGAGACGAACATGAACTGGAAACAAGTTCGCGCAACTTACCCCCAAAAATGGCTGTTGATCGAGGCCATAAAAGCGCACACAAAATCGGACCAGCGAATTTTGGATCAAGTCGCTGTGATCGGCGCTTTCTCCACTTCACAGACTGCTTTAAAAAAATACGCCAAACTTCATCACGAAGCGCCCATGCGCGAGTTATATGTTTTTCACACAAGCCGGGAGAAATTGCAGATCGCGGAAAGGCGTTGGGTTGGTATTCGAGGCTTGCCGTGAAAATCCATTTGCGAAAAGGACTACCGTTCATTTCCGCGACGGTCTTTTATCGCGGCAACCGCCTAATATTGAAAAACATAGGCTCTCTGGGAGTTGCCGTGATTCGGTACACGGATTACGCGGATTTGACGGATTTGCACGGATTTTTCTATTAAAAAATCCGTGTTCATCCCTTTTGTCCGTGAAATCCGTGTACAAAAGGTTTAATCACGGCGATTCCCAATGAGCCAAAACATATTGCTGGATACAGGCTCGGCAGGCACTGTTTTTTCCACAGACAAAGTTTCGCCGATTGGATTAACCTACGAGTTGAACGATATGATCCACTCCATTCGAGGCGTAGGGGGTTCCGAATTCGTATTTACCAAAATAATTGACGGATTGAGGGTGGATCGTTTGCAAGTCGGTGCGCTTGAAGTTGAAATTGGGGCGATGGATTACGGATTTGAAATTGACGGAATTATCGGGATGGATTTTCTGGCGCAAGTTGGCGCAGTGGTGGATTTGTCTGTGATGGAAATTCGCTCGACCTAAGAGACACTCAAATCTCCAATCAAAGACCTCCGAGACGCTTCACGCAAAATCTCGGAGGTTTTTTACAATCACCAATTACCAATTACCATCCTCAATCCGCCGCCAGCGCCTCATCCAAGACTTCGGAAGTCTGCGCGACCCCCTCCTCACGCTCCGCGACCCCATACTCCACTTCCAACTGATGCCGGAACTGCTGGGTGTACAGGTTGTAGTAGTGACCGCGCTGTCTCAGCAGTTCGGCGTGCGTGCCACCCTCGGCGATGCGTCCGTTCTCGATCACGATGATTCTGTCCGCTCGGCGGATGGTGCTTAAGCGGTGCGCGATCACGAACGAGGTGCGTCCCCGCATCAGCGCTTCCATGCCGCGCTGGATCAGGGCCTCGGTCAACGTGTCCACGGACGAGGTCGCCTCGTCCATGATGAACAGTTCGGGCTTGGCCAGCACGGCGCGCGCCAGCGAGATCAACTGCTTCTGTCCCACCGAGAGCAGGTTGCCGCCTTCGCCCACGTTCTGGTCGTAGCCCTTTTCGAGCCCTGCGGCGATAAACTCGTGCGCGCCGGAGATCCTAGCGGCCTGCTCAACTTCAACATCAGTCGCGTCCAGCCGCCCGTAGCGGATGTTCTCGCGCACCGTTCCGCTGAACAGGTG
>Ga0210049_1004839_pt1 | contig 11662 bp, 12 predicted proteins | sample CryGeyCG2014_300_2_FD_183964 | JGI IMG/M metagenome (GOLD analysis project Ga0210049, IMG submission 183964) | Groundwater microbial communities from aquifer - Crystal Geyser CG06_land_8/20/14_3.00 (SPAdes) (version 2) | ecosystem: Environmental > Aquatic > Deep subsurface > Groundwater | place...
GAGCAAAAGCTACTGCAAATCCTGACACGCTTACCATCTCAGAAGATACCGCGTTCCCACGTCTTATGCTGTGATTAACCAAGATACTAGTCACCGTCATTCTTCTCGCATCATTTATCGCTATCATCGTAGCGTGAGTAATGATGGCAGCATCAGGCACTGGTGAAGAATGATATAGCAAATGAAAAACCATTATCGGAAGTGTAATTGCCGCCCTCGCATTGCTCGGGGCATCAGGAGTCATTCTTCGTTTAATTAACCCGAATTTCTTCGGGTAGAGAAATTGTAAAAATTCGTAGAACTTCATTAACTTTAATCGCAGTTCACTCAGTTTACCTATTCCACCTCCCTCAATGAACTTCAAACATTCTATTCATATACCTATCGCTTTATGACTGTCCATGCTCTTTTTCTGAGCAAGTACAGCTTTTGCGATAGATTGTAAGGCTCAAAACCCACCGAACGCAACCATCGATCAAGCATTATATTGAACTCACACCTATACGTGTGAAAATCCAGATAAACAAACAATTCGAATAGAATGAGAAACAGGTTGACCTTGTGAAGCATGATTTGTTCATACATGGCACACAGATACTCCATGCGTAGGTAACCAAACAGGTCTTTCATGCCATATCTGTAAAAAAACCCCAGTAACTCCACCTCCGGTGATTCCGCCGCCAGCTACTACTACAAAACCTATTGCCTGTACTGCACCAAAGCAAAATATTAATGGAGAATGTATTTGTGTCCCAGGCCCATGAGTTTGTTGCGGCATCAAGCTCAATACGACTGTGCCTTTCATCGGTAACTGTATAGAGATGATCTCGAAACAAGATGAAGCAGCATTGAAAGCAGCTAACAAACGAAATACGAGTACAGACCCCAATACTTTACAAGTCACAAAATCCACCGCTTTCCCACGCCTTATGCTCTGATTGACCAAGATACTAGTCACCGTCATTCTTCTCGCATCATTTATCGCTATCATCGTAGCATGAGTAATGATGGCAGCATCAGGCACTGGTGAAGAATGATATAGCAAATGAAAAACCATTATCGGAAGTGTAATTGCCGCCCTCGCATTGCTCGGGGCATCAGGAGTCATTCTTCGTTTAATTAATCCAAACTTTTTTGGTTAGATGATAGAGAATAGATAATAGAAGATAGAAAATAGTTGATAGGCGATAGATGTGGAGAATCTATTATCTATGAGCTTTAATCCATAATCTAAATGTAATGGCAACAATAGAAAATATTTGAGTATGGAACAAGGCAGTTGAATTTGCAAAAGATGTTTATAAATTATGTAAGGACAATGCAAATATATATAAAGATTTTTGATTGAGAGATCAAATTCAAAGATCTGCATTGAGTATACCGAGTAATATAGCAGAATGAGCAGATAGATGAAGCCAAAAAGAGTTTTTAAGATTTTTGTTTATTGCAAGATGAAGTTGCAGTGAGCTAAAAACACAAATGCATATAGTAAAAAAATTAGATTATATCGCTGATGCCGATTTTAAAAATATTATGGATAAATTAGACGAAATACATAAGATGATTAATGGTTTTATCAACACAATAAAGAAAAAAATCGAAGTAAACCAGTAACTCTCTATATTCTATTATCTTTATTCTATTATCTAAACTAATGACAGCAGCTGCAGCAACAATCCAAAGTGAAAAATGACAAGGTCCTCGAAGGGGATTCCCTATTGCAGGAAAATTCCTCTTCGCGGCCATTGAGCCAAACAAAAAACTCATCAATCTTTCGGCGGTGATCTGAATAGATACTCGTTACAAAAATCTTGATTACCAATTAATCGATTATCCAGGCGAATATGATATCCAAGGGATGACCATCAAATGTTTTCTCGGTAAAGGAGATAAATTGAATTACGTAATTGACCTTGACAAGAAAATAATCTGAATCTTCCAATCTCCGGAAGTCCTGGAAAATGACGAAGTAGGAGTGGTCAACGAACGATTCTATACTGACGACAGAGTAGCCAAAAAAATAGACCAGATGGAATTGGAAGGTGAGCAGAAGAAGCTAGAGGATTAGAACGATAGACACGCTTTGCTCTTAGAACGATAGAAATTTAGAATTTATTGTGTGTATAATGTATACGAGTTATCAAAAGTTAGAAGTTTGGCAGAAAGCAATCCAACTTTGCAAAGAAATATATGTAATTACGAAAAAATATCCAAAGACGGAGACATATTCTCTAGTAGACCAGATGAAGAGATGTTCGGTATCCATTGCGTCAAACATAGCAGAATGAGACCAAAGAAATTGAGAATGAGAGACAATCCATTTTTTGTATATAGCAAAATGATCTGCAGCTGAACTTGAGACACAACTTATTATTTCCAAAGAATTATGATTTGTGGATGATAAAGAATATGAGTATCTCCAGAGTAAAATATTAGAAGTACTTAAAATGCTTTCTTCTTTGATTACGTACAAGAAGAAAAACAGATCTTCCTAACAATCTATCGTTCCATCGTTCTATAACCCCATTGTCATTACGCCATCATCAGCTTCCAATTGCCTCACTTCGTAATTCATTTGCTTTTTTTCAAGAAATCTATATACTGTACTTAGTTTGTTATGATATTTGATAACATCATCCAGTACGAGAATAGTGGTATCGCTGATTAAAGTTTCTATGATTTCTAGATACTCAGCATACTGACTTTTCTGCCCATCAATAAAGACAAAATCCGCTTTTTTTGGGCTTGTCCGCCTCTTTGGCGGGAGCAATTTCTTTATAGGCCATTGCCTGCAATCTCATGGGTAAGAGGTGATATTCCCTAGTCACGATTCACGGATATGTATCAATCATTCCAAATATGCCGGATGAGAAACCTCGAAAGAGTACACTTGTCCTCACCGTTGGCGCACAAGTCCAGCGGTAAAAATCGCACTGTATCATACAGCGCCGCCAATTTCCAAACATATCTTAGGTTTATATTTCTGCAAAATTTCTCACAAAAAATTTTCAGTCGCCTGACTTATGAGCGGAATCTTCCTTTCTTCACAGAGCAATCTTAGATGAGAGAGTGAGAACATATACAATTTTAATTTTCTAAATTATTTAATTTATGAATTTACCAATAACAAACCAAAAGAGTGCCGAGTATAAAGTACCGAGTACCGAGTCCAACAAACCACAACCAAGACCACAAGCAAATGTCACGAAACCAACAAATGCAAGTCCAATTGTGAATTCAATACGTAGGGACACTTCATGAAGTGTCCCAGCAACCAGACCAGCGCCAAGTGGTGCTGCACCGATGCAGTGAAATCTTTCTATCGATTTTAGCAATAAAAACAAGCCAGGTACGGGTAGAGACGCGGTTGATCGCACCTCGATACAAAGACATCAGTACAACAATAGAAGACCGCAGAAAAGAGATGCCGGGATTACTTCTGAGGCATTTTTACGTCACAGAGACGAAGTAAAACAGGTGAGAGTGCAAGATTTCACCAAGTTGATCAAAAAAGATGAAGTTCCGCTCAGGATCATCCCTTTGGGAGGTATGGAACAAGTAGGTATCAACTGTACTATTTTGGAATACAAAAATGATATCATCATCATAGACGCAGGTATCGAATTTGCTACCCCAGAAATGCATGGTGTAGATTATATGATACCTGACATCAATTATCTCACCAAAAAGAAAAAGAATATCAGAGGGATACTCATCACACACGGACACTTGGATCACATCTGAGCGCTCAAGCATATTCTTCCGGAACTCGATTTTCCTATGATCTATGTATCTCCATTGAGTTTGGGGTTGATCAGAAAATCTATGGATGAAAAAGACAATAAACAACTCAAATACAAGATTGTAGATCCTGATATGGATATCCTCAAATTGGGTGTCTTTACGGTAGAGATTTTTAGAGTGAACCACAATATCCCTGAATCCATGTGATTTGCCATCCATTCTCCGAAGGGACTTATCGTAACAGCGTGAGATTATAAAATCGATCATACGCCGGCTATCGATAAACCTGCTGACATCTGAAAGATGTCCAGGATCGGACAGGAATGAGTGAGATTATTCATGGGAGAGAGTACGAATGCCACCAAACCGGGACATTCCATTTCGGAAAAGATAATCGGACAGAATTTGGATAGTATTATCAGGGATTGTAAAAAGAGGATAATCGTATCAACTTTCGCGTCAAATATAGGAAGAGTGATGCAATTGATCGACAGTGCAGTGAAATACAATAGAGTCGTGTTTCTTGCGTGAAGAAGCATGATCAACAATGTAAAGCTGTGTCAGGAACTCGGCTATATCAAAGTACCGCCGCAGATGATCAGACCTATCGGTCCGGACGTAGAACAGATGCCAGATGAACGCATTATGATAATTTGTACTGGTTCTCAAGGTGAAGAATTTTCTGCGCTCGTGAGAATGTCTACCAATACATACAAAGATTTCAGTCTGAGTCCAACCGATGTAGTGCTTTTGTCATCGCATACCATTCCAGGAAATGAGAAACCGGTCATCGATATGATCAACGATCTCATCCATCTAAAAGTAGAAATCATAGATGATAATGACTTGGACGTACACTCATCCGGACATGGAAAACAGGAAGATATCAAGATGATGATGGCGATGTTCAAACCGGAATATTATGCTCCTATCTATGGAGATACATTCATGAGACATGCGAACAAAAAAATTGCTATCTCTATGTGAATCTCAGACGAGAATATAATGATGCCGGAAGAAAATGGTCAGATCATAGAACTCTATGACAATGTAGTCATAACAAGCGATAAAAAAATCAAGCTCGACATCGTGATGATCGATGGGAAAGGGCAATGACATATGTCAGGTGAATATGTGATGAAAGCGCGTGGCATCATGGCAGAAGATGGAGTAGTGGCGCTTATCTTCAAAGTCGACACCAAGACCAAAGAATTAGTCTGAAATATCCAGATCGAATCCAGAGGATTCGTATACTCATGAGAAGTCAAAAGCATCCACACGCAGATTGTAGAATTTGCGAGAGCGAAATACAATGGCAACCAGAAAAAATGAATGGATATCAAAGATAATCTTAGGCAGATCAAAGAAGAACTCGGAGAATTCGTCGCGAAAATCATCGGTAGGGTGCCTATGTTGATGCCGATGTTCGTATATATCAATAAAGATCCCAAAGGTATCGCAGGAGACATTACTCAAGACGAAGCAATCTTGGGAATGACCCTTGAAGAACAAGGATACAATGATTAGGTTGCAGAATGGCAGGTTGCAGAACGGCAGATAATCGCTTCCAGGGCTCTAACGCTCTAACGTTCTAACGTTCTGTATTTTCATACAATATGTCGCTCTGATAGAGCAGATAGCTCAGTAAGAAAAAACAGACTATGATGATAGGGATAGTGATATATGACATATGATATGCTAAACTGATATTATACAAGCTGTGAATTCAGACTCCTCAGATAAGTCACCCGATCAAAGCGGCAGCGAAGCTCCGCTTTTTTTGGATTTTGACAGCCAGGAAAGCGATAAGGCCGGTAGAAACGATATGCAAGAGCGTGCTGACAAGACCCCTTCCTAGCGTCATATTCACCAGTGATACTTGTTCATGGTTGATGAAAGTATATCCCAGATACAACAGATTTTCTGCCATACTAAATCCAAGTCCTATAAGGATACAAAAAAAAATCAGATCCCTGAGATTGTGTCATTCTTCTTTGAAGAAGAGATTATTTCCAGATGAGTATTTGAGATATTCTTCAGCGTATGCAGAGACAAGGTAGTAGAGGATGAGGACATCGATGCCGAGCAAGTATCATCCGTAGCTGATGGCCACGAAAAACAATGCACCCAAGAATATAGTCTGCATGACCTTGGTGTACCGTCATTTCATGAAGAGCGTAAGGAAAAGCACGAAAGCAAGGCAATAGGAAACAAAGAGCCCCAGACTTGTCCAGTCAGGATTATCCAGGAAATAGAGCTTGATCTGCCCCATAGACCCGAGCAGATATCTATAAAAAAACAATGACCCCACCAACAGCATACTTACAATAATAATTTTGAGCGTCAAATGTATTTTGATTTTCTTGTCAGAAAAAATTGTATTCACGACCCAAATTCGTACATACACTATTACGACGCTAGAAATGATAGCTAATCGAATGCTCAACGGATGAGGTTAAGAATAAAATCTTGCACGGCAGGTGTATCCTTTTCATTACATATTACAAAGAGTTCCTGCGCAGTTGCGCCCTTGGTCATAAGACATTTCAAACCACTCGGTGTAACATACGAAATCTTAAATCCAAGCTTTGATGATCATTTCTGCTGCCTGGAGATTCTTCCTGGAATTATTCTAGAAATCGCAGGCTGTTTTTCAATAGCCAACAGCAGCTTCTCAAAGTCAGGCAGGATATGATGTGTGGTTTTCACTTTAGCGAAGCGCATTATTCCAAATAAATAAAAGGCGAGTCTATTATTGCTGAACTGTCATTGCGAACACCGATGCTTCGGGGTGAGGCAATCTAGTTTGATTATTCCCATGCAGATTGCCACGTCGTTACACTTCTCGCAATGACGCATTGGTCTATATATACCTATTCATTTATTTATTTCAAACTTTTATGACCATAGAACAATTGATCAGCAACCCAGAATACAAAGAAAAATTCGTGCTCCAGAAGCTTATCTGCTACTTCCTCGATTATAGCAAAGAAGAGATGCGGATCAATGCAGGCCAAGAGATTTCTACAGACCAAGAAAAAAAGATCCTGGACATCTATCACGATGTCGCTGACAACTGCAAGCCACTCGAGTACGCGCTCGGATTCGTAGAATTTTTCAAAAGAAAATTCCATGTCGATGCCAATACGCTCATCCCACGTCCGGAAACAGAATATATGATCATGGCAGTGACCGAAGACATAGACAGTTTACAGATAACAGAAGGCAGATGGCAGGAAACAACATGTAAATTACAAACAGCCGATAATTGATGAAGGTGATCTGAATTCTGAGTTCTGAGCTCTGAGATCTGAAATCCAAAGTCTTGTCATACCTTGATGGATATCGGTGTCTGATGTGGGGTACTGGGCATTTCCGTTCTTCTCCAGAATCCTTGTTTTTTCAAGAGAGCAATCTTCACCGATATATCAGAAAAAGCGCTCGCTGTCGCTCAGCAAAATTATGAGATCCTCATCAAGGATCATGATTTCCCGGTTGAATTCATCAAGTCAGACTTATTGAGTTTCATTACTCCTATCTGCCTATCCACCTATGCCACTATGAACCTTATTCTTGTGGCCAATCTTCCATATATCCCGGAAAAAACCTTTGAGGAAAATGTAGCCGACAACGTCAAGAAGCGAGAACCAAAAATGGCATTCGTTTGAGGAGATGACTGACTCATCTATTATAGGAAAATGTTGGACCAAATCATAACTATAGTCGAAAGTCAAAAGTCTATAAAGTCTATAAAGTCAGATGAGTGACCTTCGACTTGATGACCTTCGACTTGATGGACTATGTTTCTAGAGATGATGACACGACAAGTAGATATTTTACGTCAAGAATACAAAGAAAAATTCACCTTCGAAGAGGTGAAAACATTCCATTTCAATATCAGAATTGTGAAAGCAACATTACTTAAGAATGACTAACAGTTAACAGTGAACAGCTAACAGTCCGGCTACAGTTTTTTTTTGTTGTGGGAAATGAGTACTGTTAGTTTTTAGTTGTTAGTTGTTAACTTTCTTCAGAAATAATCTTCCTTTTTTTCAAAAGATACTTTGAGCGTTATCGGCTTATTGAGGACTTCGGAAAGTATCTTTTCCAGATATTCCAGATTTTCGCGTTTTTCCAAAAGCGTATGCGTAAGTTTATTGATGACTATGATATGTACTTTATCGTCTTCCACACTATCGATGATGATATGTTCGCCGAGATTTTTCTGTAGTGATGGTTTATCGACTCTTGCGAGCAATTGAGCGAGCAGGTTCGAATCTCACGCTTGAGCGACTGGTTTGGTGTTGGTAGTTTCTGCCTTTGCTTCGGCAGCTTGAGTTTGAACTGGTCTAGGTATTGCTATTTCGACTGGAGCGCTCGGATTCAAGAATTTATTTATCGCAATCTTGTACACGATTGCAGGGTATGGATAATATTTTATCGTGCCGAGGATTTCCGTAAATATTTCAGATACGGCGAGCAGAAAATCTGTATCTTCACTGAGATATTGATCGATATACATCAAGGTCTGTTTGGCGAAATTATGCATATCCACGCCTTGTTCATTGATAGCATCTATTTCCGAGAAAATAGCATCTCTGTCTTTATTTTTGATCAGATTCAAAAAGTTTTTTATGATAGATTCAGAAGCGATCCCCAAGAATTTTGTGATGTGTTCTTCATTGATGTCTCATAGGATACTTACCTGGTCTATATATTTTATCGCATCGCGTACACATCATTCAGAGATCCTGACGACAGTATCCAGTGCTCATGGTGTATAGTTGAGTCCTTCCAATTTTACGATATGTTGGAGATGCTTTGTCATATCTTCTTTTCCGACTTTTTTGAAATTGAACACCTGGCAGCGGGAGATTATGGTCTCCGGTACCTTATGGATTTCTGTCGTCGCCAAAATGAAACCGACATTATCCCTCGGTTCTTCTATTGTCTTGAGCAGGGCATTAAATGCTCCTTTGCTGAGCATATGGACTTCATCGATGACATATATTTTTTTCTTCAGATGCGTCGGAGGATAGGGTACTTTATCAAGGATCTCTTCTCTGATATTTTCTACACCGGTATGCGAAGCCGCATCGATTTCGATATAATCAAGAGTTGATTGCTTATTGATGGTCAGACAGCTTACGCATTCATTGCAGGGATTCCCGCTACTGAGATTCAGACAGTTCATCGCTTTGGCGAGCACTCTTGCTGTAGTCGTCTTTCACGTTCATCTCGGTCAGAAAAAGAGATAGTTGCTGTGACTATCTTTTGCTCCGGCGATTTGAGCCTTGAGGATTTCGGTGATATGTCACTGTCCGATGATATGATCAAAAGTCTGAGGACGATGTTTATTGGCGAGGGACATTAAATCAAAAGATTAAAAAAATTAAAAGATTAAAAAATTACAGATTTCAAATTACAGATTCCAATTTACCTTGTATTCAAAAGTTTATCCTTTTCAATTCAAACATCATATTTTATCAATCATATTTTTGACGTATAGGAACTTATCAATTAAGTATTGATTTTTCAAATTAGATGATTATAAAAATATTACCTCACCACACCCACTCTCCACTACGTAGCGAGGGGCATTATTCCCTCTCCTGCGACTGAAAGAAGTCCCGAGGGAAAATGGGGAGGGCTAGGGTGGGGTGGTTCTTTTATTTCTATCTGCATCCATGAGCTTCGATATCCATACCATCATCGCCTGAGAGCAGGATTTTCATTTCAAATTCCAGCTCATCAAACCCAAAATCAAACAGATTTCTTATATCTGAGATATTTCTCTGCTTTCCAGAAAAGTCCTCGGCATCGTAGGCCCGCGCAAGCAAACCGATTATGGCATTCAAGTTCTTCACAAGCTTTTCCAGGAAGCCAGAAATCATGACCTCGTGACGGTTTCCGGTATGGCGGAGGGCATAGATCAGCTCTGTCACCATCTGTCTATGCAGCATGGGATTCCGACTATCGCCGTGTTGTGAGGAGGCATCCAGCGATATTTTAATCAGCCAGATCATCATATGATTTATCAGATCATCGAAAATTGAGGACTTGTCCTCTCAGAATACCCAGCTGACACCAAGCCAGAAAAATACACCTTCCCGCAGAGAAATCGCATCATCGCAGGACTGGTGGATGCGCTTTTCGTCCCAGAAGCCGGCAAAAAATCCTGATCGCTCATCACAGTTAACAATGCGCTGGATATGGGCAAACCTGTCTTCGCGACAGCCAATTCAGTCTTTTTACCTTCCAGTGAGGGCATCAATCATCTCTTGGAGGAGAAGAAAGTTTCTCTCGTTTACGACTTCACCAAATTCTTGGATAAGTTCTTTTCTAGAAAAGAAGAAAATAATTTTCTGCAATCTGCCGACTGCAATCTGCAATCTGCAAAGCATTTATCCGAGCAAGAGCTCAAAATCATCACCACCATATCACAGAAGTCTGAATGCTGAATCCAAGACCTGGTGGCAGATATCGGTATCGGAGTAGGGGAATTAGTCCCACTGTTGACGATGTTGGAGATGGAAAATTGCATCTACCAGAGCATGCCGGGAGTCTATAAAAAGCTCTAAAATACAAGATATTTTTCTCAAATTGTCAAATGGCAAAAATAGCGAATCCATTGCAAAAATCACACAATTGCCTATATTTCTTACGAATTCGAAAAATTTTTTTTATATATTCAAATTATCGTATGTACAACAGAAAGCACAAAAAATCTAGGCTTGCCCTGCATTCCCGCATAGCAGGGTTTACCTTGGTGGAAATGCTAATCGTTATCGTGATCATCGGTATCCTAGCTGCTGCCTTGATTCCAAGACTTACTTCTGCAAGAGGGAGAGCAAATGATGTTGCGAGAAAGGCTGATCTTCAACAGATAGCGACAGCACTGATTTCTTATCAGATAGATAATGGATCTTTCCCAGGAACTGGCTGAGGCGTTATTCAGAGATTGTGAGGTACGACATGAATACTAGCACAATGAGGTATGTCGAGTGTACCCAAGGATCCTGCAGGTGCTCAGATTAGTTGATGAATAAATTATATCATTCCTAAATGAGATTTTTGATACACCTCTATCAAGAAAAACGGGCAACTAAATGGATGAATCGTATTAATGTCAATTATAGAAACTTCGAATGGTGCCAATTATGTATGGTGTTGATCTTCTGACGATATAGATATGAATTCAGAATTTGGTGATATTCAAACAAAAATGTGTAATACTTTGACTGTTACTGCTGGAGGAAATTGTGCCAACACAAATGGTGCCTGTACCGCTGATACAGCTGCCTGAAGCTTAAGATACATTTACCTCTACTAATTTTACCTTCATATAATTGCCTATGTTTTTGAAACACAAAAAGTGATTTACATTGATTGAAATGCTAATCGTTATCGTGATCATCGGTATCCTAGCTGCTGCCTTGATTCCAAGACTTACTTCTGCAAGAGGGAGAGCAAATGATGTTGCGAGAAAGGCTGATCTTCAACAGATAGCGACAGCACTGATTTCTTATCAGATAGATAATGGATCTTTCCCAGGAACTGGCTGAGGCGTTATTCAGAGATTGTGAGGTACGACATGAATACTAGCACAATGAGGTATGTCGAGTGTACCCAAGGATCCTGCAGGTGCTCAGATTAGTTGATGAATAAATTATATCATTCCTAAATGAGATTTTTGATACACCTCTATCAAGAAAAACGGGCAACTAAATGGATGAATCGTATTAATGTCAATTATAGAAACTTCGAATGGTGCCAATTATGTATGGTGTTGATCTTCTGACGATATAGATATGAATTCAGAATTTGGTGATATTCAAACAAAAATGTGTAATACTTTGACTGTTACTGCTGGAGGAAATTGTGCCAACACAAATGGTGCCTGTACCGCTGATACAGC
>Ga0210049_1004844_pt1 | contig 11654 bp, 9 predicted proteins | sample CryGeyCG2014_300_2_FD_183964 | JGI IMG/M metagenome (GOLD analysis project Ga0210049, IMG submission 183964) | Groundwater microbial communities from aquifer - Crystal Geyser CG06_land_8/20/14_3.00 (SPAdes) (version 2) | ecosystem: Environmental > Aquatic > Deep subsurface > Groundwater | place...
ACCCGCCGGTCAAGTACTTCATCGACATGGAAGGTCCTTCGGATCGTATCTACATCACCAAGCATGACGACCCGTCGATACGCGGCTTCGACGGTCACACAACGAAAGACGAGGACTGGTGGGCAGAGCGGGAGGCGGTGCGCTCGATACAGAACATCCATTGTGCTTATCTGCGCATCCAGCACGAAAGCGACCACGCGCAGCGGGAAGACAAGCAACATGCGATTGACATGATCGACGCCTCCACAAACACAAAGTTCGGCGGCAAATGTCAGGCGCTCTGGACGCGCGTCAACGGCGCTGAGAACGAACCCAATAAGACCTACACCAAAGAGAATCCTCCGAAGTGGCTTCCCAACCGGATGGGGCCTCCATCGCCGACAGACACATTGCAATGGGTTCTTGAAATGTCCGCCACGGGCCGGAAGGCACGGTGAGTCTCGCGTACGACGGTGCCCCGGGTGGGTTTGTGCAACGCGCTGAGATTCAGTTGACGGGGGAACACACCTGGAACGTGGTCGTGTTTCGTATCCCGGACGGGAAATGGACCGGCCGCTGCAATGGGGCCGACTTCCGCATCGGAAACGCTCCGCCAAGTTTCGCCATCGGTGCGATGGCCGTTGTTGTGCCTGGCTCGTGGACTGGCAAGGAAGGTGGTGCAATATGAGTTCCCCATGGTTAACAATTCGCTCGATACTGCTTCAGGTCACTATCGCGATTTCATCAGGTTGCAGAGCCTGGGCCGTCTCCAGCGACGACATCCTCTTTTATGCTCCTTTCGACGGGTCCGCGGGGGCGAAAATGTCGCTGGGAAGTCCGAAACCCCTGGTTAGCGGAAAGGCTGAGTTTGCACCGGGGAAGTATGGCCAGGGATACCTTTCAGGCAGGAAAGGTGACGAGTTGCAGTACGAGAGCAACGGCAACCTCGATCCGGACGCGGGGACCGTCTCCCTGTGGGTAAAGCCACTGGGTTGGCATGAGAAGGACGCGTTCATGCGCTTCTGGTTGCGCGTCGGCGAACAGGCTGATGCCGGGGGAACTGGCGAGGGCACGTTCTTGTGGCTGTACAAGTACCTGGATTCAGTGCCGCTGTACTGGCTCGCGCAACAGGTCTACTACCAACGCAGTGTGAGCTACTGTGGCGGGTCGGGCATCTACAGGAGCGGTGAGTGGACGCACATCGCCGCGTCGTGGTGTGGGCCGATGATGCGAGTGTATGCCAACGGCAGGCTCCTCGGAACGGCGCGCACGCCCACCCCGCGAGTTCTGCGCAACTTCGGGAAGCACTTCATGGTGGGCGGAGCCAGTTGGACGGCCAAGGGCGATACCTCAGAGAAGAGCGATTCGCTCATTGACGAGTTCTATGTGTTCCGCCGGCCGCTGACCGCGAGGGAAGTCCGGTTTCTCATGGCGAAGGGACCGGACGCCCTTGATCAGAAGGAATCGGTCAGACCCGCGGCTCTGGAAATTGAGAGCGTGTTCCTCCCCTCGAAAGATGAGTTGCAGGTGCGCCTCCTTGTAACAGGAAGACGCCCCGGCGACACGAAAGGACTCACGACCGTTTTCTCACTGGAAAATGTGAACGACGCCCGACCGGCGATTGACGAACCGATTCGGCGGCCCGTGAGCGAGGTCAATTCCAGCGAGACGCTCAGCACGAAGGAACTGCCTCCCGCCAGGTACCGCGTGCTCGCCGCGTTGCTGAACAACGGCGAGCTCTGCAACCTCGTCTCGGCAGACTTCGTGAAACCGGAGCTTCCAGCGTGGCTGGGGACACGGCTGGGGATTCCCGTCAAGCCGCCCGACCCGTGGACGGCGATCACCCAGAAAGGGCAGACGCTGGAATGCTGGAGTCGCCAAGTCCAGTACGACAATTCCCTCTTTCCAGTCCGGATGAGTAGCCGGAATCAGGAGTTGCTGGCGCGACCGATTCGATTGGTAGCGCGGCTTGGAGGCAAGGAAGTCGAGGCGTCCGAAGCTCGGTTTACGTGGAACAGGGTCACCGAGCTTCGCGTGGATTTCTTAGCGGAGGTAAAGTTTGGCGCGTTGCCGGTGAAGGTCACCGGATGGATGGAGTACGACGGTTTTCTGTGGACGGAACTGACCATTCCGGCAGCAGCCGGGCAGAGAATCGAGGGACTTCGGTTGGAGATTCCCATGCGTTCCGACGTCGCCACACTGCAGCATGGTCACCTCGGTGGCTGGCACAAAGGACCGAATAACGGCAAGGTTCACGCGTGGAATTTCCCTCTGGAAGGTCAGCCATTTCTGTGGCTGGGCAACGAGGAGGTTGGACTTCAATGGTGCACCGAGGACAACTATTGTTGGGAAAACAAGGCACGAGATAAGACGTTCCAGCTCAAGCCCGGCGAGAAGGAATGCCTCTTCACGGTGACGCTGATCGACGACCCAATCCCACTGGACAATCCGCTGGCGTATACGTTTGGTCTTCAGGCCACTCCGGTTAAGCCGATGCCGCAAGGCTGGCGCGCGTATGACCTCGGCATGAACGGACAGTGGCGGCGTCAAGTGGGACAGGGGGAACCGAAACAGCCGACGTGGGCCTTCTGGTATCAGAAATGGAACTTGCAGAACGAAGAAGCAAGGAAGGATCGCTGGCAGCCCGGCTACCCTGCGGTAGGGCCGTGGACGAAAGAAGTCATTGCCGGGACCGCCGCGGAAAACGCAAAGCCTTTTCTCTACCCCGTTCCTTCATGGGTTTGGCGTGGCGCGCCGGAGTACCACACGTTCCACGGTGAGTGGAATCCGGACAGCCCACCGGGTCTGCCCCCCGAAACGACCGGCGCGCAGCACTCAGGTATCTGGCGCACGGTTCCCAGCTACCAGGACTGGCACACCTGGCGCTGGTGGAAAACACTCAAAGACAACCCGTGGCTCGCGGAAAAGACGGGCGGCATCTACAACGACGTGGTGCAGGCCTTCTGGGGACCCGACCCAAAACCGGACCGTCACGGACTGGTCCGCACGCGTCATGAGCTTCTCGGCGCTCGGGACATCCAGCAGCGCATGTACGTCTTGTTCCAGAAAGAGTGGCCGCACATTGTTATCTCCAACCATCAGTCGGCGGACACTCACATGAGTCAACTGGCGTTTGCCCATGTTTATGTCACCGGAGAGAACTACGCCGGCAACGCCACACTTGGCAAGGAAGAGAGCTACTATCACATCATGGACCTCGACTCCTGCCGCGCGGAACTTACGGGAGAAAAGTGGGGGATCCCCATCATCTTCCTGCCGGAGATCCAGCCCAGCGGCGCGCCTTTTGCCCGCGTCTACGGACCGGAGGGAATCAAACCCGCGGAGCACCTCGCGGGTCTGCTGCTGGTGCATGATGTGATCCCCTGGCCTGCCAACACGAACCCCGTGCCCATGCTGCGCCTGGCCGCCCTCAAAGAGAACTTCGGCTGGGACGATGAGACTCAGTTTGTGGGTTACTGGAAATCTTCCGAGCTGGCGAAGTTGGAGACCATCACGTCGTCGGTTGTCCTCTCCATCTATCGTCGTCCCGGCAAGGTGATGTTCGTACTAATGAACAACTCCGACGAAGATGCGAAAGTCGTTCTCACGCCCGATTGGGCGCGACTTGGGGTTGCCGCGCCGCAGGAACTGATCGACGCCTACACCGCGACCGGCATCCCCAACGCGCCCCTTGACCTCAAACTCCTCGGCGGCGAAGGGAAGATCAAGTTCCTAAAATTGGGGACACCTGCGGAAACCGTCAGACTTCCTGTTACGGATGGACGCCTCAGGCTGACCGTCGAGAAGAGGAACTTCAGGGCGTTGGTGGCAGGATGATTCGTCAAGGCAATTGCTTTGGCGCAAGGTGTTATGTATAATGCCTTCAGAGGTGGTTTACCGTGGAAATTGTGATGTTGAATGGAACCGTATGCGGCAACACCATTGAGCTTGACAGCGACCCGGGGCTTCAGGACGGTCAGCAGGTAAAAGTCCAGCTCCTACCTGCAAGCATGGACCGGTGGCTCCGTTCCTTTGGTCAGTGGACTGGCGATGTCTCGCTGGATGAGTCTCTGGCAGAGATTGACCGGCAGCGACATGCCTCGGTAATGGGTGGCTAACCGATGCCGGACTACCATCTGGACACCGACACCTGCGCGGCTGCACTGAAAGGTCACCGAGAAGTGCAGTCGAGGTGTCTTCAGTATCTGGGCAGGCTCCGAGTCAGTTCCATCGTGGTAGGAGAGCTTTACACCGCCGTGTACCGCTCCCGAAGGACCGAACAGAATCTCTCCGCGCTTTGCGACTTCCTGAGCAACATCGGTATAGTTCCCTTTGATGAGCAGTGCGCCAAAGTATACGGAAGGATTTGCGCTGACCTGCTCAACAGAGGTTTGCCGACTGGCGAGAAGGACGCTCTCATCGCGGCAGTGGCGCAAGCCCACGGCGCCGTGCTGGTGACGCATAACACTCGCCACTACTCAAATATCGCCGGACTGGACATTGACGACTGGGTGGATTCATGACTGCATTGGCTGCAGGTGAGGGCAAGGATTCCCTTGCCGTCGCGAATCGGTTGATTGTCCGCGCATTCTGGTTTTACCCTGACCTCAGTACACTGTCACTGTCACACCCACGCGGCGGCGGCCATCCTCGATATCGAGTTGCAGCCGCTTCTCGTCGCCCTCCAGGAAGATGATATGCGCTGCGGCCTTCTCGTCCGGCTCTTGCTTCGCGACGAATCCTCCCGGCGCGCCGGCGGCGAGAGACGGTTTTGCAAGCCACCGGTACGTGTTGATGAAGAGCTTCTCCCAATCGCTCGGAGTCTTGTCATCTCCTTTCGCCAGTGCAACGCCCTCGTAGGCGAAGTGCCACCCGTTATTGATGAGGTGCGACTGGTTCATCACCGTCACCGCCACGCGCCCCTTGCCCATCGCGCGCACGGCCATGATGGAGGGACGCGATTTGTACGTGGCCGGCGGTTCGGTGGTCTCGTTGGTCACCTCGCCGAAGTTGGGCATTCGAACGCTGCGCGCCGTTGGCGACCCCCAGACAACGACTTTCCACTCGTCCGACAGGGGATTCAACGGGTGGGGAAACTCGCCAAGTGTGGCTCCATCTCCGGGGAAGTAGTACCAGAGCGATGCCACATTCCGGGCGACAGGATGGTCGCCGGCAACCTCCTTCGTCAGCGCAAACCGATGCCGGAACATCTTCGGCATCGCGTAGATCTTTGCCGCGTCGGTCTCGACAATGCGCTCGAAGGGAGCGGACATCTCGAACTCCTTCAGCAATTCGTTGTGCACCATCGTCTGACCGTGAGTGGCGCAGAGACCCGCGTTGAAGAGACCGCCTCCAGAATCCACAAACCGTTGCAGCAGACTGCGGAGCGCATCGTAGTCCTTGGGCCACCGGCCACCCTCTTCGTGCAGCGGAAGGTTGTAGAGCGCCAGCACGTTGTACCGACCGACCCTTTCCCAGTGGACTTTCTTCGCTTCCTCCAGATTCACTTGGAAGCCCATGTCCGCGAGATGTTGCGTGTGCTTCTCGTCGGGGCTGTCGTTCCACAGCGCGTCGAAGGTGATGAACAGGATCGACGGTTGAGGCTCCGCGGCGATGGCGCTGAGAGCGGGGGCGGTAGTCCACGCGAACAGAAGAAGTGTTCCGGACACAATGATGCGCTTCATGTCAGACCTCCAATGTGTGGGTCAGATATTGCGGATAATCGCGGCAACGTCAGGACTCTGCCCAGCAACGACGCAGGTAGTCGACGCTCGCAGGCAACAGGCGTTCCGCAGGGCCGGACAGCCGACGGCACTCCATCTCGATGCAACCGGAATACCCGATGTCCCGCAACGCTCGAAACCCGGGACGAAAATCGAGCAGCCCCGGACCGGGTTCGACGCGGGTGTTCTCGGCGACGTGCACCAGCCGAAGCCACTTGCCGGCGTTGCGAATGGCTGCAGCGGGATTCAATTCCTCCATTTGGGCATGATAGAAATCGAAGGTCATGCCGATGTTCGGGTGCCCCACCAGATCACAAACGCGGGCTGCGTGATCCACCGTGTTCATATACTCCGACTCGTAACGGTTCACGGGTTCGAGAACCAGTACGACGCCGCGCTCGCGTGCCGCGTCGCCGATCTCCGGTAACTGGTCAATGAGCAACTCGTCCTGCCGGTCTTCCGCTGAGAGATAATCCAGTGGCTCCCGGATACGAACCGGGTTGTCCTGAATCAAGACGGGGGGCATGTTGAGTATTGGTATCCGCAACTCCGCACAAAAGTCGAACAGCTCCAGCAGGCTGTCACGGCAATCCAGTCGAACTTGGGGATCGGGACTCAGCAGTGAACCGCGGAAACCGAGTGACAGTGATGAGATCGGGATGGGGCTATCCGGCCGGCATTCCCGCAGAGGCTCGTGGTATTCATCGAGCATTCGACCTGGCGCGGCGACTGCGTCGAAACCGTAGTCCACGGCATGCCACAACCGATCGCGGACTGTGGGGCCGGGCAGAACCTCCAACCGGCAGGAAAGCCGGAGACCTGGATTCCCTGGATTGACATCATCGTCGGATAAAGCCATAGCAACGCTCCTGAATCGCTCCGACCTCCTCCTAGGATTGCTCTTGGGTGGAGATGGCAGGAAGATGGTCAGTACGCTTTCGGAATTATGCGAGGTTTGGGTGAGCGTGTCAAATCCAACAAGCACTAACCCTCCAACGCTCGTTGTATACGCAGCAGCTCTTCCGATAGAGCCATTTGCGTAATCCCCATTTTGCGTCGGGTACCGGACAACGGACCGCCAGCAGGTTTCCCGGCGAGTGCACCGCAGGGCGGGAAAGACCTCAAATTACAAGGGGAATGCCAACCTCGCGCGTTGGCAACCGCTTCCGGCCTGTTGGCAGGCAGACGCATCCCTGGGTCTCGTCCGTTTGGCTCTGTCTTTTTCGTTGCTCCATTTCCACCCGGTCAGGCGGCTTTGAGCAGACTGCGGAGATGCTCCTGCTGGTTCGCGTGGATCCTCCCCATCGCCATCGACTCGGACTCAGAGTCCGCTCGGACTCGCAGAGTCCGCGTCTAACGGGACACGGACGATGCGCCCCCTTTGTGGGGTGATTTTCGCGAAAAAAACTCCCCGACCATCAATCACCTTCATTGATCCACAACCTCGTAGGGTATTCGCTCATCAACACTCCCCGGCAATGCCCTTCACGCTTGAACTCAGCGGATTTCGTAAATAGCTCTTTGCAGAAACCCCTTCACAATTACTGTCCCCTCTTGTATAATGTCAGGCGATGTCTTCAACAAAGGAGGTGCTGTATCTATGATCAAGAGACTCGTCCGTGAAGAAGAGGGACAGACCCTCGTTGAGTATGGTCTTCTGGTCGCGCTGATCGCGTTGGTGGTCATCGCCATCCTGACCCTGCTCGGTACCAAAGTCCGCAACCTGTTTGTGCGGGTGAACACAAGCATCGCCTCCACCACATAGTCAGGATTGCAGTCGCAGTTCATCAAGTTTCCCCGGTTCTATTGAGAGGCGGTGTTTTTTTCATGCACTGCTCAGGATTGGGCTCCGGTGTGGCAGGTTAGACTTGACGAAAGTCGTGGACTGAGATAAAATGTCCACAATCAAGAAGGGAAGGAGGTAAGCGTCAATATGATTAAGAGACTGGTTTGTGAGGAAGAGGGACAGACCCTCGTTGAGTACGGTCTTCTGGTCGCGCTGATCGCGTTGGTGGTCATCGCCATCCTGACCCTACTCGGAACCAAAGTCCGCAACCTGTTCGTGCGGGTGAATACAAGCATCACCTCGACCACATAATTGCAGGCTTGCTGGCATAAGCAACAAGTTTCCCCGGTCTCTGCTGGATGCCGGGGTTTTTTTGTGCTCGTCGCGCGGCTTAGGTGAGTCACATGAGGAGTGCCCCTGTTGCGGTGTGTGTCAGGCGACGGGTGACTCGATGGGGGTGTTGCGGAAAGGGAAGAGATCTCAGATTCGTTGACACTCTATCATGTGAGAGGTCTCTCCCTCCGTGCCTCAGGACGCTTACAATCCCTTTAGACAACTGACGTGAGCAGACCTCTCGCTTATCACGTATCAAAATCTCATGAATAATCCGGGTTAGCAAAGAGAGTGACGCGGTACCCCGTGCCACTCGTCAGCGACCCAGGGGAACCGCGAGACGAGCGCCCGCTTAGAGGGGGGCTGCCCTATCAATAGACTAAACCGGACATTCCCAAACTGCGTTGACGGCGCGGGGCGAAGGCTTGAACCAGTATCCATAATGACTTAACATGATGCATCGGCAGCATGAATGGAAACAGCGAGACCCCTGTGGGAAATCTGGAATCCGACGCAATGAATCCGGAGACGCTGCGCGCGCGCGCTGTGCGCCTCGTGCGCGTGGGTATCTTAATCGCGGCGATCGGGTATCCACTGATCGCGATTGTGAAGGGCAAAGCTTTAGTTGAGATTGCCCAGTTGGACGGGAAACCTCTGCAGATTGAGTTTGCCGGTGGGAGGCTGTTCCTCCTCGACGAAGGTCCCTCCGGCAATGCGAGGCGTATTCTGATGTACCGCCGACCCGGCAGAACCCCGCGCACCCTCTGCCGTGGCGCGGGTATCTCCCGGTTTGCTACCGACGGCAAGTGGGTCTATTTCCTCGAGTTCACGGCAGGCACGCTCAACCGGCTTCGAGTGCGGACGGGCAACGCGGAAACACTCGTGTCCGGTCTCGTTAACCCCGGAGACATTATCCTTGACAGACGGCGCGTCGCCTGGACGGAAACCCACGACCATTCGGTGACTGGTATACACACTGTGCCTGCATTGATGCCGCTGACGACGTTGCGGGTCATGGAGAGGAAGTCCAGACCCGTCCAGCCGAGAGTTCTCGCCGCGTTCGAGACGGACTCGCGTCAGTTCAACGGTGAGCTGGCAGCACTGGACAATCGGCGCATCGCGTGGTTGACCATACCGATGGTCGCGCCCACGCTGAGCCGCGGGAATCTCTACACGCGTGCGCTCAAGGGAGGCGAGTTACGGACTGTATCAAAGGACTCCGGGCTTCAGAGCGCGGCTGCGCGCGGAACGCGAGTCTATTGGTCCGCAGTGTGTGACGAGGCGGCAAACCCCGCCAGTTTTGCTACGGTGTATTGCACAGATACCAGAAAGGGCAGTCCCAGTATTTTCGCCGACTGGTTGCCCCCCGCGGGGAAGCTCTTCTCCGTTGGACGTCGCATTTATTATGTCAGTCCCACAGCGGCCTTTCGCCTGCTGGGGGATCGACGCGTCACGCAGGTTGCAGAGATGAAGGGCGGAGTCGGCGGGCTTGCCTGCCTGACCCCTCACAACATCTATTGCGTCGAGCAGTACGGCGATCCCCAGGGACCGAAGTATCGCGCCATGCGTTATCCGGTGAGCGGGTTTGCCTGGGTCCGCAATGCGGTCGGAAGGTTATAGCATCGGGACCGATGAAAAGAAATGTGTCTGCAAGACTCGTCGTCGGAGCAATCCTGCTGGCGCTGCTCGTCGTCCAGGCGGTTTACTACAGAAAACTCCTCTGGAAGCCGAAGCTCAGTGATGTGGCGCTGGAAGAAGGGGCCGCGGGTGCCATGCCCGCGATGCCGCCTCCCCCGCCTGTGGGGAGTGCCGATGCGCGAGTCATCACTTTTGCAGGAGACGGCACCCCGGGCTGTCGAGACGGGAGCGCCGGCACGGCCCGCTTCGATGGACCTTCCGGGCTTGCCGTTGACACAACTGGAAATCTGTACGTATCAGACAGCAGGAACCACCGCATTCGCATAGTGACACAGGAAGGCAAAGTGTCCACCTTTGCGGGTGGTGGACCGATGGAAAGACTTACTGGTTCCCTGAGGGACGGCGCGTCCCGGGATGCGCGGTTCTCCTGCCCGGCGGGGCTCGCCTTTGACGGCAAAGGCAATCTGTACGTAGCGGATACAGGGAATAGCGCGATCCGGAAGGTCGACCCGAAAGGGAACGTCAGCACCGTCTTCGCTCCCCCTGATGCCAAAAGCGGCAAGGGATTGGAGACGCTCGCGCCGCAACTTCTGCTGCCGGGTGATGTGGCATTTGACGACACGCTCGGGATTGCGGTGGCGGACACGGCGAATCATCGCGTGGTATCCATCGACGGGAAGGGTGGGATGGATACGCTGGCAGGCAGTGACCCGTCACAGAACCCACCCGAGATGGATTCTCCACTGGCGATGTGCATCGGCGCCAACGGGATGTTGTATGTCGTGGGTGCGGGCAACCTCGGCGTCCGACTCGTTTCCGCTCTCGGGACTCCAATATCCCTCCCCACGCCGCGAGTAAAACCGGGAGAAATAATTGCTCCTGTTGCTCAGGTAGATCCCGAAGCTCACCCCGCGCCAAAAGGGATTCGGCTGGTGAACCCCGCCGGCGTCACGACAGACCAGAGAGGAAATCTCTTCGTCTCGGATTCGGTGATGCAGTGCGTTTACGCGACCACTCTCAGCGGGATAGCGTTGGAGCTCCTCGCGGGCGCTCACCATGAACATGCCGATATGGCAGGCTACGTGAATGGCAACGGCGCCGAAGCCAGGTTCAACCGCCCGGGCGCGCTGGTGTGCGGACCCGGACGGAAGCTCTACGTCGCCGACTTCGGGAACAACTGCGTTCGAATGATTGAGTATTAGAGAGTGGAGATCCCGATGCCTGGAAGAGTGTGAAAACGTAACCGTTCAGAGGGGAGGAACAAAGTCCCCAGTGTCATACGAACGGCGTTGTTCGCGCTGGCGGATCAAACTGTTACCGAAGAGCGGGAAATGGGAGGTTGTCGTTGCAGATCGTGATCGATCATCTCGTCAAAACCTATGAAGGCGGCATCAGGGCGCTCGACGGTGTGCAGATGCAGATCGGCGACGGCGTCTTTGGACTATTGGGTCCCAACGGCTCCGGCAAGACGACGCTGATGAGAATCATCGCTACGCTCCTTGAGCCAACGTCCGGCGCCGTCAGCATTGATGGAAACGACGTCCGTCGGCGACAGTCCGACGTGCGCAAACTGCTGGGCTACCTCCCCCAGGAGTTCGGACTGTACCCGTCATTGACCGCGTGGGAATTCCTAGACTACATGGCGCTCCTCTACAATGTCGAGGACACTCGCCAGCGCGAGAGAATTGTCAACGAGTCTCTGGAGCGCACCAACCTCACGCATCTCCGGGACAGGAAGGTCGGCACATTCTCCGGTGGAATGAAGCAGCGACTCGGCATCGCACAGGCCATTCTTAATTCGCCGAAGCTGCTGATCGTGGATGAGCCAACCTCCGGACTGGACCCGGAAGAGCGAATTCGCATTCGGTCGCTACTGGCTGAGTTGGGGGGAGACCGCGTCATCATTCTCTCCACCCACATCGTGGCCGACATTGAGGCCGTCGCCGATAGCATTGGTGTGCTGCACCTCGGCAAAGTGAAGTTCCAGGGCACGCCCGAGGAGTTGCTGCGATCCATCGCCGGAAAGACGTGGCAGATTGAAGTCGAGCGTGAAGAGCTGCGTCAAATCAAGGAGAAACTACAGATTACCGGTGTTTTCCGTTCCATCGGCGGGGTGGAAATCAGAGTTGTCGCGGCGAGCTCCGAGCTCGGTGGTTCTTTGCCGCAGCGGCGGCGCAAATCGGAATCCTTGCCGG
>Ga0210049_1004845_pt1 | contig 11649 bp, 11 predicted proteins | sample CryGeyCG2014_300_2_FD_183964 | JGI IMG/M metagenome (GOLD analysis project Ga0210049, IMG submission 183964) | Groundwater microbial communities from aquifer - Crystal Geyser CG06_land_8/20/14_3.00 (SPAdes) (version 2) | ecosystem: Environmental > Aquatic > Deep subsurface > Groundwater | place...
CCGGCTTCGGGATTGTCAATTTCTACGGCTCGAACACAGGCACCAATGACTGGCAGGAAGACATCCTGGGTCAGGACATCCTGCCGTCGGGTTCGCAGGTCACGATCAACTTCAATGATGGTTCGGGTTACTGCAAGTTCGACCTCAAGGCGGTGTTCGACGATGGCGACGAGGTGGTGCAAGAAGACGTCAACATCTGCGAGGTCGGGACCTTCACCTTCAACTGATCGACCGCGGTCTCTGGAAGGGGTTTACACCTAAGTGAATTCCTTCCAGCATCCGGGCCATGGGTGCTACGATTGAACTTCCCCTGTGGCTGGTGGTGCTGGTGCTGGCCTTCGCGGCAGTAGCAGCGCTTGACCGCATTCTGATGCCCTCGGCGCGGTGGTTTGTGCGCAGCCGGATGGAGCGGCTGGTGGCGCGGCTGAACGCCCGGCTGGAGCGCCCGATCGAACCTTTCAAGCTGATGGCGCGGCAAGACATGATCGTGCGGCTGGTGCATGACCCCAAGGTCATGGCGGCGGTGGTCGAGCAGGCCCACGCGAGCGGCGTGCCAGAAAGCGTGGCGCTGCAGGAGGCCAGGGTTTACGCGCGCGAGATCGTGCCGGGGTTTTCGGCCCTGCTTTATTTCGGGGTGGCGGCGCGGCTGGCGCGCTGGCTGAGCCGGGCGCTTTACCGGGTGCGGATCGGCAAGGTCGATGCCGCGCTGGCCCATATCGACCGCCAGTCCACCGTGATCTTCGTGATGAATCACCGCAGCAACATGGATTATGTGCTGGTGACCTGGCTGGTGGCGGATCGTGGCGCGCTGTCCTATGCGGTGGGCGAATGGGCGCGGATCTGGCCGCTTAGCCGTCTGATCCGGGCGATGGGGGCCTATTTCATCCGGCGCAAGTCGCGCAATGTGCTTTATCGCCGGGTGCTGGCGCGCTACGTCCAGATGGCGACCGCCGAAGGGGCCACCCAGGCGGTGTTTCCCGAAGGTGGGCTTAGCCTCGACGGCCGGGTCGGGGCCGCGAAGATGGGGCTGCTGGGCTATGTCGTGGCCGGGTTCGATCCGGCCGGGCGCGATGTCGTGTTCGTGCCGGTGGCGATCGCCTATGACCGGGTGCTCGAGGATCGCCTGCTGGTCGAGGCCGGGCAGACCGGGGTGCGCAAGTTCCGCGCCAGCAAGCTGGCGATTGCGGGCTTCATCGCGCGCAACGGCTGGCGGATGATCCGGGGGCGGTTCGCCGGCTTCGGCGCGGCGGCGGTGGCGTTCGGGGCACCGGTCAGTCTGCGCGACTATCTGGCGCGACCGGGGGCCTCGACCGAAGGGCTGGGGGCGGTGCTGATGGCCGAGGTGGCGCAGTCGCTGCCCGTGCTGCCGGTGCCGCTGGTCGCCGCCGTGGTGGCGGCCGGGCCGGTGCTGCGCGCCGATCTGGGTCTGCGGCTGGCCGAGACGGTGGCGCGGCTGCAAGCGCTGGGCGCGGTGCTGAAGCTGCCGCCCGCCGGGGCCGACGCGGCGCTGGCGCAGGGGCTGGCGGCGCTGACGGCGCGCGGCATCCTGCGCGACGGCCCGTTGGGGCTGGAACCCGATCCCGGCCATGCCGCGCTGCTGGCGTTCTACGCCGCCCCCGTGCTGCAACGGCTGGAAGCCGGGGTCGAGACCCAGCCGATCCAGGTGCCCGAGGTCGCGGCCGAGGCCTGAGCGCGGGGTGAAGATTTTATATTCATTATCTTGAATTCGTTTTGTCGCCCTGCTATGTCGCCCTTGACGCGGGCGCATGGGGTGCCCGCCCGAAACAGGATGACCACCATGACCCTTGACCGCACCGTGCTGCTGTTTGCCGGCACCATGATCTTGCTGAGCGTGGCGCTGACCGTCTGGGTGTCGCCGCTGTTCGTGTGGCTGACGCTGTTCGTCGGCGCGAACCTGATCCAGTCGGCGCTGACCGGCTTTTGCCCGGCGGCGACGCTGTTCAGCAAGCTGGGCGTGAAAACCGGCTGCGCCTTTCGCTGACGCGGAGGGCTGGTAGCCGCTGTGGGAGTCGAACCCACACGCCCCTGCGGGCAACGGATTTTAAGTCCGGTCTGTCTACCATTCCAGCAAGCGGCCGCCGCATCCCTGTCTGGCACAAGCCCCTGCCGGCTTCAACGCCCGTTTGGCCCGCCGCGCCCGCGCGACGATCCGGCGGGCTTGACACCGGGAAAGATCGGCCGACCGACCACCCGATCTAGCGAGTGATCGCGAAATTTCACCAGCCCTAGCAAGCTGTTGCAACTTATCCACAGCAACTGCGCCTCTCAAGCTTTTGATTCTTGCAATAAATCGCCAACTGCTGCATCTTGAGGCCGGAGCGGGCATCGAAGACCCGCCTTGAGGCGTGATCGGAAAGGCAGGTCACATGTCGATGCGAACCCTCTGGACAGCCGGGTTGCTGGGCCTTGCCCTTGCGACCACGCCGCTCGTTCCGGCTGCGGCGCAGACCCTGCGCGTGATGGAGGGCTCGGTTACCTCGGCCCTCAATGTGCCGATGAACCGCGCCGTGGTGGTGGAAAGCGACGTGCCGTTTGCCGAGTTGTCGATTGCCAACCCCGGCATCGCCGATATCTCGACCCTGTCGGACAAGTCGATCTATGTGCTGGGCAAGGCCCCCGGTCGCACCACCCTTACCCTGCTGGGCGCTGACGGGCGGCTGATTGCCAATGTCGAGGTCCAGGTTTCGCCCGACATTGCCGAATTCAAGGAACGCCTGCGCCAGATCCTGCCGGGCGAGCCGATCGAGGTGCGCACCGCCAACGATGGCATCGTGTTGTCGGGCACGGTGTCGTCAACCGCCAAGCTGGACCGCGCGCTTGATCTGGCCAACCGCTATGCGCCGGATCGGGTGTCGAACCTGATGAGCGTGGGCGGCACCCAGCAGGTCATGCTGAAGGTGCGCTTTGCCGAAATGCAGCGCTCGGTCTCGAAGAACCTGAGCGCCTCGCTGGGGATCAATTCGACCAGCGGCAATTTTTCGCTGAACCTTGGCAGCGGCCAACTGACCAACGGGGTGACAAACGATGCCGTTCTGGGCGGGGCCACCCCTTCCAGCGCCAGTGCCAACGGCATTGCCGGGATCGGTTTTTCGGCCGGCTCGCTGCAATTCGGGGTTCTGCTTGAAGCGCTCGAATCCAAGGGCGTGGTGCGCACCCTGGCCGAGCCCAACCTGACCGCCCTTTCCGGGCAAGAGGCCAAGTTCCTGGCGGGGGGCGAGTATCCGATCCCGGTATCCGATGGCAATGGCGGCATCGGCATCGAATACAAACCGTTCGGGGTCGAGCTGAACTTCACGCCGGTGGTGGTGGATGGCGACATCATCAACCTGACGATCAACGCGGCGGTGTCGTCGATCGACAGCACGGTGACGGTGCAGAACGCCGGCTTCAGCCTGAACGCCTTCAAGCGCCGCGAAACCTCGACCACGGTCGAGATGCGCGACGGTGAAAGCTTTGCCATTGCCGGGCTGTTGCAGGACGATTTCCGCGATCTGAACGGCCAGGTGCCGTGGCTGGGCGACATCCCGATCCTGGGCGCGCTGTTTCGCAGCGCCGACTATCAGCGCGCGCAAAGCGAGCTGGTGATCATCGTGACCCCGCATCTGGTAACGCCCACCCGGGGCGAGGCGCTGGCCCTGCCGACCGACCGGGTGCGCATCCCGACCGAAAAAGAGCTGTTCCTGTTCGGCCAGGTCGCTGGTCGCAACACCGGCGCTGCGGGCGAAGTGGCACGGCAGGATTTCAGCGGCTCTTACGGCTATGTGATGGAGTGAAGATGCAGGGGCACAGGCGTCACTTGATGGCCGCAGCGGCGGCTCTGGCGCTGGCCGGGTGCAGCAATGCTGAACTCGGATCGGAAGTCGATAGCGGCAGCTTCGGCAATGCCACCATGAACAACCTGCTGGTCCAGACCGGACAGCTCGATTACGTCGTGGCCCTGGGCAGCCGCTTTGCCGCCGAGGTGCCCTCGACCGTGACCTTTGCCTTCAACAGCGCGACCCTTGATGGTGCGGCGCGCACGGCGCTGGATGCGCAGGCCAACTGGATCAGGCAATTCCCCGAGGTCCGGTTCCGGGTTTACGGTCACACCGATCTGGTCGGATCAAACGCCTATAATCAGGCGCTCGGCCTGCGCCGCGCGCGCGCGGTGGTGGCCTATCTTGGCAGCCGCGGCATCAGCCGCTCACGGCTGGAGGCGATGGTATCCTATGGCAAGACCCAGCCGGTGATCGACACCCCCGCCCCCGAGCAGCGCAACCGCCGCACCGTGACCGAAGTTTCGGGCTTCGTGCAGAACGCGCCGCTGATCCTGAACGGCAAATATGCTGCCGTGATCATGCGCGAATATCTGGCGCTGGCCGTGCGCCCGCATCCGGCCAACCAGATTATCGCAACCCAGACCAACCCCGCCCAGTAGGCCGCACCTGGGCCGCGGACGGGTGCCCCCCCGTCTGTTTCTGGAACTGCTGAAATCATCGAATGACGATCATTTAGCCCCATTCTTGCCAACATTCCCGGTCAACATCAGCGCAACGGGAAAACCGCGCGGCCACAAGGCGGCGTACGGGTTTTCGGGGGGTGCCCGGAAATTCGTCACTTGAAGGACATGAGGCAATGACGGGCGTGGCAAATCTTCAGCCGGATTCAGCACCGATCGTGGCGTGCACGATCTCGCGCGACGTGCAGAATTTCGAGATGCTGATCGACGACATGGAAGTGGAGCTTGGCGAACGCTGGGGCGATCTGTCGTTCGCCGATGCGCTGGACTTTCTGGAACAGCCCGAGGCCGCCGCGCTGGAATTCGTGGCGGTTGCGGTCGATGCCAAGGACGAGGCCGACCTGGCGCGGATCACCGACATCATCCGCACCGCCCGGGCCAGGAATATCAAGGTGGTGCTGATTGCCGATCAGATCAGCCCGCTGGTGCTGCATCAGTTGCTGCGCCTCGGGGCCGAGGACTTTGTGCCCTACCCGCTGCCCGATGGCGCGCTGCACGAGGCGATCGAGCGTCTGCGCAAACCCGCGCCGCCGCAAGCGCCCGCACCCCCTTCCCATGATGCCAGCGCCGCCACCGCGCCGCATGCCCGCCCCACCATCAAGGCCTCGGGCGACCGCGATGGCGTGGTGCTGCCGGTGCATGGCATGGCAGGCGGGGTCGGTGCCAGCACCTTTGCCACCAACCTGGCCTGGGAACTGGCCAACTGCGATGCCTCCAAGGCCGCCCGGGTCTGCCTGATCGACCTCGATTTCCAGTTCGGTTCGATTGCCACCTATCTTGACCTGCCGCGCAAGGAAGCGGTGTTCGAGATCCTGTCCGATACCGCCAGCGCCGACAGCGACAGCTTTCTGCACAGCTTGCAGACCTATAACGACCGTCTGCACGTCTTCACCGCGCCGCCCGACATGCTGCCGCTCGACATCGTTCAGCCCGACGATGTTGTGCGCATCATCGACATGGCCAAGGCCAATTTCGACTTCGTGGTGATCGACATGCCGACCACCGTCGTCAGTTGGACCGAAACCGTGCTGGCCCAGGCCCATCTCTATTTCGCGCTGCTCGAGCTTGATCTGCGCTCGGCCCAGAACGTGCTGCGGCTGATGCGGGCGCTGAAAGCGGAAGAACTGCCGCACGAAAAGCTGCGGTTCGTGTTGAACCGGGCACCGAAATTCACCAACCTCGGGGCCAGAAGCCGCGCCAAGCGGATGGCCGAAAGCCTTGATATTGCGATCGAAGTTCACCTGCCGGATGGCGGCGCACCGATCACGCAGGCCAACGACCACGGCCTGCCGCTGTCGGAAAACGCCGGAAAAAATCTGCTGCGCAAGGAAATTGCCAAGCTGGCAAAATCGCTTTTCGATCTGAACAAGGCCGTTGAATCCGGCAAAGGCTAAAACTTCATTGGGGGCTTAACGATGTTTTCGCGTTTCAAGAAACCTGACCACGCCGCGCGGCCTTCGCCGCTGACCCCCGCCGGGGCAGCCGCGGCGGAAAGCCGGGCACCGGCCAATACCACAAAGCCGATCCTGCAATCGCACCCGATTGCCGCCGCACCGGGACGACCCGCCGCCGAAGCCGTCGCCGCCGAAAAAGAGCAAAAGCGCCGCAATCGCTTGCAGGAGCTCAAGGTCGAGCTGCACAAGCGGTTGCTCGACAACCTCAACCTCGCCGCCCTGGAAACCGCCCCCGAAGCCAGTCTGAAGGCCGAGATTGCCGCCATTGCCGCCGAAGCGCTGGTGGAAATGAGCGTCAGCCTGAACCAGGACGACCGGATCACCCTCAATCAGGAGCTTTACGACGAGGTGATGGGCCTCGGCCCGCTGGAGCCGCTGCTGAAAGACGATACCGTCAACGATATTCTGGTCAACGGCCCCAACCGGATTTTTGTCGAGCGCGCGGGCAAGCTGGAACTGACCAACATCACCTTCAAGGACGAACGCCACCTGCTGCGCATCATCGACAAGATCGTCTCGGCGGTGGGGCGCCGGGTTGACGAATCCAACCCCTACGTGGACGCCCGGCTGGCCGACGGCAGCCGCTTCAACGCCATGGTGCCGCCGATCGCGGTCGATGGCAGTCTGGTGTCGATCCGCAAGTTCAAGAAGGAAAAGCTGGGGGTGCCCGACCTCGTGCGCTTCGGTGCCTTCACCGAGGAAATGGCGGCCTACCTGCAAGCCGCGGTGTCCACCCGGCTTAACATCATCGTCTCGGGCGGCACCGGCTCGGGCAAGACCACCACCCTCAACGCGCTGTCGTCATTCATCGACAACACCGAGCGGGTGCTGACGATCGAGGATACCGCCGAGTTGCAACTGCAACAGATCCATGTCGGTCGGATGGAAAGCCGCCCCGCCAACGTCGAGGGCAAGGGCGCGGTGACGCAGCGCGACTGCCTGCGCAACGCGCTGCGGATGCGGCCTGACCGGATCATCGTCGGCGAAACCCGCGGCGAGGAAGTGATCGACATGTTGCAGGCGATGAATACCGGCCACGACGGCTCGATGACCACGATCCACGCCAACTCGGCGCGCGACGGCATCAGCCGGCTGGAAAACATGGTGGCGATGGCCGGGATCGAAATGCCGCTGAAGGCGGTGCGCGCCCAGATCGCCGCCGCCGTCAACCTGATCGTGCAGGCCAGCCGTTTGCAGGACGGCTCGCGCCGGATGGTCTCGATCACCGAAATCACCGGCATGGAGGGCGAGGTGATCTCGATGCAGGAGATTTTCCGCTATGAGCGCCTTGGCATGGCCCCCGACGGCAAGATCATCGGGCGCTTCAACGCCACCGGCATCCGCTCGCACTACGCCGAGCGCTTCAAACAATGGGGCTACGATCTGCCGGCCTCGATCTATGAACCCATCGCCTGAGGAACATCATGCAACTGACCCTTGCCCCCGTCATCTATATCCTGGTTTTCGTCGCCGTGCTGATGCTGGTCGAAGGCATCTACCTGACAGTGTTCGGCAAATCCATCAGCCTCAACAACCGCATGAGCCGCCGCCTGGCGCTGCTGGAAAAGAACTCGAACCGCGAGCAGGTGCTGGAACAACTGCGCAAGGAGATGAACCAGCATCTGCGGGCGCGCGGTATCCCGCTTTATTCGATTCTGGCGGCCAAGGCGCAAAAGGCCAATATCGCCTTCTCGCCCGCCGCGCTGATCGGACTGATGGGCGTGCTTGCGGTGTTCGCCTTTCTTGGCCTGACGCTGGGCACCGACGCGCCGTTTGGCGTGCGGGTGGCGGTGGCGGTCGCGATGGGGGTGGGCGGCATCTATGTCTGGGTCAACAACAAGGCCAAGAAGCGGATGGACCTGATGGACGAACAACTGCCCGAGGCGGTCGAGCTGATGGTGCGCAGCTTGCGCGTCGGGCACCCGTTCGCCAACGCGATCAGCATCGTGGCCAAAGAGGTGGCCGATCCGCTGGGCACCGAATTCGGCATGATCGGCGACGAGGCCGCTTACGGGCGCGACGTGGCCGAAAGCCTGAAAGCCTTTGCCGAACGCATGAACAGCCAGGATCTGCGCTTTCTGGCGGTGGCGGTGACCATCCAGCAGCAATCGGGCGGCAACCTGTCGGAAATTCTCGACGGGCTGGCCAAGGTGATCCGCGCCCGCTTCAAGCTGTTTCGCCGGGTGCGCGCCATCACCGCCGAGGCAAAATGGTCGGGCATGTTCCTGTCGGCCTTTCCGATCGGCGCGCTGGTGATGATCCTGATGCTGAAGCCCACCTATTTCGACGAGGTCAAGGAAACCGCAGCCTTCATCCCGGCGGCCCTGGTGGTGGGTGTCTTTCTGGTGATGAACGTCATCTTCATGAAAATCATGGTCAATATCAAGGTTTGATGCAGTCATGGAAATTTTCAACAACATCAACACGATGCTGATCGAGACGATTGGCCCGCTGGGGCCGCTGGTGGCGGTTCTGGTGCTGGGTCTGGTGCTGATCGCTGTCACCCTGCCGATCCTGCTGCGCAAACGCCCCGAGCCATTTGCCAAGCTCAAGACCGAGCGCAACGCGGAACGGAACGGCCAGCAGCCGGGCCAGCCGCTGCGGCTGGGCGACAAGTCCGACAAGCTGGAAAAATTCTCGACCTTTCTCGAGCCGCAGAACCAGGAAGACATGTCGGCGGCGCGGCTCAAGATGCTGCGCGCCGGTTACCGCGCGCGCAATTCGGTGCGCACCTTCCACTTTGCCCAATTTGCCTTTGGCATCGGCCTGCTGATCCTTGGGGTGATCTACACCCTGATCATGCAGATGCAGAGCGACATGTCCCCGCAGAAGATGATCCTGTCGATCATCGGACCGGGCGCTGTGGGCTATTACCTGCCGCCCTACTGGGTCAACAAGCGCATCAAGCAGCGGCAAGCGGAAATCGTCGATGGCTTTGCCGATGCGCTGGACATGATGCTGGTCTGTGTCGAGGCCGGACAATCGCTGGATCAGTCGATCAACCGCATCGCCAGGGAAAGCCGCGCCGGCTACCCCGCGCTGGCCGACGAATTCGAGACCATCGCGCAGGAAATCAAGGCCGGCAAGGAACGGGTGGTGGTGCTGAAAGACATGTCGGAACGGGTGGGGATTGCCGATATTTCGTCATTCGTCACCACCCTGGTGCAATCGGCCACCTTCGGCACCTCGATGGCCGAAGCGCTGCGGGTCTATTCCGCCGAAATGCGTGACAAGCGCGTGATGCGGGCCGAGGAAAAGGCAAACACCTTGCCGACCAAGCTGACCCTGGGCACAATGCTGTTCACCCTGCCGCCGCTGTTGATCATCCTGATCGGCCCGGCAATCTTCGGCATTGCCAAGACCCTTGGCGGTGGGATCGGAGGCTGAAAGCTGAACCGGCGCGCCGTCCTTATCGCCCTTGCGGGTCTTGGCCTGCTGGCCGCCTGTCAACCGACCGGCGGTCTTTCGGCTGCGGATGCCGCGCGCAATGCGCCGCCCGGCGTCGATGCGCGCGGCACCGGGGTTGACGGCTTGCTGGTCGGGCATCGGCTGATGGCGGCGGGTGAATACGAGCTGGCACTCAAGGCCTATCTGCGCGCGGCGGGCGAGCAGGGCATGAATGTCGATATCCTGTCGGCTTTGGGGTCGGCCAACCTGCACCTCGGGCGGCTGGGACAAGCCGAACAACTGCTGCGCCGCGCGGTCGAGCTTGACCCGACATTTGTGCCGGCTCTCAACAATCTGGGTGTGGTGCTGATGGAACGCGGCAAGATCAGCGAGGCGCGGGTGGTGTTCCAGCAGGCCTTTGCGCTCGACAGTGGCGCAACAGACTCGATCCGGGAAAATCTGCACCTCGCTATCGCGCTTGGCGAAGATGCCGGATATACTCAACCCGAGGCAACCAACAACTTCTCGCTCGTGCGGCGGGGACAGGGCGAATACGTGCTGCTGTCCGCGTTGTAAATGCAGCGTATCCGAGCAGTATCAGGGGACCAGATGCGCCACCTCGTGTTTCTTGCGCTGTGCCTGGGCGGCACGGGTCTGCTGGCTGGCTGTCAGAACGCGTCCGACGCCCGCACCACCCAGGCGCTGCAAAGCGTGAACGTGATCGACGAATCCAACCTCAACGACATCATGCTGACGGTGGGCGACCCGGCCGAGGCGGTGACCTATTTTCAGGGCGCACTGGCGCAAAAGCCCGACCGGATTGATCTGAAACGGGGCTTGGCCAAATCGCTGGTCCGCGCCGGTCGTCCGGCCGACGCGGTGACGGTGTGGGCGCAGATCGTGGCCACGCCCGAGGGCAGCAACGACGACCGCGTGGCGCTGGCCGATGCCCTGATCCGCACCAACGCGTGGAAGCGCGCCGAGGCCGAGCTGAACCAGATTCCGCCCACCTTCGAGACCTATGAGCGTTACCGGCTTGAGGCGATGGTGGCCGACAGCAACAAGAACTGGAAAAAGGCCGACAGCTTTTACGAAATCGCCTCGGGCCTGACCACGACACCGGCCAATGTGCTGAACAACTGGGGGTTTTCCAAGCTGACACGGGCTGATTTCCGCGGTGCCGAAAAGCTGTTTCTCGAATCACTCAGCTTTGATCCAGGCATGTTCACCGCCAAGAACAACCTGATTCTCGCGCGCGGGGCGCAGCGCAAATATGACCTGCCGGTGATTGCGATGACCCAGACCGAACGCGCCGAGCTGATCTACACCCTGGCGCTGACCGCGATCAAGCTGGGCGACGTGAACGTCGGCAAGGGCCTGTTGCAAGACGCCATCGACACCCACCCGCAGTATTTCGAGGCCGCCGCGCGCAGTCTGGCCGCGCTTGACGCGAACGGGACCAACTGATGCTGCCGGTATCAATGGCTTACTGGTTCCTGCCCTTCGCCGCGCCGATTGCGGTCTGGGTGGCGTGGTCCGACATGAAATTCATGCGCATCCCCAACCGGGCGGTGCTGGCGCTGGCGGCGGTCTATCTGCTGGTCGGGCCGGTGGCGCTGCCATTCACGCTGTGGCTTTGGGGTTGGGCGCTGCTGGCGCTGGTGCTGGCGATCGGCTTTGTCGCCAGCGGGCTGCACATGGTGGGCGCGGGCGATGCCAAGTTCGCCGCCGCAATGGCCCCGTTCTTCGTGGGCAGTGACCTGCCCGTCGTGCTGGTGCTGTTCTCGGCCTGTCTGGTGGCCGCCTTTGTCACCCACCGCACCCTGAAACACCTGCCCGCCTTTCGCCGCGCCACCCCCGATTGGGAAAGCTGGACGCGCAAGGAATTCCCGATGGGGCTGGCGCTGGCGGCGACGCTGATTTTCTATCTTGTTGCCGTAATTTTGCTGCACTGACCTGCTTCAATTGGCGTTGCCGCGCAATACGCCAGAGGTGAAGCCCGTGAACATGCAGACGCCCCCCGAAGCCCTCGCCCCCGGTGTCATTGCCCCAACCGCACCGCGAACCCTGGCCGAGACCGGCCTGGCAGCGGTGTTGATGCGCGACATCCTGCTGAAAACCATGTTCCGGATGAACCTTGATCAGGTGCGGGATCTCGCCCGGGTGATCTGTCTGCCGGTGCCGGTGACACAGGAACTGGTCGATCTGGCGCGCGGCCAGAAACTGCTGGAAGCCACCGGCACGATGCACGCCACGGCGGGCAACGAGATGGGCTACCAGTTGACCGGG
>Ga0210049_1004851_pt1 | contig 11643 bp, 8 predicted proteins | sample CryGeyCG2014_300_2_FD_183964 | JGI IMG/M metagenome (GOLD analysis project Ga0210049, IMG submission 183964) | Groundwater microbial communities from aquifer - Crystal Geyser CG06_land_8/20/14_3.00 (SPAdes) (version 2) | ecosystem: Environmental > Aquatic > Deep subsurface > Groundwater | place...
CCTGCTCTTTCAGAGCCTTGATATCAGCCTTAAGGGTTGCATACTTGTTCACCAGAGTCACGCCTTTTTCTTTCAGATACTTATTCGGAGGTAATTCCTGCACCTTGTATTCATGCTTTTTGGCAGGACAGTATTCAGGAAATTCGCACCATCCGCAGAGGTTGCTTTCATTCGGAGCGAACTTTGTATCTTTCTCTATTGTCTTGATAAGCGAAACGACTTCTTTTTGCAGGTCTTTCAACTGGGCATCTGTCCGTACTGATAAGAACTCTTTGTCGAATATCAGATAATGCCAGATGAGTTTGATATCCTTTGCATCAGAATATTTTTCCTTGATGCCTATGTGATAAAGCGCAAGCTGCCGGTCGTTGTCGAACTTGCTCTGCGAAGGGAGAGAACCGGATGTCTTGTAATCGTGGATTTCATACATGCCTCTTTCCTGCTGGCTTAACCTGTCTATAAAGCCTCGGATAGTATAATTATCAATCTTGAATGTTATTAACTGCTCTGTTGCCAAAGTCTTGGACTGATTAAAAGGCTGATGCCGCTTGTAGTAGTTTGTGATAGCTTCTTTGCCGACATTCCGGTAATGGTCTTTTGTAAAACCTTTTTTAACAACAACCACATTTTCATGCCAGTTTTTGTCCCACTCGTTTTTATAGTAGTCAAGCAGCTCGTCAAGACTGTTAAGCTTTGTAAGGATTAACTCTTTATAAAGCTTCTCAAGGGCTTCATGCACTCTGCTGCCAAGAAATGCCTCTATTCCTTCTTCTGCTTCTTCAGGAAGTTCTACGCGTTCAATATATCTCAGTTTGTACTGCTGTGGGCAGTTTTCATAGGTTGCCAGTCTGCTATGAGAGTATATAGGCATAAGCTCCTCCTATTGTTTCCCCATAATGGTACTGATTTTAGCATATAAAACGTCAGTAATTACTAAAGTCGCAGTGAATCATTAGTTCTTTACCCATGATGTCATAATTGAGAGGAACCTTATCGCCATCAAACTCCAGGTCTGACCGTACTTCTTCGACAAACTTTTTGGCAACACCTTTGGTCCACTTTTTCTCACCTTCACGCGTAATGTACAGGTAATTATAAAATGTGATTAGGTAGACATCAGCAAGATCAATATCATTAAGAAAATTCACATAAACATAGACCTCATGGGGATCACCGTACATAAATCGTATCGTGGTATTTTCCTCACTTTTTATTGCTCCCTGCATATTGAGAAAATATTGTATTCGATTCAGATTTTCCTGGTGTGGCCCTGCGAGAAGCATAAATCCCAAATACTGTCCTATGAACTTTATCTGGTCCTCTACAAATTGCTCGCCCAATTCGTCATCGCCTGTGTCATCGCCATAACAGTCCGGAAGGTAACCCTCTTTTTTCTTCCACTCAGAGCGAAACCGTTTAATATATTCCTTATACGCTGCGTTAACTCTTGACCTCATCGTTGCGTCTGACAGCATTTTGTTTTTAACGGCTTTTTTCATATAATCCCTCCTTGAATATGGCCTTTATTTTCATGCTTATATTATAACCGCAGACCTCCCCCATAGCGTGTCCTATGTTTTTTTAAAAAAGGATTTTAGCAGATTTTATGGAGGCGATGATACTTAAGTGCTATTTTCGGGGTGGAGGGGACAGGGGGGATTAGCATAATGTAGTTATATTATCTTTTACGTGGATGTGTGATGATTTTAATTGTCAAAAGTAAAGACCTGACCCTCTGCATCGACCGGCTCGAACTTCGTATCTTTCTCTATCTCTAATCCCAACTTAAATCTTATTTTTAAGCCTCCTCTATTTTTTTCCCAACTTCTTCCGGCTTTCTTGCCATTGCAAATTTCCAAAGCCCATAGCGTCCATCCGCATTGACAGCGTCCACCCATCTTTGTGCAGCCTGTGCTTTTATCTCTGCAAGTTCATCAAAGCCTTTTGTTTCAAGGATAAGATGAACAGAAGGCTCACCTTTAAGGCGGATGATAAAGTCCGGCATATAGTCATGAGGTTGTCCGTTATGTAAATATGGAATTGCAAAGCCAAGTCCAGCATTCTTCACAAAAGCTTCAACCTTATCATGTTTGTCTATGACGTAAGCAGCAGCCTGTTCCCATTTTTTTGTATCGGCTACGACATAATTTAAATGGCTGTGAATGATTTCCCGCACCTCACGGTTTGTCCAGAAATCCACTTCCGCAGTTGAGCCGGGACCACGGCTCGTTTCATATTTCGGTATCTCAGGCGCTTCTCCCTGCGAAGTGTCAGACTGAATCGCTCCAACCAGTCTCTCGATAACCCACCCATAATAAGGAGAGAGGAAGACATCAAGAATGTTTGCCGGTGAAACAGGCCGAACTTTCTCCCTGAGATATTGTTCCACAATTTTTACAAGCTGGGGAAACAAAACATGAGCAGGCACAATGCAGCCGGGCTGTGCTGTATAATCCCTCGCAAGATCACGGGCCAATTCAAAGACCAGTTCTTGAAAACGCCGCCCTGAACGATATGGATTTAAATCAACTGTCTCAATTTTACCCGTCCCGGTAAGTGAACAGCGCCCTTGGTTGTTTGGAAGCCCTGCCTTCATATCCACTTCAGGGGGAATATTCATTGGGTCAAGACGCAGCTGTGCAACGTTATTCCAGTCAACGGTAATGCGGTTGCGAATAGCCTGCTGATAGCCTTCAACACGGGGAAATTTTATCTCATACTGCGCCTTCCCCGGCACAGCCGTTATGTGATAACGTTTTGCAGGAGGAATAGTTGTGCCGCCTTTATTCTGTTTAAAGGGAATCACCTCAAAAGGAACGCCAAAGACTTTTGCGACTTCCTCGGAAAGCTTCCCATTTTCTCCGACTTCATAATTAGACCGCCTCAATCCTCTGCCAACGACCTGTTCGCACAAAAGCTGAGACATGAAAGGTCTCAATCCGACAATATGTGTGACGGTGTTGCAATCCCAGCCTTCTGTGAGCATACCGACGCTTACAATACAGCGAACATCTCTGCCGGGAGGATGAAGCGGACGGCCTAATTTCTTTGCACGATCTTCAAAACCCTCCGGATAAATTGCGCGTCCCTGCCTGTCCCTCGGCCAATCATTCTTTCCCACTGTATCAAGCGTAAACCTCATCCATCGTGATTCATCGCTCTTGGCACCTTCTGTATCGGTTTCATGGACTACTTTTGAATCTACTCTAATTGTGTATGTATTCCCATCATGGTTTATGAATCCCTCAATACCTGCAGAAGGAATGCCGGTCGGCGGTTTATTTTCTCCAAGCCATTCATGAACTGCCTTTGCGATTTTAGTATTTTTGCAAACAAGGATAAAAACAGGTGGACGAGTGTCCTGATTATGCTCAGCCCACTCCTGTCTCAATTGCTCCCAAAGCCCTGCCAGCATTGCAATCGGAGTATTGGCCCATTTAAGAATAGCTTCAGGTTTTGCGCCTCCCTTTTTACCGCCGCGCTCTGCGGGAGTAAGACGGGGAAGTATCCATCGCCAGATGTTAAAGTATCCGGGAATTTCCGCGCCTGTAGTGTCGCGAACCGCCAATTGTGGAATTTTGACTAACCCCGATTCAATAGCATCTGTAAGACCGAAATCGCTTACCACCCACGGAAATGTTCGATTCGTATCCTGCCCGACCCGGCCCAAATAATATGGAGTTGCAGAAAGGTCCACGCAGAAATTAATCCCCCGCAGTTTGTTAATCCTGTCCAGACCGTCAACCCAGACCGTAGCTTCTTTGAAAAATTCTTCGCTATCTTCTTCCTCATCTTCATCTGGCTCAACTTTTCTTATTCTATATGCATGGTGAGCCTCATCATTGAAAACAAGAATATTCTGTTTCCCGCCGATCTCTTTTCCAAGAACACGATTTACCATCGCTGTATCACTCTCTACATATTTGGCTGACTCTACGGAAACTTTTTTAAGATTTCCCTGCTTGTCTCTATCTTCACTTAAGATTGAGATCAGACCGGCGGCAACTTGCCTATCCAGTTCATCAGAAGTAAGATAACGTTTGCCACGCGCGGTTGTTGTCTTCATGCCTATGGTAATAGTTTCTTTGATTCGCACAGGTACCCCTGCTTTGCTGACTTTGGCGCTTACTCCGCCGACCTGAATCCCTTGCGGTTCGAACACATGCCAGTTGGTCATGAGCACTTTGCCTTTAATCAAATCTGCCATAAGGTGCGGTGGAACAAGATCGCGTGTGCGGTAAAGGCTTGCGTCTCCTTTGGCAGGGTCCAGTTCCTGCAGCCTGTCACGGATCGTCACATTAGGACAGACTGCAAGCACAACATCGGAGAACCTTCCATCACTGCGGTTGTTAACTTTGTTAAGAATGCTCCATGCCGCAAGCATTCCCATCACGGTTGTTTTCCCTGCGCCGGTTGCCATCTTACAGGCGTTACGCTTGAAGGCATTGTAACCTTCTGCCTTTCTCTCATCACTTGTTTCATCAAGCGGAACATCAATCCCCTGCAAAAAATCAGCGCGGGCCTCATTCAGAAATATAATCGTTTCGGCGGCTTCAATCTGTGCAAAGAAAAGCCTGTGCTGCCTGCCGTCTCGCTGCCAGTATTTCAGAAGCTCAAGCGTTGTTCTCGATACTCCGGGATAATTTTGATTGCGCCACAGTTTAATTTGTTTGCGGATTGAATTCACAAGCGTCAGAGGTTCCCACTTGCCTCTTGCCTCTTGCTCTCCTGAAGAGAGTGGAGCCTTTGGATCTCTGTAAAAATAACCGGCTTCCCGCCGCCCTGTTTTTATCTCCGGCATTTTGCCTTCTTCTATATGCCAGTATTCAGCAGGCTCTTCGTAAGGGGAATTTAAAATCGGCTGTTCAACTTCATAACTGCTCATAAACTACTCCCTGCGACAAGTCTATTAATGCCGTTAACAAAAGCCCTTAAGCTTGGAGACTTAGGTTGAGTTAAATCAAGATGAGGCGAAATTTTTGTTGACCATTCAATTTTATCACCGCCGTCACAATCCCGAGGTTTACGATTTAAAGCTTCTGCTAAATGTTCCCATGCTCCTATGATACTATCTGGCACTGTGTTTATGAGCTTTTGTGTTTTTGCTTTAGGGTAGGCTTTGAGTATCGCTTCTCTATCTGCCAAAAACCACGATTCTGTTTCCTCAACCGCGATTCGGAACAGAATACATCTTGGCCGTTTATCAAGGCACTCATAAAGATCAACGAGCGAAGTTTTCAATTCTCTGCAATCTGTGGAATCCGCATCAACAAGGACAATAACGCAACAGCCTTCAGGTAAGTATGAATAGCCTCTTAGTTTTGCAGGAAGTTGATCAAGAAGTCCCCTGTTTTTAGGGTCTGGGCGTGATAGCGGATTCTGAGGCAGTTTACCTTTGCCTCTGTGTGGGTGAATTCTGAAATCAAGGCCTTCCTTCAGATTAAACTGCCGTTTAAGAATCTCTTTTACTACTGGCACATCCGAAGCCCCTTCTAACAATATCTCAAAGAACATCACGGATTTCCTCTACCAAAGTGATTGCTGTACCAGAGGCTTCCCAAGGGGATACCTTCCGAATATAGTTCTTTTATGCTGGGAATATCTGCCGCGCGTTCCACTGAGCTGAATCCACTCTTGTCCTTCTCTAAAATCCAGACATCTTCAGGTTTAAGAGCATCCACTAAATATGGTGAATGAGTTGTCAGGATAATTTGCGGGCCTCCAGTTTTACCGGCATAGATTTTCATTTCTTTTGCAAGTGGTTCCAACAACTGGTGATGAAGTCCATTTTCAGGCTCTTCAATTCCGATAAGCGGGGCCGGGTCAGGGTCCTCCAGAAGCAGTAAGTAAGCAAACATCTTCAACGTGCCGTCAGACATATCCAACGCATAAAACGGATCTTCATATCCTCTTTCATTAAACTGCAATAACAACCTGCCATCATCCGAACGTTTAGACGTTATCTTCTGAATGCCCGGAATTTTTTTTGAAATTATCTGAAGTACTTCGTCAAATCTTTTTTTGTGCTGCCGTTCCATAAACTGAACGTAATTTGCCAGATTTTCACCAGTTCGATTCAGATGTTTCTGTGCTCCGGCAACAGGCATCCCTCGCGCGAGCTCCGGGAAAAAATATGACAAATACCAACCTTCCAGAAACTGACGAAATAAAACAATACGCGGATGTTCCGCCAGATTGCCTAAGGTGGTAATTCCCAGTCGCCGGGGGTCTTTCAGCTTTACGTCAATCTTCTTGCTGCCTTCTTCATTTTCAGTTGCTTCGCCTGCCCACGCATACCCCTTGCTGTTAGTCACTTCAAGAAAAGAAAAAGGCCAGCCCCAAGATTGACCTTTTCTGCGTTGTCTCAATCTTTCATGGTAAACATATGGACGCCCTGTTGTTTTATCCAGATCAATTTCGAGAGAATAGCTTATTGGTCGTGCCTTAGATTCCTCCCTGTAATAAATTTCAAAGCGGATCGGGTCAGATTGCCCCTTGGTACGCAGTCTTTCAAACCCGCCTCTATGTGACTTCTCACAGGCTTCTTCCACGCCTGACGCTAAGCAGTCTCCGATAAATCCGAAGGCGTCCATTAGAGCTGACTTTCCGCTGCCATTTGGGCCAATTACTGCAATTAAAGGTTGTAACGCCTCGCCTTGTTGTTTCTCGAAAGTTCTTCCAACAGTAACATTTTTAAGCGAGCGATAATTCTGAATCTGAATCCCTTCTATACGCGCCATTTATTTACTCACCTCCTTCAAATTCTTAACCACCATCAACTCATTTCCTCTATCGTCAATGACCTTTACGGCTATCTGTCCATATTCTCCCGCCTCGAACGAAACGCTTTTGGTCCCGGCAAGATGGTCCCAGACACTTTCTTCGTAGTTTGCTTTCAATGCGCGCTTGAGATTGTCCCATGCGCTTGTGCGCGGGAAAAAAGCCTGACAAACATGGAAGCAGAGACCGTTGTAATCAGTATCCAAAAACCATGCAGGCACGTCATTGCCTGACCTGTGATCTGTCTCCATTGTTGCAGGGTCAAAGACATCAATACCCAACAGCTCGACCTGATAGAGTTTATCTTCTAAAAATCCCCCTAAATCCCCCTTTTTCAAAGTGGGACTTGTTTCCCCTCTATCAAGAGGGGTTAGGGGTGTGTTTCTTAGAACCTTCACCTCTGGCAATCCGCACACGCTGAATATCTGGCTTGACCGCATGTTCTTTAATAAATCTCCCATCATCAGGTCAGGCGTTGCCTGCACGTATGTTGAGAGAATCATTCCCATGTTTGCGGAATTTTCAATCAACATCCTTGCGTTTGCCTGAATTGCAAAGCCGATAACATAAAGATGCGAATAGCCTTTGATATCTGCTTCCTTCAATGCCTCATGCACAAGCTTTTCGCTGACTGCGCCGTTTTCAGGGCCAAAGAGTAATGCGACAGGTTTTTCATCTCCGTTTGTAACAACTGCCTCTGCTGACAATGAAAGTGTTTTTGCAGGCGGACGGATGTTTTTTAGGTTTACAATTTTGCCGCCGCCAACATGAAGAACAGGTGATTTGCGTAATACTTCAAGCATACGATCAGTGAATGAACCATGATCTTCTGCTATCCCCGCGCCTGAATCTTCTTCGCCATCGCCCTCCCAATCAACTGGTGTTGGAATAGTCGCCTCAACACAAAATGCGCCGGTCACGCGGGTAATCTTGTTGTCTGTTTCAGGACGGTCCACAAGAACTTCTTCAGAAGGAGGCTCATTGTTGGCAATGGATTTAAGGGTCACATGCGGAATAATGCCGCCGACTTCCTCGCCTTTATTATTTTGCTTGCGAATATAAACAAACCCGCCCGCAGGCCCCCTGCCTTCATCCTTTAACTGATAATAGGGGAATGTCGCTGTCAGCAATCTCTGCCGCGCAAGCGCAAGAGGCACACGGCTGGTATCAATAGTAATCCACCGCCTGCCCCATTGCTCCGCAACATAAGCGGTCGTGCCGCTGCCGCAAGTCGGATCAAGAACGAGGTCTCCGGGGTCAGTGGTCATGAGCAGACAGCGTTCAACGACTTTTTCAGAGGTTTGTACTACATATTGCTTTTGAGCAGCAAAAGTGCTTCTAACCGTATCATCCCATACGTTATTAAATTCAGTTACGGGAAAATCATCTTCATAGCGCACATAAGTGAGTGTATTGCTTACAGCTACAAGTCTTTTACTTAGTGCTAATTGATTAAGACCTTCAGTTGATGTTTTCCAGTGTGTACCAAATGCAGGCTTATATGTTTTACCCTCAAATACAAAAGGCTTCGACCCTTGATCTGATGCACCAGCTGATACCAATATACTCGTTTGAAAACGCTTTCCAATGGGGAAAGAATCTTCACCACTAACTTCTTGTGATGTTAAGCGACGCCTCTCTCCATTTTCGGATTCAATCCACGTATATCCAGAATCAATCATTGTCTTCGGTCGTGGCCGAAACAGTTTCCTGTATTTTACATTGTCTTTAGATTTTGCAAACCAAAGCAAATAATCATAAACCGAAGAAAGTAATGTAGGCGCAAAACCACCTGTTTTTTGAAAACCTATCAACCCACAAAAATTCTCCACCCCAAACACCTCATCCATTATCTCTCTTACATGATGCAGGTTCTCATCACTTATCTGCACAAAAATACTTCCTGTCTGTGAGAGCAAGTCACGCGCAATGAGCAGGCGGTCGCGCATGTAGGTGAGATACGAATGCAGACCGAGCTCCCATGTATCGCGGTAAGCCTTGACCATCTCCGGCTCGCGGGTCATGTCTTCATCGTCATTATGAGACACATCGCGCTTGCGGATAAACGGCTGGAAGTTACTGCCGAATTTGATTCCATACGGCGGGTCAAAATATATCATCTGCACCTGTCTGCCGAGGCCTTCATAGTGAAGCAGCGAATTCATCACAACAAGGGAATCACCAAGCGCCATGCGGTTGACCCACTTGTCACGGTATTCATAAGCTTTTAAAACCTGATCGGTAACAGACCTTTGCGGATCTCCGAAGAGGTCAAACATATTCGTCTGATCCGCTTTCTTCCTGTGACCTTTCAGGGTCTCGATGATCGCCTTTGTCGAAAGACGATCATGCACAAACAGCGGCAAGGTCGGCACATCAAAAGAAAGCCTCTCCGCCTTACCGGACCAGTTAAGAAACGGCTTGCCGATGCGCTTCAACTGCTCAACTGCGTCTTGCAGGCTGCGGACTGTTGCAACAACCTGTCCGCTGGAATTCTTAAACTCCTGCGGCTTGTCAAAGGTATGCGGTAACGGAAGCGCTGATGCTTTCTCTATCATAGAGATAAGCCATTCGCCCATATCACGCGCTCCATTCTGCCCGTCATAGTCAAGCGAAGGAGAAAGGGACGAATCATAGCTATAAGTTACAGGAGGTTTTTTCTTTCTGAATTGTGCCTGAGTACCTACATCAGGGCGCAGGGGAGAATCAGCTTCAATATGACGATAAGCTTTCGCATCTGATTGGTTCTTCTGTTCAGTCTTTTTAGCTTTTCCCCTCGCCATTATCTAAACCTCCTCTGATATCAAGAAACTCCAAAAATCCCCTCAATATTAAAATCTTTCAGCATTATTTGCAACAGAAACAATCGCTAAGGTTCAGAACATCTAAAATTATATCTTCTTCACCATCCTCGCCTTTGTCTCCTCCTCTTCCCCCGCAGACAGAACCAACCTTATTTCTTCGCTTCTTTCGCCAACTCCGTCTCTCTCTCTTCCACTTCCTTCTCAAACTTCACTAATGCCCTTTCAAAATCCCCTCAATTTGCCCTAGAGTTTTTAGGAATCTCTTACGAAATCCGGCGATGGGTTTATGCTGCAATGACTTCGATATTTGAGATCTGAGGTCTGGGCGTCTTCATTCTGACTACGAACACAGGAATTCCTTTGCCTTTGCTTTCTTCCAATACCTTATAATTTTCTCTGTACAATTCCTCGTCGTCCTCCGGAAGTATCACAAGGACAGCATTCTTGGGAATCCTGTCAAGCACATCCTGATTTTCAAAAACATATTTCATCCACTCTTCGTGAAGGTCTAAATTTTTTCTGACAATGTCGTCCTTTGTCATTTCATATTCTCCTTTTCGAAGCTATCTCTATAATGCCTCCAATTCGCCTTTAAATCAAGTGTTGCAAATCCTCACTCAAAATCCGCATAAATCTCTCCAAAATTTATCCCTGCGATATTGGCCTGCATGATTTTGTACTTACCCCCAAAATCTTCGCAACGTTAAAATCCTTCTCTTTAACGGGGAATAATTTCAAAATTTCTGCAATGTTTTGCTTTATAAATTGAAAAATCCTTTTTATCAAGTGTAAAAATAGTTTTAATTTTATGCATTTCTGCAAGCACAATCAGGCTGGCATCCGCAATATCTATTTGCCTGTCAGAATATTTCTCCATAAAATCTCTCAGCCGCGGGAAAGATTCCGGCTGTATGTCCTGAATAACAAGCCCGCCTGCAAGGATAAAACTCCAGAGTTCTCTCTGTCCTTTCTGCCAGTCATGCAATAAATAAAATGCCTCTGTGAGTACAGGCCATGTAGTCAATGGAGGTTTTTTTATTTCTTTTAGAGCAGACATGCACTTTTCGTGCATAGGCTCGGATTCATCAAATATCGCTACGATAGGGCCTGTGTCTATGATGACCATTTTTTGCGCTTTGAATTAAGATATTCCTTTAGGCTCTCCTTGCCTTTCTGAACCCGCTTGCCATGTCCGCTGCCGCCGGGCCTGTGTATTGCCTGGTATATCTCCCATGGCGTCTTCTGTTTTTCTTCAAGGATATTGGTGTAGTAATTCTTCACCGCATTCCTTATGGCATTGGATCTTGTTGTGTGAAGACTACTGGCCACTTTTTGCAGAATATCCTCGCTCTCCCTATCCAACCTTATACTTATCGGCATAAATCCCTCCTTGTATTACATTATGTATTACAATTTGCTCTTTGTCAAGACCGCTTACTCCCCATAATTCATGGAACCTTTTCGTCTTCAAATCAAGCGTTGCAAAGCTTCACCCCGATAGAAAGACGAAGGTCTTCTAACAGGGCTCACTCAAAATCCGCATAAATCTCGCCAAAATTAATGCCTGCGATGTTGGCCTTGCCATAGGAATTCTATCCCTTCCTGCAAATTATGCTGCTATTATACTTCCGCAGTATCATAAAGACAATTATGTTTACATTGTAACAGCAGACCTCCCCCATGGCGTGTCCTATGTTTTAAGAAAGTGAAAGGTGAAAAGTGAAGGGTAAGTAATACAATCATAAAGAACACTCAGGTCGTCATACCCGCGAAGGCGGGTATCCAGAGAGCATGCAACTACTTGAAAAGACTGGATTCCCGTTTTCACGGGAATGACAGAAAAAGACTTTAACTGACTTTTTACGAGGGCGTCAAGAGTATAGGTCAGTAGATTTTAGCGATTTTATATGCTGCTGATTTGATGAGGGTTCGGAGGCTTTTAGGCTTGATTACTTCTACATCAGAACCGTGCTTCAAAATTTCCATCATGATTTCTGCATAGCTTGCAACCGGGAAGGTTAATTCAATTGAGCCGTCTTTCAGGACTTTTTCTTTCTGG
>Ga0210049_1004857_pt1 | contig 11632 bp, 12 predicted proteins | sample CryGeyCG2014_300_2_FD_183964 | JGI IMG/M metagenome (GOLD analysis project Ga0210049, IMG submission 183964) | Groundwater microbial communities from aquifer - Crystal Geyser CG06_land_8/20/14_3.00 (SPAdes) (version 2) | ecosystem: Environmental > Aquatic > Deep subsurface > Groundwater | place...
CAAATAAGCGTCCGGCAAATAACGAACTCGCTTAATTGTCAACCGAACTTTTGCTATTTTACTTTTTTTATTTGTTCATTGTAAATTGAATATTTGACATTGTTCATTTTTCAATTTTTCTTCATTTGATGCTGAATAGTTACGAAAATTTTGTTTTAAAAACCGGTAATGGTATCCTTATCATTATTCAATTCCATTGTCCAGTAAAAAGGGCATTACTACATAAATATAGATAATCCGTTATTTCTTTTTTCAAAGAGCAAAATAATTGAATACCTGAGCATCTCTTTGGATTTTGTATAGCATTTTGATTTCCTTCTCATTATAGCAAGAAAATGTCTTAATATACTGTTGTATCCTTCAACAGTGAATGTTTCTGTCTTGCTTTGAATATGCTGTTTTGCAGGGATAAAATCTTCATACGCTGCCCAGTGGTCTGTCGCAATAGTAGCACTACTTGCATTGTCTTTTATTTTATCCCAGAGTTCTTTTCCAGTTTCTTTTCCCCGCGTACCAAGAACGAAGTTGATAAACTTTTTTCCAAGTCTGTCAACAGCAATCCATATCCAACAATAGTTTTTTTTAAACCAATATAAGTATGCATCTCATCCATCTCTATTATTTCCAATTCCTCATCATCATCTCTTCTTAATAGTTCCACTTCTTTACCAAAAGATTTTATTCATCTCATTACAGTAACATTGCTAACTTCTATAATTCTTTCTATACTCCTGAATCCTAAACCTTCCAAGTATAGAATTAATGCAAACTTGTTAAGTTCTATTGACTTCCCTATAAATGGAACAGTATACCTATATTTACATTCCTTACATAAATAGCGTTGTCTGCATTTTATTATTCAGTCTTTTACAGAATGATCTGATTTACATTTTGGACAATTCATTTCTATATAGATTAAAAGTATTTCGCAAATATACTAAAAATCTATACTAATGTAGCAATGCCATTGTTTTTTAAAAGTAGAGACATACGTTCGTGTGTTTCTACTCCGGTTTTAAAATCTTGTCCGCCTCAAAAAATCTAATTTTTAGAAACCCTCTATTGTTTTTTACAACATCGGCTTTGTATCGTCCTTTTTCATATTAAGTTTAAAAAGCAAACTGATTTCGTGTGTGTAAATCCCTGGAATATTGGTGTTCATTGAAGAATTGGGAAAATCGTATAACCACTAATTACTTTGCAAGCATGTCAATAATTTCTTTTACTTCTTGTCTTGCTAATTTAATATATTTTATTCCTACTTGTCTGCGATAATAGGCGTCCAGATGCAAATATTGATAAACATTATTTAAAGATGCTATTAGTTTTCCGTTATGAAGGAATATATTTTTTTATCATATATCTATATGACTCAATAGAAGCAGGTAATTTTTTTTCCGGTATCCTTTTCCTACAAGATATGCTTCAATAGCGATGAGTGTTGCCAGATAAGATATTCCTGCAGCTTTGCTCACTAATTTAGGGTCTTTATATCGCTTTTTGTATTCAACAGGTATTTCTTTGAATATTACTTCTGCGTTAGCATAGTAACGCCTTGCCTGTTGCAATAAATTTTCTTTGGTTTCGTAGAGATTCATGATTATCTATGCTACTGTTTTTATAAATTTTCGTGTGATAAATAAAAAAATTCAAAACACTAATATAGACGTTACAAAAATATAACAAGGTCGCTTCGTAAACAAAATATTTATTAAATATTTTTTAACACGTTAATTGACTTTATATTTCACCGGTTCTTAATTTCGCTCTTATTTCTTTTTCTTTATCATTTAGAACCATGTTGGAGAACTCATTGATTTCCTCAAGCCATGTTAATTTATCTTCAGTGGATAATTTCATGTATTCAATTATCTTTTCTTCTTCAAGTACGTATGAAAATCCTTTTAACACTTTTCGTCCTCCAGAAACTTTTTTATCTTATTTAGTATTATTATATCGCTTAAATCTTGTGGTCTTCCACTGAACTCTTTCATTTTTACAACATCATTTATTGATGCTAAATAAATTTCTATATTCTTAACATTTTTCACTATTTTGTTTTTAAATGCATCATTAAAATTAAGCGGATGAACAAGCACAATATCAATTATTTTATAGTTGTCTTTTTTGTGATAAAAGCTAAATGCCTTTAAATTACGATTTTCAATCCAATCTTTTAAAATTTTGTTATCTGCTATATCATTAGGGTTTATTGGGAGGCGAGGGATATATCCTAAATTATTTAATACTTTATTAAGTTTCAAAACATTGTTTCTATCTGTTGAAATAATAATATCAATGTCGTAAGTAATCCTCGGTACACCATGTAGATTTACTGCAAGTCCACCTACAACAAGGTATTTTACCTTTGCCAAATATAATGCATTAAAGACTTCAAAATAATACATTTTTTATCCCCTACTTTAGGCTCTTAAAAAGTAAACTTACCAACATGTTGTCACTAAATTCTAAATTTATTCTATTCATAATATAGAAACGGAGAAGCGGTGAAACGGAGAAGGCTTCCCATCTCCGTTTCTCCTATTCCCCGAAGGACTTTTTTCCTTAATGGAAAAATGTAGTAACTATTGTTGCGGAAAGTTCTGCAAAATTGAGCAATAAAAATAAATTGAGACATAGTATTTTTGAGCGGCAAGAATCATGCTCCGCATTTTCAGTTTCAAAAGGTTCACCCTGTTAATACTGCTATATAGAGTTTGTCCGTAATATATACATTTTTTGATCTCAGAACAAGGATTAACCCCGTAGGATATTTTCTTTTTTTTGCATATCCGTTTTTCAACGAGAGTTATCCAACGGGGTTAATGGGTGTTCTTAAATCAAAAGAAACCGACATTACAGACAAGCACTATATAAGATGGACACATATTATTGTGTAACTATTTAACAGGATGAAGCGGATTCACCCTGTTAAATCCAGACAAAAGTCGGGAATGGCTTTACCACTATTTAACAGGGTAAAGTGTGCAGATACATATTGAATCAACCCGAGCATCGCAAGAAAATAACATTTGCCGAAGAATATGCCAATTTTTTGAATTACTGCCAAAAAACATTGAAATGGGAAATAAGGCTCTGTAAATAAATATGACAAAAGCATAAATTTAGTAAATGTTTAATTTATTATTTGACATAGATTCAAGGGAATAAGGTTCGGCTTGGTGCGTGAATTTTGCAGTTACTAAGGTAATAAGGCTTGTTCTCTGACAACTTGACATGTTTTTGCACGATTAGCGGAAGAACCTATTTTCTAATATCCTCTTTTAATAACTTTCTCATAATCTTTTTCTACCATTAATTTAACTAAGTTTTCAAAGGTCATTGAGTGTTTCCATCCTAATATTTTTTCGGCTTTACTTGGGTCTCCAATTAATAATTCTACTTCTGTGGGACGGTAGTATTTAGAGTCAACTTCAACAAGAACCTGCCCTGTTGCTTTACAAATTCCCTTTTCGTTAATCTCTGAGCCTGTCCATTCCAATTCCAATCCAAGATGTTTAAAAGTTAAATCAACAAATTCGCGTACTGTATGCGTTTCACCTGTAGCAATAACATAATCGCCGGGAGTTTCTTGCTGTAAAATAAGCCACATAGCTTCCACATACTCGGGTGCATAGCCCCAGTCACGTTTTGCATTAAGATTGCCAAGTAAAAGGTTGTTTTGTAAACCGGCTTTTATTCGTGTAGCGGCACGGGTTATTTTTCGTGTTACAAATGTTTCGCCCCTGCGAGGGCTTTCGTGATTAAATAATATTCCGTTGCATGCAAAAAGATTATAAGCTTCACGATAGTTTACAATAGTCCAGTAGGCAAAGAGTTTTGCAACTCCATAAGGAGAGCGGGGATAAAAGGGTGTTTTTTCGGATTGCGGTATTTCCTGTACTTTACCAAACAGTTCGCTTGTAGAAGCTTGGTAAAAACGACTTTTAACATCTGTTTCGCGAATGGCATCAAGAAATCTGAGTGCTCCAAGTGCATCAACCTGTGCGGTATAATCGGGAATATCAAATGAAACCTTTACGTGGCTTTGAGCTGCAAGATTATAAATTTCATCGGGCTGGATTTTTTCGAGTAAACGATTCAGACTTGAAATATCTACCAAATCGCCGTAGTACAGAAAAAGCGTTTTGCCGAGTATTTCGTGATTATTATAAAGATGGTCAATGCGACCTGTATTAAATGAACTGCTTTTACGAATAATTCCATGTACTTCGTACCCTTTTTCTAATAGCAATTCTGCCAAATAACTACCGTCTTGTCCGGTTATTCCGGTAAGGAGTGCTTTTTTCATTATCTTTTTATTTTTGCTTTTTCAAGTTTTTGTACAAAATCAGAATAGGCTATTGCTATTCCCTGTTTCAGTTCTGTTTTGTGTTTCCATCCTAATGAATGAAGTTTTGAAACATCCAATAATTTACGTGGAGTTCCATCGGGTTTGGTTGTATCAAAAATTAAATTACCTGTAAACCCGACTACTTCTTTAACAATGTTTGCGAGTTCTTTAATACTAAGTTCATCTCCGGTGCCAATATTAATCCAGCCAGGTTTATTGTAATTTTCCATTAAAAATACACAGGCATCGGCAAGGTCATCGGCAAACATAAATTCGCGAAGGGGGCTGCCTGTTCCCCAAATTACAACTTCGTGACTATTGTTAAGTTTTGCTTCGTGAAATCTTCGAATCAGTGCAGGAAGTACATGAGAGTTTTCGGGATGATAATTATCGTTTATACCATAAAGATTAGTTGGCATTACACTTATAAAATTACAACCATATTGTGAGCGGTATGCATCACACATTTTTAATCCTGCAATTTTTGCAATTGCATAAGGTTCATTGGTAGGTTCAAGAATACCGGTTAAGAGATGCTCTTCTTTCATAGGCTGTGGAGCATATTTTGGATAAATACAGGAAGATCCCAGGAACAACAATTTTTTTACTTTAGACTGATATGCAGCATGAATTGTATTTGATTCTATCATCAGATTTTCATAAATAAACTGGGCGCGATAAGTATTGTTTGCAAGAATACCACCTACTTTTGCTGCTGCAAGAAAAATATATTCAGGTTTATTTTCTTCGAAAAATTTTCTTACTGCATATTGGCTTATTAAATTTAGATCTTCAAAGGGCAAAGTAAGAAGGTTTGTATATCCCTTACCTGCGAGGGTACGATGTATTGCAGACCCTACCATTCCGGTATGTCCGGCAATGTAAATTTTTGAATTACTGTTCATGAAATTTATTTGTAAAGTTAAAGAATTTCAAAATAATAAAAAATATGAGAATTAAATGTAATAATGTACCGGTTTATACCGGGGCAAGTTGTTCTATCTTATTGAGAGTTCGTAAGGTTAAGTGAAAGATAACCATCGAAAGTTTATACCAAATATTATTGTGAATTAAAGATTATAATAATTTTTGTACCATTCTACAAACTTTTTAATACCTTCTTTTATGGGTGTTGATGGTTTATAACCGACAGCTTGTTCAAGGTGAGTAACGTCTGCGTGTGTAACAGGTACATCGCCTAACTGCATAGGTAAAAAGTTTTTTACAGCAGTTTTTCCAAGTATTTCTTCAATGGCTCCGATGTATTCCATAAGCTTAACAGGACAGGAATTTCCAATATTGAAAAGTCTGTATGGAGCAGGAGATGTGGCGGGGTCGGGAGTTTCTCCTTTCCAGCAGATGTTTCCAGATGGCGGATTATCAATCACTCTTATTATGCCCTCAACTATGTCATCAATATAAGTGAAATCGCGAACCATATTGCCATTATTAAAAACGTTAATTGGTTCTCCTTCGAGAATGGACTTTGTAAAAATAAACAAAGCCATATCTGGTCGTCCCCATGGACCATAAACAGTAAAGAAACGCAAGCCAGTTGTTGGTATTCCAAACAAATGGCTATAAGTATGAGCCATCAGTTCGTTACTTTTTTTAGAAGCAGCATAAAGACTAATAGGATGATCGACATTATCGGAAACCGAAAGGGGCATTTTTTTATTTAATCCATATACGCTTGAACTACTTGCATATACAAAGTGTTTTACAGGAGATTCTCTTATCGCTTCCAAAAGATTAATAAATCCAAGAATATTACTATTGATGTATGCAAATGGGTTTTCAATAGAATAACGAACACCGGCTTGGGCAGCAAGATTGCAAACAACATCGGGTTTAAAAGATTTTAATACATATTTAATTATTGTAAATTCTTCGAGTTGTGTTTTTATAAACGAATAATTCTTATATTTAGAACTTTTAATTTTTTTGTTTGGTAAGATGTTCTCCTTGTCAATTCCCGTTTCTTTTAACCGTGCATATTTTAAATTTACATCGTAATATTTGTTAATACAATCGAGTCCGAGTACTTCGTCTCCTCTTCCGATTAACTTTTTTACCAAATGAAATCCTATAAAACCGGCAGAACCAGTTACAAGTATCTTATTTTTTACAGATTTTTTCATTAGTTAACTTACGATATAGTTTTTGTCCGTAATATCAAAATTTTTAACTTATTAAGGTATAGAGGTACCGGGTATAAGGAAAAACGAGATGGCAGTAAAAGCATTGTACCATCAGAACTCATGATTTGAGACGAATTGTCAAAATTGATTCGCAAATATTTATTCAATTACTTTTATATGATTGCCAAATAGCCATATTGCTAAACGTTTGTACGATAACAATATAACAATTTACCATATAACAATTATGAACAATTTATCAAAAAGTAGTTTGCGATTGCATTACCGAAAAATTGATTAGATCACGAGTTCTGACCATATACCTTTATACCATATACCCTTAAATTTCGGATTATAAAATACTGACATAAATTTACAGGTTTTCGTTACTTTACAGACAATCTCTATATAATCATGATACATACTATAACTTGTTATTAATATGAGTTTTACAATTATTATAAATTTCTTTTAACAGAGGGTATTTAACGTTTCAATTGTTTCATCAACAGAAGCAGGATTCTTAATAATGAAGTATTATTTTTCATTCCAAATAAGCAATAACTCTTCGCTTTTCGACATTTTTTTGCGGTAAGTTTCAATTTCATCAGACTTTATAACAGCAAAGCTTATATGGTGTTTTACCAGTTTTTCGGTTTTCTCGATAAGCGAAGAAAGATAATTTCTATCAATATCATTACCAATAACAATCAAGTCTATAACCGGACTGTCGTTTCCCAAAGCAAAAGCTCCGGAAATATAAACTTGCTTTACTTTTCCCAGGCGATTAATAATTTTTTCGATAATCTGGTCTATACCAATATATTTTTTTAAAAGATTTTGAATGTCGCTAAACATTGGATGATTCGTATTTGCACGAAACATTTTTTTGTTTCCTTTTGAAAAAGTTTCGAGCAAACCAACTTTTTCAAAACGATTTAACTCTACCCTGATGGCATTTGTTGATTCTCCAAACTCACTTTCGAGACTTCGCAAATATGCACTGGCGCTACTGTTTAAAAAGAATTTAAGCAGAAGTTTTATACGGGTTTTGGATGTGATTAGAGTATCTAACATGTTCAGTTTTGAAATATACTTCGCTATCGCTGTCATTCAATTGTATAATCATTGTTTGACTATTGAATGACTATTGAATGACCATTGTTTGACAATAAAAAACCGCAATTTATCACCTATTACAGTATAATTACAGAGTGAGTTTTTTTGACTATTTGTAATTTGTTATTGTATTGAATAACAACATATAAACTAAACAACTTTATAGTTTCTTCCCACAGCAACGCCTCGTGAGTTACATTATATGCTCACAAGAAAAAACAAATATATCGGGACTTCTAAAAATCGCTTTTTCTTTTTTGGACTACAATTTTAAAAATTGTTTTTTAAAAGTAGAGACACAAGTCCGTATGTCTCTACTCCGGTTTTAAAATCTTGTCCGCCTCAAAAAATCTAATTTTTAGAAGTCCTCTTATTATATTCTACAGGCTACAACATACGCCGGTGGCACCGAAACCATTAATCCCTGATTAATGGAATCAATCCGCACAAGAATTTTATGTTGACCTGTTTTTTTTAAATATTCACCAACCAAACCTTTTAAAACTCCATTTATAATTTTCACAGTCTGACCTTTAATAAGAGTCAGTTCAACAACTTCAACAGGAATGTTCGAATCACAAAGCAATTTTATGGTTTCTATTTCTTTATCGCTTACCGGAACGGGTTTCCCTTCAAACCAAATGTAACGTAAAACACCATTGGCTTTAAGCGGTTCACGGTAATATTCAGGTTTTATTTGAACAAAACAATAAGATTTAAACAATGGTTCATGAACCCATTTTTTTCTATCACTCCATTGTTTAAGAGTTTTTTGCATAGGAAGGTATGAGTTAATACCCATTTGTAAAAGATTATAGTAAACCTTCTGCTCAAAGCGAGGCTTTGTGTACAGCACAAACCATGTAAGTTTACCAAACATTTTTTGCCGATTTTGAGTAGTAAAATTACTCGTTTTTTTAATAAAAACAAAATTCCTTCTTAATAAAGATATAAAAATGTAAAAATAATGAATGATTTTGTGAAAAAACTGAAAATTAATCGGCGTAAATAATATTTACGATCTTTCCATTTTTATAAACAGATGTTTTTATTAGTTTACCGTTTTCGTCGTAATAGTAACGTTTGCCGTCAATTAATTTACCATCTTTCCATTCGCCTTCGCGTTCTATTTTTTTATCTTTAGTATATGTAATATTATGCCCGTTGCCTGTAAAATACCCGATATCAATGTTTACGGGATTTTTTTCTTCATTTGTAATAATCTCATTATTATTATCATGATTTTGGTTTTCATTAGTATTAGTAGGAGTAAAAATCTTTACGCTTGCTTCGTCTAACTGCCCGTTGTTGAATGTTTTTTCTGCAACTAATTTTCCGGTTTCGTCATATTCTTTAATTGGTCCCGATTCTTTTCCTTCGTTCCACTCACCCTCTATCATTACCTTACCATTTTCGTGAAAATACTTTTGAACCCCTGTACGTTTGCCTTGTTCGTTATATTTCCATTCGTAAGAAGTTTTTCCATTTTGATAATAATATTTGTACTCACCAACCCATTTGTTGCCTTTCCAAATACCTTCTTCATTTACAATTCCCGAAGGATAGAAGAATTTAGCATAACCATTTGGTTTATTATCAATATATGTGATTTCTTGTTTTATAGAGCCATCGGTATAAAAACTTTTCCAAACGCCTGTCTTTAGGTTATTTACATAAACCCCTTCTTCTATTTTTATATTATTATTATCGTACACAATCCAATATCCTTGTTTTTGGTTACTGGAGTCAATTCTATTAATAGTGTCATTCTGACTTAATGAAACTGCGGAAATAGTGTTATCCTGTCCGAATGAAACTGCAGATAAAATTAAAAATCCAAAACAAATAATTAGTAATCTCATTTTTTAATATTCTATACTTTTATATAGTTTACGTTTTATCATATTAATAGTTTCAAAAATTGAGCCTTTTTTCTACTTTTATTTAACAATTATTAAATTATATGCAAGGAATTGAACAAATTATACCAAATTGAAATTAAGATAATCATATTATTCAGCATTTAATTTAAAAATACAAAGGTAAGCATCTTTGTTTTAAATATAAAATTTAAGAAGCATAAAAATATCCGATTGCTTGCAGTTTCTTCTAACACATTAGTCTGAAACGATGTTTTTACTAAATAGAGTTTGTCCGTAATATATACATTTTTTGATCTCAGAACAAGGATTTTAGATTTCAGATTTCAGATTTTCAACTACTTCGTAAATCAAAAATCGTTAATGGGTGTTCTTAAATCATTTGATCTCAGAACAATGATTAACGATTTTAGATTTTCAACGGTTAACCGTTAACTCCTGCTAAAAGTTTAAAATCGGCAAGTGCAATTGCAGTAATTGCTTCCAGAATTACAGGTACACGAAGTGCAATGCAGGTGTCATGACGTCCGTGAATTTCCAGAGATTTTATTTTCATTTTTTCAAAGTGAAATGTTTTCTGAGGTATAGAGATGCTTGAAGCTGGTTTTACAGCAACTCTAAAAATGAGTTGGTTTCCGTTTGATATTCCACCATTTATACCTCCGGAATTATTTGTTGCAGTTTTGCCTGTTTTATCAACTATAACATCGTTTTGGCTACTTCCGGTATTTTTAGCCGATAAAAATCCGTTGCCAAATTCAATTCCTTTTATTGCAGGAATAGAAAAAGCAAGATGTGATATTACAGATTCAACCGAATCGAAAAATGGCTCACCCCACCCCACCGGAACCCCATTAATTGTACATTCTACAATTCCGCCAATTGTTTGGTTTGCGGTAATAGCTTTTTCTACAGCATTATTAATATTTATACTACCTCCGGCTTCAATAACATTTGCATTAATTTTAATATTTTTTAGTATTATTTTTGCAATAACACCGGCAGCAACAATTGGCAATGTTAATCTGCCCGAAAAATGACCGCCCCCTCGAGCATCATTAAATCCATGAAATTTAGTTTTAGCTGTAAAGTCGGCGTGTCCGGGTCGGGGGTGTAAAATAAAGTTTTGGTATTCTTCAGATTTTATGTCATTATTATTAAAAAATATTGCAATAGGGCTTCCAGTAGTATATTTGTTATAAACCCCTGAAATTATTTGCGGGGAATCATCTTCTTTTCGTGATGTTGTTCCGGTTTTTCCGCCTTTTCGTCGTTCAATATCGTATAAAAAATCATTTGCAGACAAAAGTATCCCGGCCGGACAACCATCAATAACAGTTCCTACGGCAAATCCATGCGATTCACCAAAAATATGAACCCGAAAAATTCTTCCAAATGAATTCATTTTATCATGTATTTAGACATTATTATGCACTTTTTGGCAAAATACTTTTCACTGCAAAGACGCTAAGAAAAAGAATTTTTTAAAAGACCTTTGCGCCTCCGCGACTACTATATAACTCTTTCCCATAAGGTTGAATATTAAATAGATAGAAATATGTGAAAATATATAGTGAGTTTTCATTTGCTGACATTTTTAAGTGTTGAGGAAATAAAATTGTTAAGTTTTACTTCTAATGGTTTATGTATTTCCGAAAGCATATGAAAAACATTTTCAGTAATAATTTTTCTTTCAAGCATTAACTCCGTCCAATGGATAGGACTCGGATAGAAATTCTCTGGATATATGATAAAATTTTACCTTATCAAGATGATTATAACGCGCATATCTTTCTGCAATATTAGCACTTACTGAATCCGTTGGTAACTTCTCAATACTTGCAGGTAAAAATAAAAGAAATAAACAACAAATAAAAAACATTTAACATTTAATAAAAAATGCACCCTGTTAAATAGCAAAGCTCTTGACGAAGTTCACCCTGTTAAATCCGACAAAGTCGGTGCGGAGCAATTTAACAGGGTAAAGATTTAACAGGGTAAAAAACGGGAAAAATCAAAAGCCTTATGACCTTGAGGAACGACTGATTTTATTTGAACTTTTGTAACTATTCAACACCAAATGAAAAAATATCGAAAAATGAACAATGTCAAATATTCAATTTACAATGAACAAATAA
>Ga0210049_1004860_pt1 | contig 11622 bp, 10 predicted proteins | sample CryGeyCG2014_300_2_FD_183964 | JGI IMG/M metagenome (GOLD analysis project Ga0210049, IMG submission 183964) | Groundwater microbial communities from aquifer - Crystal Geyser CG06_land_8/20/14_3.00 (SPAdes) (version 2) | ecosystem: Environmental > Aquatic > Deep subsurface > Groundwater | place...
GAAGACCAGCAGGACCGCCAGCGTCAGCAGCGGCCGGTTCCCGATGGCGTGCTGCAGCACCAACCGGTCGACTGCCAGGTATGTCAGGAGTCCGATGCCGATGCCGAACGCTCCCAGCCCCCAGCGACCGAACAACTGGATCGGCTTCGTGGCGAAGTCCAACAGGAACTTCACCGTGAGCAGATCCAGCACCACGCGTAGAGTCCGGCCGAGACCGTACTTGCTCCGGCCGGTCAGCCGAGGGTGATGGCTGACCGGCAGCTCCGCAACCTCGCCGCCGCGCCAGCGACACAGCGCGGGGATGAACCGGTGCATCTCACCGTAGAGCTGGATGTCAGCCAGCACCTCGCGGCGATATGCCTTCAAGGAGCACCCATAGTCGTGCAGGTGCACGCCCGTCACCGCGCTGATGAGCCGGTTCGCCAGTCGGGAGGGCAGCCGACGCACGAGATTATCCTGCCGGTCGACCCGCCAACCGCTAACCACGTCGTAGCCCTCCTCAAGCTTCGCGATCAAGGCCGGGATGTCTCCGGGGTCGTTCTGCAGGTCGGCGTCGAGGGTGACCACCACCTCGCCCCGAGCCGTGTCAATCCCAGCCGCCATGGCCGCAGTCTGACCGAAATTCCGGCGCAGCCGCACGGCGGTGACCCGCGAGTCGGCTTCGTGGATGACCTTCAGCGCGGCGAACGACCCGTCTGTGCTGCCGTCGTCCACGAAGACGGTCTCCCAGGAGAAGGGCGATTCCTCGAGAGCGGAGCAGATCCGCCGGTGCAGCTCCGCCACGCTGTCTTCTTCGTCGAACACCGGGATGACAAGTGAGAGATGTGGGTTGTCTGGCATGGAACCGATCACAGAACCTCCACCGGGCGCCGTGCCGAACCTCCGTTGTCGGACCGCGGGAGGAGAAAACATGATATCACACGGGGCCGGGGAAGTAAACGCGGCCCCTCAGGAAGGCCGGGCAGCGGTCCCCCTCGAGCCGTTCTGTCGCCTGCGTGGATACGCGCGCCCTCGATCAGGCCCGGCGCCATTGACTCCTGAGGACAATGCGACCACAATTGGGCAACTGTTTGGCGCGAACCTGCGCGTTACGTGGATGGAGTGTGCTTGATGGATAAGTCCGCATGCAAAGAAGCGTTCTCCGGCGTCTACTCAGCCCTCTTCACCGCCTATGATGACGAGGGGAAGGTCAGCCCGGAGCGACTCCGGGCGCTGATTGAGTTCCAGCTCGAGCGCGGGCTCCGCGGTGCGTTCATCACCGGGAGCACCGGCGAGGGACTACTGCTCTCCATGGACGAGCGGAAGCTCGTGGCGGAGACGGCGGTGGCGGCGCTGAAGGGGCGCGGGATCTCGATTGTGCACGTGGGGCACTTGGCGACGGACGGCGCCGTTGAGCTGGCGCGGCACGCGGAGTCCATCGGGGCCGACATGGTGGGGACGATCCCGCCGATCTACTATCCGGTGGGCAATGAGGGGGTGCTGCAGTACTACCGGACGATCGCGGAGAGCGTGTCGCTGCCGGTGCTGATCTACAACATCCCGGACAAGACGGGCGTGACGCTGACCGACGAACTTTGGCTGGAGCTGTTCGCCGTCGACAACCTGATCGGCATGAAGTACACGGGCTCCGATCTGTACTACATGCGCAACATCATTGAACTACTCGAAGGCAAGGCGCTGGTGCTGTCGGGCTCGGACGAGCTGTGCCTGCCGGCGCTGACCATGGGTGCCGACGGTTCCATCGGCACGACCCAGAACATCGCTCCGGAGTGGTTCGTGAAGATCCGCGAGCTGTTCCTGACCGGAGACATTCACCAGGCGCGCGAGCTGCAGTACGAGGTCAACCGGCTGATCAAGTACTGGCTGGCGCACGGGCGGTTGGCGGGATGCAAAGCGACCGCCGCGGTCCGGGGCGTGCCCGTCGGCGGTGTCCGCGCGCCGCTGCCGCCGCTCACGGCGGAGGAAGGGGCGGCGATGACGGAGTTCGCGCGGGAGTTCTTTGGAGTCCCGGGATGAACCACGGAGAGGGACCGAGTTCGCGCGGCTCGTCGGAAAGCGCGGAGATGTCGCGGGCGCCGGTTGACGTTGCGGCAACAAGCCGCTACCCTATGGACAGGCCACGTGAGCGGATCCCTCATCGCTATTCTGCCTGGAGTGAAGCCATGGACGGTGCAATTGCATCTTTTCCGCAGGACTTGATTGCGGAGTTGAGGGCAGCCTCCGTGCGACTCGGGCTGTCACTGGAGGAACTCGTTCGGGTGAGCGTTGCCGAGTATGCGCAGAGAACCGATCCCGCGGGTGAGGACGACTTCGACCCGATTGGGTTCGGGATGTGGGCGAACAGAACCGACATGAAGGATGGCGTCGAATGGGTGAGAAACCTACGGGACAAGGAATGGGACCGCTTCTCGTCGTAGACGCCGACGTGTTCATCGACCACCTCCGGGGCGTCGAGGCAGCCACCACCTACCTGAGGGGCATTCCGAGAGAGCAACGGGCCACGACCGACGTCAGCGTGATGGAACTGCTGCGGGGAGCGACCAACAAGCGCCAGACCGACGCAATCGGATGCTTCCTACTGCACAATCGGTTCGTGTCCCTGCCCGTGACTACTGCCGCCTCCCGCCGAGCTGTGGTGTTGGTGCGGCGATACGCTCTGTCGCACGGAATGAAACTGCCGGACGCTTTGGTCGCGGCTATCTGCATGGAGCCGGAGAGACGCTTGGTGACGCGGAACTTGCGGCACTTCGAGTACCTCCCCGGGTTGGCGGTCCAAAAACCGCCCTACGCGCAGGCGTTGGCGGCCGCCAGGGAGGACCGTGATGACTGACATTCCACCGATTCCTACTGACCTCCAGCCCTACCCCGTCGTCGCTGACATTGACTTTGCCGAGGGGCCGATCTTTGACCAGCAAGGCAACCTGTATTTCGTCAACTACCTCCGCAACGGCACCATCGGCCGAAAGACGCCTGCCGGCACGGTCTCGGTCTGGTGCGAGACCGGGGGGCAGGCGAACGGGCTGAAGGTGGACAAGGACGGGTCGGTGGTGGTGGCGGACTACGGCGGGAAACGGATCCTGCGGGTGCAGCCGAACGGGACGGACATCGAGGGGGTGACGGATTCGTACGAGGGTGAGCCGTACTTGGGGCCGAACGACGTGTGCTTCGACCTCGCCGGGAACCTGTACTTCTCCGACCCGACGGGTTCGAGCAACGAGAACCCCATCGGCCGCGTCTACCGCGTAGCCCGCGAGGGCGGCGTGACGCGGCTGGCGGACGGGATGGCGTTTCCTAACGGGCTGGCGGTATCGCCGGACCAGTCGAAGCTGTACGTGGCGGAGTCGAGTCCGAACCGGCTGATCGCCTTCGACCTGACCGCAGACGGCCGGGCCACGAACAAGCGCGTCGTCCGGGAGTGGCCGGATCCGACCCTGGACGGGATCATGTTCGACGAGTATGGGCGGCTCTGGGTCGCGCGGTGGACCGGCGGCACGGTCGACGTGGTGAGCGAGACCGGCGAGCTGTTGGGCAGCGTCAACGCCGGTGGCGACAAGGTGACGAACCTCTGCTGGTGGGAGACCAGCCTGTACGTGACCGTGGCCGGGCAGCACAGCATCCACCGGCTCGAGGTCGGCTGCCACGGGGCGGAGATCGTGCCGAGGGACTGAGGCGAACGGAGCGGCCCGGTCAGCTCGGCGGTCAGCCCGCCGACTTCCGCGCCACGAAGAAGCTCCTGCCGATCTCGCCGCCCATGCCCAAGTCTCCCTGCGCGTCGTAGGCTTCGATATCGGCGAACCCGGCTGTCTGGAGGGCGGACTGCACCTGCTGCTCCGAGTAGCATTTCTGGGTCAGGCTGAAGTCCGAGCGCTGCCACCGGCCGTCCTGCAATCGGAAGAGGGTCACGTTCGAGGTGTGCACGTTCTCTTGCGGCCGGTAGAGCAACTGCATCACGCATACGTGGTCGTCCTCGACGAGGCTGAACGAGTTGCGCCAGCGCCACCTGAAGCCTTCCTCCATGTTCAGGTCGAACACAAGGACGCCGCCCTCTTTGAGAGCGGCATGCACGTTGGTGAAGACGAAAGTCAGTTCGGTCAGGCTGAGAACGTGGTTGAGGCTGTCGAACACGGAGACGACCCCGTCGAAGACCGGTGGGAGCGAGAAAGTCCGCGCGTCGGCCAGCATAAACTCCGCATCGGGCGCGTTCTGCCGGGCATAGCGCAGCATGTCCTCCGAGCCGTCCAGACCGGTGACCCGGTAGTCGCGAGCCGTCAGGATCTGGGCGAGTTGTCCGGTGCCGCAACAGACGTCGAGCAGGCGCGCGTCGGGGGCAAGTGCGTGCAGCACCAACTCGTCGAGGACCGGGACGACGCGGTCGGTGAACATGTGTCCCCAGTGCTCGTTGTAGACCCAGGCAAACGGATCGTAGTCGGTGAAGCGGTTCATTGGCGGGGTCACCCGGAAGTGGCGACAAAGGCCGTCGTCGGCACGTGGGCGGAGGCGTTCTGCCGGCCCCGGACCCGGTCCCACAAATGAAAACGGCGTACGTCCTCACCGAGGAGCCGGGGCAAAACTCCGCGGACAACGAACGTACGCCATTTACTAAGGTGGCGCAGTCCTGGCTGATGTAAACAGTCGCGCTCGAATATCATCCGCCGAGTAGCTTGACTGCCTCGCGCGCCACCTGCCAGAGCGTATAGAGCGCGAAGGTGCCGTATAGTAGCGACGCCCAACCGAGGAAGAGCTTGGAGACCCACCCGGGGCGGAACTCCTTGGGCAGGAAGCGGTGGTTGATGTAGAGGGTCATGGGGCAGTAGACTGCCATGGCGACGCCGCCCATGCAGGCGCCGGTGATGAGCAACAGGAGCGGGGGGAAGTTCAGCCCGGCCAACAGGCAGCCGACGACGATCCAGCCGCCGGCGATGACGGCGTACCACCAGCTCAGGGAGCGCTTCTTTGCCCATTCGAAGTTGACGTAGAGGATATCCGAGATGGTGCGCGCGCAGCCATCGACAAGGGTGAGCTGCGTGCTGAACAACGTGGCGAAGGCGACGATGAGCATCAAGTACCAGCCCGGTTTGCCGATGATCTCGCCGAGAATGTGCGCCTGGGTCACGGCCACCTCGAACCCCTGAGGCACCAGATGGCGGGGCCGCAGCACTGCCAACGCGCCGACGATGAACAGCATGATGGTCAGCGTGTTCAGGAACCAGAAGAAGACCGCCTGATCCCATCGCCAGTGCGTGAACCACTGGCGCCAGCGGGCGAGATTCGCCTCGGTGGGCTCGCACTGGAAGCCGGTCGAGGGCACCTTCTCCTCGGCGCCGCGGAGTGGGTTGACTACCTTCTCGGCGCGGGCGCCCATGGCGAGGTTCTTGTCGCGCAAGTAGTAGTTGAGGAACACGTTTGACGTGCCGCCTGCACCGGCGAAGACCAGCGCACCGAAGAACTGCGTCATGGAGATCTTCGGGTCGATGTGCGGGAAGTTCAGCACCCCGTGGCCGACTTCCGCCCAAGTTGAGCCCTTGGCCACACACGCCGCCACGACGATCAGACCGACCGAGACGATGGCAACCAGGATCATCTCCGTCTTCTCGACGCACGAGTAGATCAGCTTCGGCCCGAAGAGCAGCAACGCTACGAGGGCAAACGTGATCCATGTCCACATCGCGGAGCTGCCCGCGCCGTCGGTACCGACGACCAGCGCCTTGAGCGCGCCGCCGGAGGCCACCGCCCAGCCCGGCAGAATCCAACCGGCGACGTTCAGCAGGATGAACAGCGGGGCGAACCCGCGCCACACGCGAGCGAAGCCGGTGTAGACGCTCTCGCCGGTGGCGAGCGTGTAGCGCCCCAGCTCCTGGTTGACCCAGTACTGCGTGAACACGCCCACCGCCGCTGCCCAGATCATGCCGGCACCGAAGGTCGCGACGATCACCGGCCACATAATCAGTTCGCCGCTGCCGATGGACAGCCCGACGAGAATGGCTCCGGGCCCGACGAGTTGCCAGAAGGTCTTTGTCTTATCTGGCAGATCGGCAACCTCGAAGGGAGCCAATCGACAGTGGCTCGCGTCTACCGTCGCCGGCGGGAGAATGAGTGTTCCGGAAAGCCCAACGATGACTGCAGCGATGCACGTGGCCGCGAAGAGCTTGAAGCCTACACCCAGAGCGCCCGAGAGGTCCAGGAAGCTGCCTACGGACGATAGATAGTCATGGATCTGCCAGCAAACCAGCGCACCGATCACACCTCCTGCGAGGACCAAGATTGCTCTGATCCGATCCTTGCCGCTCAGCAAAGGGGCGGCCACGACAACCAGTGCTGACACCCCCGGCAGCAAGAAAGCCAGCCCTCGGGGGCCGAAGGTCTCGATGAAGGCTGACCAGTTCCGGAAGATCTCTGCGCAGGCTCCTACATACGACGTGGCCGCGAACGCCGCTTGACCCCACACCAGGAAGAATGACACCACCATCAAAGTGCCCACAAACACCCAGAGGATGCGAAGGAGGTCCGACGCGGTAACGGCCGGAGCACCAACACCCCCAGTCAGGCGGGAATCCCTCGAACGACCATCGTTGACCTCAACCAACTTGTAGCCCAGATAGCCACAAGCTGGACACTGCGGGACTGTGTAGTCGTAGCTCTCCTCGCACTTGGAGCACACCTTTGTTGGCATGCCAAGACCTCCACTTTGATGAGTGACTGCTCCCTCGACCCACGCGCCGCTATATGAGCCTGTCGGAGTGACCGTACACAACCGCGCTGCAACGGTGCGCAAGGCGCGCGAGCTGGTACGAGGCGACCGTGCTCCTGCGTCGAGGTTGCTGCCATGGACTCACCTCCAGCGTTTCCGGTCTGTCCGGGAGTCGCAGTCGTTCGTCGCCGCGGGCGCGGTTCCTTCGTCTGGGGAGAACGGGACTTTGACCCAACCCGTTCACGCGGATATAATGCGGGGCGTAGTTACGTTCACTGAGGAGAGTCCAGAATGGCCACCACAGTCCAGACGCGTGCACCCGCTCTTCTCAACGAGCTGCTCCGCGGGGCGGAGCGGCTCAGCGCCCCGCAACTGGACGCCTTCGTCTGCAGGGTCGTCGCGTTGCGAGCTCAGCGCTTCGCGCCGAGTCTGCCCCGGGATGAAGCTGACCTGCTGACGAAGGTGAACCGGGCACTGCCCCCGGCTGCCCAGCGCCGGTTCGACGAGCTTGTTGCCAAGCGTCAGGCGGAAACACTCACTGAGAACGAACGTCACGAGTTGGTCGAGCTTACCGATCTTGCCGAGAGGACTGATGCTGAACGGGTGAAGTGCCTCGTCGAACTCGCCCACCTTCGAGGGACGACACTCCCCACGCTGATGGACGACCTCGGCATTCGCCCCCCCACCCATGCCTGACCTACGCGTCACGGTGAGCCAGAGGCAGGAAGTGGTCGCGCGAGCCGCCGGTTGCTGCGAGTACTGCCGGAGCCAGTCGCAGTTCGCCACACAGGCGTTCTCCGTGGAGCATATCGTTCCGCGCAGTCGAGGTGGACAGACTGCTCCGGAGAATCTCGCACTGGCCTGTCAAGGATGCAACGCCCACAAGCACGCCAAGACCAGCGCACTGGACCCAGTCACCCGAGAAGCAGCACCTCTCTACCACCCGCGGGAGCAGTTGTGGCACCAGCACTTCCGTTGGAGCAGTGACTTCACGCTCCTCCTCGGCATCACCCCGACAGGACGGGCAACGGTCGAGGCGCTGAAGCTCAACAGAGAGGGGCTCATCGCGATGCGCCAGGTCCTCTACGCACGTGGGCTGCACCCGCCGCGAATGCCGGGTCCGCGACCGTAGGCGCAGTGCAAGCTTGCGTGGCTGCCCTGTCGCTACTCGGCCGCGGCTGCAGCCGGCGCGCCACAGCCGCGGTCACGAAGTAGCACAGGACCGCGGCCAGCAGGACCACCCGGAACCCGAAGAGCTTGGCGCCGAGGGCTGCCAGGTCCGTGCGGACGGCTGGCGCCGGTGACGCGGCCGTGATCGTCCCGGCGGTGATTCACATTCTCCGTTTCCGTCAGTGCTCGGCGAGGTCTCCTGACCCCGCCGCACGACTGACCGGAGGTCTCCTTGCGCCCCGGCGTGCGCCCGCTCTTTGAGACCTCCGGGCGGGCGTTGCGGGGCGCGCAAACGCGAAGCGTTTGAGGAGACCTGCCCCGAGTGTCCTACGTCAGACGTACTGATCAGACGTACCGAGGTAACAGACATGCTACACAGACTGCTTGGCACGAACACGACGACGGCGGGACGCATGAAGATGGGGTTGTTGTTGCCAGCCCTGATTCCGGTTGTGATGCTGGCATTCGGCGGAACGGCGCACGCGTACTACAGCTTCACCGGCACCATCACGGTTGGCGGCAGCGGCCTGGGAGGCGTCCTGGTGTGGGCGAAGGAGGCCACGCCATTTATGAACTACGACGCGCAAACGACGACCCTGGCGGACGGCACGTACAGCTTCTCGAACTTCAGCGGAGGCGAGGACATCATCATCCGGGTGTACCGCCCGGGTTACACCTTCGTTCCGGCGACGCGGTCCCTTCCTGGCATCACCACCAGCAACGTCACGGGCCAGGACTTCGCCGCCACGCAGTTCGGGGTCCCGCCCACGTACCGGTTCGTCGCCCTCGCCAGTGGCCAGGGCCAGTACGGGATCACTTGGAAGGGCTTCAACAACAATGGCGTGGCTATCGGCTGGGGGGCGTTCTCTTCCTATTCCGAGACCCGCCCCTACACGTGGACGCCGAACGCCAACCCGCTCACGGGCGGCTACACGACTGACGTCTGCTGTGCGCCGATACCTGCGGAAGAACAGGAAAGCTGCCCGGACTGCTACCCCGACAGAGGCACCGGCTCTGACATCAACGACTCCAAGCAGATGCTCACATACTTCGGATACGGCACGTACACGCCTGCCTGGGTCTACAGCACCATTTGGAGCCCTCCATGGAAGCAGATCAAGGGCACATACTCTCGTAGCGCCTCCCCGGTGGCCATCAACGCTTCGGGCCAGTTGGCAGGCTCCATGAGGGTAGGCAGCACGGATCACGCCGCTTTCCAGAACGACTACAACTCCGACCCGATCGACCTGGGGGTTCTCTTCTCTAATCCGTCTGCAGGTTCCGTAGGCACCGACATCAACGACAGCGGCTGGGTAGTCGGCTACAGCACTGCCAGTCTAAGCTCTACGCACGCCTTCCTGCACGATGGCACGCAGATGCTGGACCTGGGCGCGCTGCCGGGCACGTCGCCCGCGTCAGAGGCGTATTCCGTCAACAACTTCGGCCAGGCAGTCGGGTGGAGTCTTAGCGCAAGCAGTTCCTGGCACGCTGTGATGTACGACGGCGGCCAAGTGGTGGACCTGGGCTTGGTGTATCCGGATGACACCACGTCTTACGCGACGAGCATCAACGACCATGGGTGGGTAACTGGTTACGGAACCAGAGGATACCCCAGCCGCAGCACCAACTTCGTATACGACGGCAGGGTGATGTGGCGGATCTTCGAGGACTGCGTCGTCGGCGGGATCCCTTCGGGCTGGACCGGTCTGTCTCCCGTAGCGATCAACAACAAGGGCTGGATTCTTTGCAACGGCCAATCTAGCAACCAACAATACAGGGGCTGCGTCCTGATCCCGGACGACACGTTCTACTTCGTCACCGGCACCATCCTGGTTGGCGGCAGCCCGCTGGCGAACGTGACGGTGACGGCCAGCGGCGGTCACACGCAGACGGTGACGACCAACGCGGCCGGCCAGTATACGGTGACGGGCGTGCGCGGGACGGCGACGAACATCCTCCTCACCCCGACCCGGGCCGGCTACAGCTTCGCTCCGGTTACCCGGAGTGTCTTGGGCCCGGTGAGCGCCAACGTTTCCGGGCAGGACTTCGGCGGCATTCCGGACACCACGCCGCCGAACTGGGTGGCCCCGGATCCGCAGTCCGGGACGGTGACGGACACCACGGCGCAGTTGTTAGTCAAGATCGACGAGGCCGGCACGGCGTACTTCGTCTGCCTGCCTGTCGGCGCCGACATGCCGACGGCGGCGCAGGTGAAAGCCGGCCAGGATGCTGCCGGCAACCCGCTGGCGGCGAACCTGAAGGGCTTGGTGGCGCTGGCGGCCAACACGGAGGGGAACTTCTCGGCGACGGGACTGCTGGGGTCGACCGACTACGACTTCTACCTGGTGGCGGAGGACCTCTTCAGCAATCTACAGGTGTCTCCCGAGTGGGTGGGAGTGCGCACCCAGGACGACACCACGCCGCCCACCTGGGCGAGCACGTACCCGAAGCCGGGCACGGTAACGGACCGGACGGCGCAGGTGTTGGTGAAGACCAACGAGGCCGGGGCCTCGTACTTCGTCTGCCTGCCGAGTGGGGCGACCGCGCCGACGGCGGCCCAGGTGAAGGCGGGCCAGGACGCGTCCGGCGCGCCCCTGGCGGCGAACCTGAAGGGCTCGACGGGGGATGATCGCCGACACGGAATCCAGTTGGACCGCGACCGGGCTGACCCCGTTGACGACCTACGACATCTACGTGGTGGCCCAGGACGGCCTGCTCAACCTGCAGGGCACGCCGGCGAAGGTGACGCAAACCACATCTGACGACACGTTCCCGCCGGTCTGGGCGACCGACTACCCGAAGCCGGGCGGGGTGACGGAGACGACCGAGCGAGTCCTGGTGAAGACAGACGAGGCCGGGACCGCGTACTTCGTGTGCCTGCCGGGCGGGGCGACCGCGCCGAGCGTCCTGCAGGTGAGGCAGGGCCGAGACGCCGCTGACCAGGTCCTGGTCGCGAACCTGAAGGGGAACGTCGCGCTGACCGCCGACACGGAGACCAACTGGACGGCGACGGGACTGACGGCGGGGACTACCTATACCGACACGACGGACAGCCTCACCATTACCCAGACGGCGACGGTCACGTTCACGGCGGGACCGGCAAGCGCCAGCCAGTCGACGGTGACGGCGTCGCCGACGTCGGTGGTGGCGGACGGCTCGACCACGTCCACGATCACGGTGACGCTGAAGGACGCGAACGGCAATCCGGTGTCCGGGAAGACGGTAGCGCTGGCGCACACGAGCGGTCCCGGCACGCCGACGATCAGCGCGGCGTCGGCGCCGAGCGACGCCTCGGGCGTAGTGACGTTCACCGTCAAATCGACCGCGGCAGGCGCGGCTGCCTTCACCGCCACGGATACGACGGACAGCGTGACGATCACGCAGACGGCGACGGTGACGTTCACCGCAGGGCCGGTAAGCGCAAGTCAATCGACGGTGACGGCGTCGCCGACGTCGGTGGTGGCGGACGGTGTGTCGCAGTCGACGATCACGGTGACGCTGAAGGACGCGAACGGCAATCCGGTGTCCGGGAAGATGGTAGCGCTGGCGCACACGAGCGGTCCCGGCACGCCGACGATCAGCGCGGCGTCGGGCCCCAGCGACGCGTCGGGCGTGGTGACGTTCACGGTGAAGTCTGCGACAACGGGGGCAGATGTCTTCACCGCCACCGACACGACCGACAGCGTCACGATCACGCAGACGGCGACGGTGACGTTCACGACGGGGCCGGCGTCGCCGGCTACCTCAACGATCACGGCGGCGCC